>Ga0210040_10009889_pt1 | contig 11025 bp, 7 predicted proteins | sample CryGeyCG12114_NA_FD_185462 | JGI IMG/M metagenome (GOLD analysis project Ga0210040, IMG submission 185462) | Groundwater microbial communities from aquifer - Crystal Geyser CG19_WC_8/21/14_NA (SPAdes) (version 2) | ecosystem: Environmental > Aquatic > Deep subsurface > Groundwater | place: USA... | reverse complement strand
TTCGGCGGGAGACCGCCTACTACGCACCGCATCGCGATTTGTCCGCTGGTTGAGTGCGGATTGATCACGTCGACGAACTACAGCCGGGTGCGACCGTGCTGGTGACCGTCGGGACGCTTAGGGCCGTCGGAGCGACGGTCGTATGGGCAAGGGAGAGCTCGGCAGGCCTGAAATTCGTCGAACACGTCGATTCCGACCACGCGCGAGCCAAGGTCATCATCCCTCGTCGGGAGGATGCTGCGCCACGGATGACCCCGAACAGCGCGGAGCCGACCATCGCTGCGACAGGCTGGCTGCACAATCTGTTAAAACCGTATGGACGATGAAGGCGAATTCCCGGGATCATCTGAGGGTTTCCCGACCAGTCCGGTCCCTCGAAGCGCACATGCTGAGCGCGGGGTGCCAGCGGCGATGAGCCGCGCGAGGCACGTCAAGTGCATTTCAGAAGCGGGTGTTCGCTCCCGAACGATAAGTCGACAGGACGTGCGAGCGCGCCCACCGAGCATGAGAGCGGTGGCGGAACCGTCCGGACCGGCCTGGGTTGGGCGAGAACGGCCTGGCGGCTGAGAGGTCGCCTTTGGTGACGATGCGGCGAGCGTACTTCGTTCGACACCGCAGTCTGACGGCCGGCACGCATCAGAAAGGATACAGCATGCCATTGATGATCGCCCTCGTTATGGCGGCGGCCTCGGCCCCGGCGCAGTCGCAGTCTGACCTGAATGGCCAGACGGCCAATGATCTCATGAAGGCCGACGCGGCGATGAACGTCCAATACCGTGCCACCATGGCGGCGATGAGGAAGATGGACGAGTATGATGCACCGGACGCTAAGTCGGGTCCAAGCTATCGACAGGCGCTCCTCACCTCCCAGCGGGCCTGGTTGACGTTCAGAGATGCCGAATGTGTCGTCGAGGGCAACAGCTTTCGGGGCGGGTCGGGTCAGAACATGGCTGTCGCCAGCTGCAAGGCGACGCTCACCCGGCAGCGCACTGCTCAGCTGAAGGCGGCGGCGCAATGAGCTCCCCCTATCTTGGGTCGCCAAGATAGGTCCGCCGACGAGACACGACATACCGTGGGGTTCCAGGTTGAATCATTTCTGTGCTCGTTCGGGGCGGCTCACCTCTCGTACCCAGCCGCAGGGTCGGCGAGATGCTGACGCATCCAGCCAGCCGGTCTGAGTACCCGAGCAACGTGCACGACCGCTGGTCAAGGGGGAGGGCGAGTCCTCCTCCCCTGCGAACCGCCGAGCCGGCCTTCATCCTGCATGCTGCGACCTTGTAACGCGACCTTCTCGTGCGATTTGGGGCTGGCCTCGATCGGCGGGCCAGTGGCGGCGGAGCGGCACGGCGGAGCGGTGGGATGTCACGCATGCGAAGCGACACTGTGGGTCACGGGAAAGCGCGAGGGCTCACGACACCGGAACGGGAAGGGCGCCCCAATCACATGCCCGACCATTAGTGCGCGCCCATGGCTCCGAGCTTCGCGTGCGCTCCGATCGGATGATCCCGATGCGAGTCGTGATCCGACGGCGTCCAGATCGGGGCGACAGCGATTGCCGCCCCGAGAAAGGGATCGAAGCGAACACACCATCCTGATCGACGGATCTTCGGACGTCGGCGAAGCACGGATCGTCGCGTTTCCGAAAGGAGAATCTTGTCGTGAACTGAAACCTCCGCCAGCGCGCGCCGACATGTATCAAGACATCGGCTACACCGCGGTGGCGAGAGCCTCACGCGTGCTCGTACTTGAGGATGGCAGGGCGGCGAAGCCTACCATCGTCACCATCCTGAACAATGCCGCTCTCAGGGCATCGGTGGTGACCGGGCGCCGCGCCCTGATCCATGCCTTGTCGGTCCGGGAACCCGACCTCATCATCATAGATCTCGACGTGGACGAGGAAGACGGTCTCGACATCCTGCGCGAGCTACGTGGTCGGAGCATCGTGCCGGTGATACTCATCACGGCGCTGCGCTGCGACGAGGTCGATCGCGTCGTCGGATTGGAGATGGGTGCTGACGATTACCTCAGCAGGCCGATCGGTTCGCACGAGTTGCTGGCCCGGATACGCGCCGCGCTGCGCCGCCGAACCATGGACAGCGCCAATCCGCTCAAGCGGACGGAATTGCGTTATACCTTCAACGGCTGGATTCTGGATCAGCGCAGTCGCGAGCTGCTGAGCCCCGCGGGCAAGAGGATTGCACTTACCAAGAACGAGTACGCGCTGCTGAGCGCGCTTGTCGCCGCGCCCCGCCGCGCGCTCACTCGCGAGCATCTTTTGCAGGCGACGCGGGTCCACGAGGATGTTTACGACCGCAGCATCGACGTCCAGGTTCTGCGGCTGCGCCGCAAGCTGGAGGACGACGCGGCGAGCCCGCGCCTCATCCGCACCCAACGCGGGGTCGGCTATGTGCTCGATGCCGACGTGACGATCCTATGAGACCCCGGTTACAACGGTAGCGCGACTGTTCGCCTGCGACACGGGTCTGAAATGCCATTGGCGCCAAGCGCTGGGCGCCACTTCGAACAGAGCGCCAGATGCGACCCGAATTTTGCAAGCCCGCCACCGCGCGACCGGTCCTGCCGTGAACGGACGTGACCGCGTCGCCTGGCGCGAAGGGCTGTTTTTGCGCCAGCAGCACTTCCAACAGCAGGATCGCCATGTGGACGCGCTGCTCGCCGCGCACGCTCGCGTGGTCGGGCCATATCGCTGGGGCATCACCGAATGCGTCATCAACCGCGACCTCGCCGCGTTGGGCAAGTTCGCAGTCGAGCGGCTGTCCGGCATCCTGCCGGATGGCCTGCCTTTCTCGATTCCCGGAGACCTGCCGCCACCACCGCCGCTCGACGTTCCCGCCGATGCGCGCGACGTTCCCGTCCAGCTGACCATCCCCGCCCACCAGCCCGGCGGGGTAGAATACCGCGACCGCGACGAGAGCAATGCCGATGGCGCCCGATTTCTCGTAGACGAGGAAGAGATTCCCGACACCTTCGCCGAGGAACGAACCCGCGAAGCGATCGAGACCGCCCGCCCGAACCTGCGCTTCGGCATGACGCGCGATCAGACCTTCGGTCGCGTGCTCCTTGGCTTGGTCCGGATACGTGAGGTGAACTCCGGTGCTCTGGTGTTCGACGATCGCTACATTCCGCCATCGCTCGACATCCGCGCCGACCCTCGTCTGACCGGGTTCCTTTCCGACATCCTGGGTCGAGCCGGCCAAAGGGTCGAGGAACTGGCCTTGCGGGCGGTAGAGGCGAGCGACGGCGGCGCGGAGACGTTCGCCAATTTCCTGCTGCTCCAGGCGCTTAACCGATGGTGCGGTCAGCTCAGGCACATGGCGGCGCTGCCGATGGTGCATCCGGAGCGCCTGTTCGAGATGTTCCTCGGCATGGCCGGCGAACTGGCCACGCTGACTCATCCCGACCGTCGGCCTCCGACCTTGCCGACCTATGATCATGGAAGGCTGCGCGAAAGCTTCGAGCCGGTGGTGGAGGTGATCCAGGCGGCATTGTCGGCGGTGTACGATCGGGCCGCGATTCAGCTGCCGCTCAAACAGGCCGGTCCGGGCGCGTACACTTCACGCATCACGGATTCGACGTTGTATCAGACCGGCTACTTCTACCTGGCGGTGAGCGCGCGGATGTCGCTCGACGATGTGCGGGCGCGTTTCGCGTCCGTCGCCAAGGTCGGCCCGGTGCAGAAGATGCGGCAGATCGTCGACTCGGCCTTGGCAGGCGTGCCGCTGCGGCATACGCCGACGCCTCCGCCGCAGATCCGCAGCATCCCCGGTTTCGTCTACTTCGAGCTCGATCGATCGTCGCCCGATTGGGCGTCGTTCGCGGACGCACCCGCGCTGGGGCTGCACGTCGCCGGCGACTGGCCCGAGTTACGCCTGGAGCTATGGTGCGTGAAGAAGATGGCCTCGCGGTGAGCGACGATGCCACCTCCGCCGAGCAGACGGTGTTCAATCCCACGCCCCTGCAGCAGTTGCGGGCGCGAACCCGTGCCCATGCCGCCGGTACGGCATTCGAGCCGCGGCATGCGGCTCAAGATCGTGAGCCGGTCCATGCCTCAGCGCGCTTCGTGGCGGACGAGGACATGCCCGATCCGCCGGCTCGTGCCCGGCCCCGCAGCCCGATGGTGGAAGCGGCTGCGCCGCTGCTGGCTTTGACGGCGGCCCTGCGGTCCGGCCGGCTCCGGATCGACTTGCCGCAACTGCACCAGAAGGCGACGGCGGCGGCGGCGCGCTTCGACGAGGCATTGCTGCGCGCTGGCTATGAAGACGAGACGCGCCGTCGCGCACGCTATGCCGTGTATGCCACGGTGGATGATGTCGCGCAGAACCTACCGGGGAAGTCAGCCGACGGTGCGGAGTGGGCGCGGCGCAGCATGGTGGTGCGCGGCTTCGGTGAAAACATCGGGGGAGATCGGTTCTGGATGCTGCTGGGCGAGATGCTGGTCCGGCCCGGCGAGCATCCCGAGCTGATCGAACTCTACCATGCCTGCCTCGCCGCCGGCTTCGAGGGACGTTACCGCGTCAGCGAAGATGGTCGCAGCCGGCTGCGCGAGATACTGACCAGCGCGTACGCGGCGCTGCCCCACGTTCGCGGCCTGTCTGACCTCGAGATGGTGCCTGCATGGCGAGGAACGCCCACCCCGCTGCGCCCCGTCGGCTTCTGGGGGCCGGTCGTGCTGATGGCCAGCGTCCTGCTCGGCGTCCTGCTGGTACTGTATCTGGGTCTGCGTCTCGTGCTCGCCGAGACCGGCCAGCCTTCGATGGCGGCGATGTTGGCGATCAACCCGGAAGGGCCATTGCGCCTGTCCCGCGTTGCCGCGTCGCCCCCGGCCCCGACCGGGGCACAGCAGCAGCGCGTCGCCGGCTTCCTGGCGGACGAGATCGCCCGACGTCTCGTGACGGTCGAACAGGATCCGATCAGCCTGCGCGTCCGGACCACCGTCGGCCAGCTCTTCACATCTGGATCGGACGCCCTAGCGCCCGGCCGGCCAGAGCTGTTCACCCGCATCGCCGACGCGGTGGAGAAGGAGAAGGGCTCGGTCAGGGTCGAAGGCCATGCGGACAGTGATCCGGTGTCCAGCTTGACCTTCCCCGACAATCTCGCCCTGTCGACCGCTCGCGCCGAAACGGTGGCGGCCATCTTCCGCAGCCGCCTGTCCGACCCTGCGCGGGTGACGTCGCATGGCTACGGCTCGATCAAACCGATCGCGTCCAACGCCACCCCGCAGGGCAAGGCGCTCAACAGGCGGGTCGAAGTCGTCGTGCCCCGGAGCGAGTAGGCCCATGGAGAAGCTGATGCGCGGCTGGTGGACGTTAGCCGCTTCGGCGGCCGTCATCATGGCCCTGCTGGCGACCATCGGTTTGCCGACGCTGTTCCCGGTGCTGCGCGCCGGGTGGGTGCGCATCCTGCTGATCGCGCTCGTGGGTACCATAGCGGCCATCGTGGCGGCGTGGCGCTGGTGGCGCGGACGCAAGGCATCCGCAGAACTCGCCGAGCGATTAGCCGACACGCCGCCCGCCGAAGCGGAGGACGACGTACTGGCTGGGCGCATGCGCGACGCGCTTGCCCAGCTCAAGAAGGCGGCCGGCGGACGGGGACGTTATCTCTACGCCAAACCCTGGTACGTCATCATCGGACCGCCGGGGGCGGGGAAGACCACCGCCCTGCTCCGTTCGGGCGTGCGCTTCCCTTGGAGCGACAGCGCGCTCAAAGGCGCGGGCGGCACGCGCAATCTCGACTTCTGGTTCGCGGAGGATGCGGTGCTGGTCGACACCGCGGGCCGCTACACCACGCAGGACTCGGAAACGGCCGTCGACTCCGCCGGCTGGGAGCAGTTCCTGCGTCTGCTTCGTCGGACCAGGCCGCTGCAGCCCGTCAACGGAGTCCTCGTCGCGCTCGGCGTCGACGAGCTGATGTCCGCAACGCGCGATCAGATCGACCTCCACGCTGCTGCGGTCAGCCGCCGTCTCGCCGAACTGCGGCGCATGCTGGGCGTATCTGCGCCGCTCTATCTGCTGTTCCCCAAGGTCGACATGCTCGCCGGCTTCACCGAGTTCTTCGCCGACCTCGATGCCGAGGGAAGACGTGCGGTGCTCGGCGCGACGATGTCGCCCGGCGAGCCGGTCGACACGGCGACTGCCATCACGGCGTTCGATCGCATGGTCGAGGCGGTGTCCGCGCGCGGCGCCAAGCGATTGCAGGAGGAACCGGACCAGCGCCGGCGCAGTCTGATCCTCGCGTTCCCCGCGCAGCTGCTCTCGTTGCGCGCCCGGATCCATCGTTTCGTGGAGGGTGCCTGCTTCGTGGAGCGCGAGCCGCCTCATCTCCTTCGTGGGTTCTACTTCGCCAGCGGGGTCCAGCAGGGCGCGCCGCTCGACCGCGTCCTGAGCGCGATGGCGACGGTGTACGACGACCAGCCGACCGCGGCCAGCGCTGATGCGGGGGGAAGGGCATTCTTCTTGAACCGCCTGCTGACGGAAGTCGTCTTTCCCGAAGCGGGCATGGTGCGCGCGGAGCCGGCGATCATCAGGCTTCGCCGGATGACGGCTGGCGCGGCGATCGGCGCGATGGCGCTGCTCGGCCTTCTGATGATCGGTTTGTGGAGTGGCAGCTTCGCGCGCAATAAGACGTTTCAGGGCGCGCTGCTGGCGGCAGGACAGAGGGCGACTGCCCAGGGGCAGGCCGAAGGCATCGATCTGGCTGAGGTGCGCGACAGCGATCCGGATCTCGAACAGGCCCTGCCGCTGCTTGATCGACTACGCAGGCTGCCGCACGGCTACGAAGCGGCCTTCTTGGCTGGGCCGAGCTGGTCCATGCGGCTCGGACTCTATCAGGCCGGCCACGCCGATGCAGCGCGACAGGCTTACCTGGACGCGTTGCAACGCGTGGTGCTGCCCCGGCTGCTTCTCCGGCTCGAAGCCGTGATGCGCGAGCCCGGCCGTGCGCCGGTCACGCTTTACGAGCCGCTAAAGGCCTATCTCATGCTCGGGGGCTATGGGCCGCTTGATCGGCGTTCAGTGCGCGCCTGGGTCACTCAGGACTGGCGCGCGACGTCGCTTGCTGGCGCGGACCGGGCGGAGGCGCGGGCCCGACTGGCCCGGCACCTCGACACGCTGCTCGCCGATCCCGATCTCGGTCGCGTCTGGGCTGGCCGGCGCGCGCCGCTCGATGGCGGCCTGATCGCGGCGACGCGCGCCGCATTGCAGACGCTGTCGCTCGCGGATCGCGCCTACGCAGCGTTACGTCAGCGCGCAAACGCAGCCGGTCGCAAGGACTGGCTCGTCGGTGCCGTGCTGGCGGGGGGCGACGCCAAGGCCTTCCGGAACGGCGACGCGGTGCTTGCGGCGGGCGTGCCGTGGTTCTTTACCGCCGAAGGATATCGGCAGGCCTACCAGCCCGGGCTGCTCGACGTTGAAGCCGAGCTTGGCCGCGATCTGTGGGTGCTGGGCCCGGACGCGGCCAAGGCTTCGATCCGCGACCAGCTGCCTTTCATGCGCGCGGCGATCGCCGGCAGCTACGCGCGGGATTACATTGTGGCATGGGACGGCCTGCTCGCGGTGCCGCAGCCCGCGGACTACTTCGGCGACCGGGCGGCGTTGGGCGCGTTCACCCGTAACCCTTCTCCGCTCAAAACGCTTCTGCTGGAGGTGCGACGCAACACCGCGCTCGGCAGCGGCGGCCTTCCCACGAGCGGCGGCGTCGACGCTGGGCGCATGATCCACGAGCACTTCAGAGGACTCGGCGATTTCGCAGGCACCACGGCCGCGACGCCTGCGCCGGTGGACGATCTCGTGAGGGCGGTTCGCCAGGCCGCGGCGGCCGACGCGGCTGCGGGCGCGCCCGGCGCCACGCTCGGAGGTGGCGCAGCGCAGGGCCAATTCGCTTCGGCGCTGGGCGACCTGTCCACCGCCGGCGTGGTGGCGCCCCCGCAACTCCAGTCCTTCGTCGCCCAGGCTGCGCGTAGTGGACGCGGCGCGGCGACGCGCCGCGCGGAGGCCTCGCTCGACCGGCAGTACAGCAGTGCGGTACTGCCAGGCTGTCTCGCCGCGACGAACGACCGCTACCCGTTCGCGACCGCAGCCAGCCGGGATGTCGGTGCCGTCGATCTCCAGCGCGTCTACGGTCCGAACGGACTGATCGACGGCTTCGTCCGTGGCCAGCTGCTGCCAATCCTCGACACAGGCGCATGGCGGTGGCGCAGTGGGGATCCGGTCGCCGCTCGTTTCAAGCCGGCCAGCGCGACCGCGTTCGGCAAGGCGGCGGCCATAGGCGATCTCACCGCTGGCGGCCTGGCGATGAACGTCAATCTGGTCCGATTGGGCGACGGCGTCGATGAGGTGGAGGTCTCTATCGGCAACACCACGTTCCGGGTCGGCAAGGGGGACGGCGGCAGCCATCCGGTGATCTGGACGCCCGCTACGTTGCCCCAGGCCTATGTCGCGATATTCTCGAATCACAAGGAGGTGCATCGAGACCAGATGCAGGGTTTGTGGGCGCTGTTCCGGCTGGTCGACCTGGGCCATCCCCGCAATGCCGGTGCCTCGACCATCCGCGTTAGGTTCGGCACCGGGGAGCAGGAGGCGACGCTCGCGATCGTGCTGCCTTCAGCGGTGAACCCGTTCAGTCGAGGCGGCCCGTTCTCCTTCCGCTGCCCGCCCAAGTTGTGAGCGAACAGCCGTGATCATCGGGCGACCATTCCTGTTCGGCAAGCTGCCTGCGATCGGCGACTTCGCGGTGCGCGGACTGGATGGCGCGCGTCGCCTTGCTTGGGATCATCGCTGCACCGTTTCGATGCAACAGGTGCGTCGTCGCTTCGGTGCCGATCTCGCGGCTGTGCTGGACGAGACTCCGCCGCTCGGCTTCCTACTCGCGCCGACGAGGGCCGAGCCATGCTGGCAGGCCGGCTGCGTTGCACCATCGTGCGACAGGGCGGGGCGGTTCTTCCCGTTCGTGGTCGGCGTTGCGGCAGACGAGGCCTGGCACGTGCCGGCGTCGACGATCGCTCGCAGTCTCGTGCCGGTGCTGCATGCCGGCATCGCACAGGGGCTGAGTCCGGATGCAGCTCTCGCGGCGATCGGGACGGCACTGGGCGCTCCCGGTGAGAAAGTGGCGATCGAGGTGATGTCGCCATGGCGCGATGATTGGATCGTGCCCGCGCACGTGCCGGGTGCTCAGGAGAACAGGCGATGACGGCGACGATCCGATTCGAGCAGGGTGTGCGGTCCCATGTTGGACGCGTCCGCACCGCTAATGAGGATGCTCATGTCGCTCGTCCGCGCGACGGGGTGTGGGCTGTCGCCGATGGCATGGGAGGGCACCTTCGCGGAGAGTGGGCGTCGGCCTGCGTCGCGCGGGCATTACGATCGGCGGTGCTGCCCGACGGCTTCGATGCGGCGGTCGAGCGCTTGGCCGGGGCGGTGCACGCCGCCAATAGCGAGATCGTCGCTGCGGCGGCCGGGGCCGGCGGCGCTATCGGATCGACCGTCGCCGCGCTGCTGATCCGAGACGGACGTTGTGCGGTTCTGTGGGCGGGCGACAGTCGGGTCTACCGCCACCGCGATGGCACGGTGACGTTGCTGACGACGGATCACTCGCAGGTCGAGCAGTTGGTCGCGGCGGGCCTGCTCGACCGCGAGCAGGCGCAGGATCACCCGCTGGCGCACGTGCTGTCGCGCGCGGTCGGAGTTCGTGCCGAACTGGCGCTCGACCGAGTTGACGGGGAAGCGATCGCCGGAGACGTCTTCCTGCTGTGCAGCGACGGACTCAGCCGGCTTGTCGAACAGACCGAGCTGCAGCACGTACTCGTCGACGGCGCCCCGGCGGTGGTCGCTGACGCGTTGATCGAACTAGCTCTCGATCGAGGTGCGCCCGACAACGTGACGGTCGCCGTGGTCGGCTGTGACGCCACCACGCTGATCCACATCGGCGTCTGATCATCTCTCGGCTCGTCGCGCGTTCATTGCGGCGATCTGTTGCTCGTAAGCCGTGCGGAACTCCTTGGCGAAAACGTCCATGAACGCCTCGTCCGCCCCGCGGACCACGCCTTCGAAGTCTCGCTCGTAGGCCTGCCATAGCGCGGCATCGTCGGCCCCGGGCAGCAGCCGCGCCAGCCAGCCCGGAGCCGACCGTCGTCTCCGGATCGCGGCGGGGGAGAAGCGCGCGAGCGCCTCTGCCAGCGCGCCGCGCATTGCGCCCAACGTCGCCATCTGGTGGGCCTGCAGATCCTGGTAGGCATCCTCCACAGCGCGGGTCGCGCCCATGAACCCTCGCTGGGGTGGCTCGAGCATGTGGAGCAGGGCCTGTTCGGGCGATCGCATGAACTTGAGCGGATTATTGCCGTCCAACTCGAGGCTGGTTGCCTGCAGACCCATCTGAGCCTTGGCGCGCGCGCGCGCATCCATCATCAGGATTAACCCGGACACCATCTGCCGCAGGACTGCGCCGGCCTGGGCCAGCACCTCTGCCGGAGAACTGTGCACCTGCTCCACCGGCAAAGCAGTCCCGTGCAGGAAGGCGCTCCAGCCGTCGAGTGGCGCTCTCTCACGTGGCGGCGCCTCCAAGCTCTCTTGGGCCGCGGATTGGTCGAAAGGCTTCGGAGGTGCGGACGTGGCGGAGGACGCAGCCGTTTCGCTGCGTCGCGCCGGAGTCGGATCATCGACAGCGGGCTGGGCGGGGGGCGCGGCGACCACGCCCCATGCACCGGGGCTTTGCGGAATGGCACCGAAGTCGCCGCGCGTCCAATCTATCGCGTTGCCCTCGGCCAGCCGACCCCAGATGTCCTGTGCCGTTGGCGGTGTCGGCTCAGGCGGTTCGCTCGACCAAACCGAGGGACGGCTGAGCGGGGCAGGGGTATCCCATCCCCCGCCGTCCGGCAGTGGCGGGGAGACGCGCGGGAATTTCTCGTTTGCGGGTGACGATACGGAGCAATGCGCATCGCTCCAGCCCGACGACGGCGCAGCGTGGTTCCAATCGCTCCAAGCGGGTCGGGCGGCCGCGTGGCATCCGGCTCCA
>Ga0210040_10009888_pt1 | contig 11027 bp, 11 predicted proteins | sample CryGeyCG12114_NA_FD_185462 | JGI IMG/M metagenome (GOLD analysis project Ga0210040, IMG submission 185462) | Groundwater microbial communities from aquifer - Crystal Geyser CG19_WC_8/21/14_NA (SPAdes) (version 2) | ecosystem: Environmental > Aquatic > Deep subsurface > Groundwater | place: USA... | reverse complement strand
TGTTTGTCTTTTATTCATCCATGATTTTATTCTACGGAGCTTCATTTACCAAGACTTACGCCGATTATGCTGCTTTTAAAATCAAACCGAAACCGTATGCAGTAAAGTACAAAAAGAGATTAAAAGATAAACTCCGAGGAACAGATCAGAATCTTCCTACGGAAAATAGGTTACCCGGAAAGAAGAATGTATTTGAGTAAAAAGCTATCTAAAGCCAAAACGATTAGTGTGGTTAATTAAAATCAGAAGTATTAATAATACGTGCAGCACATGCATTAATCCGTAATGCTCTTATTATTAAAGCTATAAACCACCCCAAGAACTAACTGGCAAAGCGAATATCTTTAACGCGGAGTTGCAAGGTAGTAACGCCGCGGAATACATTTTCTTCGATGCAATAACACACATCAAACGGAATACCTTTGCAGATTTTGGGGTAATAATCGGCCATGCCAAACGCAATGGCATCAATGGGGTGGCTGTCTTCCTGCTCTAAGCGGAGCTTTAAATGCGTATCGCCTACTACCCGGCACGAACCGGTATCGTACACGCACTCCGACATAAATACCGGCGCCATATTGCCGGGGCCAAACGGCTCCATTTGCTTGATGATCCGGAAGAAATTAGGCGTAATCTGATTCAGGCGCAACGGGGCATCCAATTCTATTTGCGGAATAAGTTGCTCGTCTTTGATAGTGCGGCTAACGACGGCTTCAAATTTCTCGCGGAAAGCCGGCACATTCTCTACCGGTAAGGTTAAGCCGGCGGCGTACATGTGCCCGCCAAATTGCTCCAGCAAATCGCTGCATTCCAGAATAGCGCTGTGCACATCGAAGCCGTGGACCGAGCGGGCGGAACCCGAAGCTTTACCGTTCGATTCGGTTAAGATAATGGTGGGGCGGTAATATTTTTCGATGCAGCGGGAAGCCACAATACCGACCACACCTTTGTGCCAGGATTCCTTAAATAAAACGGTAGAGCGCGACGAACGCAAAAAATCGTCCTGCTCGATCATGAGCAATGCTTCTTTGGTGATGCTGGTATCGTGGCCCCGGCGTTCTTTATTGGTTTGGTCGATTACACCGGCTTTGGCAATGGCTTCTTCTTTGGTGGCGGCCAGCAACATGTGTACGGAGCGCTTGGCATCGCCCATGCGGCCGGCAGCATTGATGCGGGGCGCAAACCCAAACACAATGCTGTTAATATCCATTTCGTCTTTCAGCGAGGCTAAATCTTTTAAAGCGGCTAAACCGGGCCGTAGAGGTGCCCCGGAATTTAACAACTTAAGGCCGTGGTAAGCAAAAATGCGGTTTTCGCCGGTAATGGGCACAATGTCGGCCGCAATACTTACTACTACCAAATCCAATAGCGCATAAAGCGGTTCTGTATCCAGGTCGTTTTGCAGACAGAAAGCCTGCAGCAACTTAAAGCCCACGCCGCAACCCGAAAGCTCTTTGTACGGATACGGGCAATCTACCCGTTTCGGGTCCAGCACTGCTACGGCATCTGGAATAGTAGTATCGGGTAAGTGGTGGTCGCAAATAATAAAATCAATGCCTTTAGCTTTTGCATAAGCCACTTTCTCCATCGATTTGATACCGCAATCGAGGCTAATAATCAGCGTAAATCCGTGCTCCTGCGCCCAGTCTACGCCTTGCACCGTAATGCCGTAGCCTTCTATGTCGCGGTTCGGGATATAAATGTCAATTTCTTCTATGTGGTCGCGGAGGTAACTGTAAACCAAAGCCACCGAAGTAGTGCCATCTACATCATAATCGCCGTAAATCAGTACTTTCTCGTCTTTAAAAATGGCTTCGTTTATCCGGTTAATGGCTTTGTCCATGTCCCGGATCAGGAACGGATCGTGCAGATCAGCGAGCGAAGGGCGGAAATAATACTTGGCTTCTTCGTAGGTGCAAACGCCGCGCTGGCATAAAACCGTAGCTAATGTTTCACTAATCTGCAGGCTTTGGCTTAAGCTGCTGATCGCTTCCTGATCGGGTGCCGGTTTTACTACCCATCTTTTCTCCATAATGCTGCGTCGTACTTTTGCGGGATTACAAAAGTACTTAATTAAAGAAGAATTCTGCTCTACAAGTTCCGCCTAAATCAGATAAGCTAGTTAATTAATTTCTAACTTTGCTTTAAATAAATAAAGATCAAGCCTTTGAAACGGATACGCAATTTTTATAATAAATGGAAAGATTACATTCAGACGGATTTGCTGATGTATGTATTTTTTATTGTTTTTATTCTTATCCTTTTTATTTTCTTCCGGGATTAATCAGATAAACATCAGCCCCCCGGAAATACAAAAGAGCCTTCACTTATCAGCGAAGGCTCTTTTGCTTTGTTTGACTTATATACTAAGCATTTTCGGTACCGGTTCCGCCTACATGACCATTAAAACCTTCCCCGGTGGGAGCACCTAATTCACCACCCGAATTTTTATCGGTACCCAGCCCGGCAGTACCACCCGCCGCACCAGCCATAGCGGCCGCATTCATCCTGTCCTGATCTCTGGCTTGCATTTCGGCATTGCCGCCTATTTTCGTTTCGTCCCCGGCATTATCATCGGACCTTACTTCATTCAGCCGCCTTTGCATGGCTTGCATGCTTTCATCCATTCCTTCTATTTTCTTATCCATATCCGTTCTGTAAATTAAAAGTTTATACGTGTGTTTACGGAGCAAATATAATTCTGTGACTTAAAAATTAGAAAATGCCCGCACCAACAAGTACGCTCCGTGAAGAAACAAACAAGTGCTGTTTCCGAAAACCTAAGTTACCTGATTGCCCTCAACACTTATTGGATAGTACCGAGCGTACCCGGATAAAAGCCCATAACCGACCAGGCATTTAAGCCGAAGTGTATTTTGCTGCATAACATTAATTAAGTAAATAGAGGTTATAATGTATACTTATACGAGCTATCAAGCTAAACAAGCTCTTCTTGGTAATACCGTTGGTTAGCAACCGTTCTTCGTTAAATCTGTTTATTTGGTATTCTTTTACAGTTACAGAACTTAACGGAACGGAGAGACCCAATTGGCCATTAAATTTAAATTGGTGAAGTATATAACTGTAACTTATAGTCGGATCAACATTGAATCCCCATAAATTCCGGTATTTTGTTTTGTAATCATCGGTATCAAAATAATACAGGTAATGGGTATAGTCTGAATAAGCAAAACGGACGGCTTTGCTCCACTCATGCTTATTTTTTCTTTTAGTTGTATTAAGTTGCCAGAATATATTCCAATAATTTGCCTGGGTAAAGAATAAGCTTGAATACGCATTACCAGCAGAATATCTGTAATTATCAACTTTAAATTTTCCAATACCCAGGTAAGTTTCCACTATACCAAACCGCTCATTATTCGGCGTAAAAAAGTACCCGAGGCCGCTGGTTAAAGCATAATCATTTTTCTTGATATTAAACCGATCACCAAATAGGCCTACTCTTTTTGCGGTGCCAGGATGTCTGGTGCCAGCAGCAAATAAAGCCAGATGTTTTGTAAAGGAGTAAGAACCGTTTATGTTGTACCCATCTCCTACTCCCAACGAGATATGTAATTGCTGTTTGCTGGAGTGTACAGGTAGTAGCAGCGCATTCGGTATATAATCCCCGGACTGACCGTAACTGAAAATTGGTAAAGAGATAAGTAAAAGGAAGTAGATAGTTTTCATTTAAGTTTGTAGCTATAATAATTTTATTCTAAAATCTTGTCTTGGAAAAAGAATTCACAATCCTTCTAAAGCTGGCAGAAACACTTTATATTAACTTTCCCTAATATTAACTATTATACCTATATACTCAGTTATATGATGAAAAAAAATCTAATATTATTTATTTATAATTAGATTTTAAAAAGTCTATTTTACAGCTATAATCTATTTTCTATTAATACTTTATACAACTATACCCGGACTTTATAAAAACAAAAAAGATGAACTATACCATTTATAATATAAAAAGAGGCCGCTGGTAATATTACCAGCGGCCTCTTTTTATATTATAAATTTCAATAATTTTATTATACTTCAAAAATATAATATGGCACCTGGTAACCCGCTTTCAGTAAAATAGGCCGGGCCACATTAAATACTTTTACGCCCGCCGAGGTTTTGCCTTCTAAGGTTCCTACGTGGGCATGACCGTGAAATACCGCTTCTACCTGGCGGCGATTAATGGGTTCTACCAAACGGGACGATCCCATAAAAGGCCAGATTTCCGGCGGTTCGCCAATAACGGTTTCCTTGATGGGCGCATAATGCATCACCACTACTTTTTTCAAGTCTTCGTCGTAGCTGTTTTCGAGGTGCGCCAAAGCGCGGTCTAGTTTCAACGTCTCATCTACAGCCTCTTGTACAAAGCTCTTAAACATTTCTTCGCCAAACATAGATAACATATACCTATCAAAGCCGCCGCCGAATCCTTTAATTCCCGCAAACCCTACATCATTAATTACTACACTTTCTCCGTCCAGTACGTACACATGCTCGCTCTCCAGCATTTTCTTAATTGTTTTTTGCTGGTCGCGTTCAAAATCGTGGTTCCCCAATACGGCTATAACGGGAATAGAGCAGGCCTTCAGCTCCTCTTTTAAAATTTCGGCTTCGTTTAAATGGCCGGTATCCGTTAAGTCGCCGGCCAGAATTAATACATCAGCATCGCGCGATACCGTTTTAAAAAAATCAACCCATTTGCCCTGATCTGTTTCTTTAATATGAATATCTCCCACCGTAGCCAGGCGCGTGCGCTTTCGTACCGGTTGGTTTTCGGTGCCTTCCACTATTTCCATACGGTTAAATTGTTTTAATAGTAATAACCTTATACTCCCAATCCCGGATATCGGTTTGGTATTGGGTTTGGTCGATAATAGGACCCAGGCAGACTTTCTCGACCGGCAGCGGCAAATCATATTGTTGCTTGGCTAGTTCTATCAGTTCATCAAACAACCACCGCGGAATAATGTCGCGCTCAGTAGGATAAACAAACTGAAAAATTAAAACCTGCGCTAAAAGCAAGTGCCAGTGCTGCTCCAGCCGCGACCAGATGCGTTTCCAGTCGAGTTGATGCCCGTATTTTACAATAATATGATTCACATCGGCGCCATCGTAACGCTCCCGGTTCTGCACATAAATCTTACACCAGAGTAATTCTTCGGCCGGAATAAATTTTACAGGTGCGCCGTACGCGTCCCCCTCCACAGCATTATCAAACCAGGAATCATCAACGGTACAAATATTATTAACAGTATTAAAAATTAAATCGATGTAAAAATCATCTTTAAAGAGTTTAGCTAACCAACGCACATCGGTTAATTCGGTTTTATAGCCATGCTCCGAGAATAATTTCAAAATTTTAGGATATTCGCCGGCTTTACAAAATAGATCCAGGTCTTTTAAATCTCTTACAATGCCGGTATATTCCCGAAAAGCCAAACCACCGCCTACCAGGTAGTTCAAACCACTTTCGTTTAGAATACCCAAAGCCTCGCGGTAATATTTTTCGGCGGCTATTCTTTCTTGTTCGTCTTGTGCCATATTGTTTTTTTACTGGATTACTATCACGGATTTAAGATTGTAGAAATATAAATGTACCTTGCTACCGGTTGCAGTTTTAAAAGAAATACTTACTATTGGAAACTGAGCCGCAGAAGCAAAGTAGTACATTTACTTAATTGGCAGATATTTGTTGTGGTAACCGGATGGCTTTTACTTAGAACGCCGGCACCAACCGCAACCCGTTTTATAGCTTCCCATAAATAAAGCAATATGGCTTCTGCTTTCGGGCAGGTCCTGGCGGCGGTAGCGCTCGGTAAAATACTTACTGTACAAAAACTACCCGGACGTTTTTGGTTACTGGGCCTTATAGGTGCCATTTTGCCTGACGCGGATGTACTTGCTTTTGCTTTTGAGATTCCGTACGAACACGTGCTGGAGCACCGGGGCATTACGCACTCTATTTTATTTGCGGTAGTACTTGCGCTATTAATTACGAAGCTTTTTTTCCGGGTAGTAAGAAGTGAAGCTTTCTGGATTGAATTATCCAGCCTTATTTTACTACTCATCCGGTATTTGGGGCGAAGATACGGTAAACACTAAACATACCTTACGCTACTTCGGGCCGGGCTGCCTCGCCCTGTTTCCAATATATCTGCTGCACCGGGAAAACGAACTAGCTCACCACGGCTTCATCCCAACTATTTTCGCCACAACACTCACATTCCGCCGTGGGCTTCTGCCTGCTCTCTACCATATTCCCACAATTACAGCACGCAAACTGACCGGGCGCTTTGGGTTGCTCCTGCTTAAATCCGGTATCCCAACCGGGCAAAGTAGATAGCCCGGGCCGGGCATCGCCGTATTGAATAATCGAAAAAGCCCCGTTGGCTTCCATATAAGCACGCTGCACTTTGCCTAAATTATCTATATTATTATGCCGAAGCTCCGCCATCAGCCGCTCTTGAGTTATCCGGGTGGTTTTTAACCGGTCCAGGAGCAGCCGGCCATCTTTAATTAAGGTGTTCACATCATCCATTACCAGGTACTCGAAACGGGTGCTTTGCATGGCCCGCCGGGAAATGTACCATTGAATACCCACGATAGTTAACCCAATAATAACAATGGGCAATAAACCCCGGTCAGGTGCCTGCAGGGGCACCCCAATAGCCGCCGCCAAAGAAACAACGGCCGCCATCTCGTTGCGGCCAAGCTGCCCCGCCATGCGTTTGCCCATTAACCGCATAAAAATTAGCAGCACAATATATATAAAGAATATGCGAATAATTACTTCCAGGAGAAAGCTGGCGGGCACATCTCCCATTACAATGCGCATCCAATCGGTTATATGTATTTCTTCCGGTTTCATTTTAATATTTGTTATGGTACGTTGCTACCTTCATTACGCATTCCGCTCCTGTTCTCTCACTCTTGTTTTGAAACTATTTCTTCTGTTGCAGCATTGGTATAACCCGGTAAACAGATCTAAATTTATTCCTGTAACTGCATCTCGGCTTCTTGCAAGTCCTTATCTTTTACCGCGTAGGTCCAGGTATCGCAGCCACAGCGGGGGCAATTGGTACGGTTTGCTTCTTCTTTGGGTACAATGTTGCCGCACTGCAGGCAGGCACAAAATTTATCGTCGTGTACTTCTGCCTCGTGTAACTCTTTATCTTTTTCGGGTAAAACCGACAGGCCGGGCCGGGGTTCCGGGTACTGAAAAACACTGACCAACCCGCAAGCTTCGAAATACGCGCGCTTTACTTGTCCCAGATGCCGGATATGCTGACTCCGCAAGGCTCCAAATAACTGTTCTTTCGAAATCTGGCTTTTCACCATTTCATTTAGCTGCAAGGCCCCATCGCAAATAATTAAAGCTACGTCGCCTTGGGTAACCAGTTCTACTTTCCGGAATTTAACGGCCAGCAAGTTAAGGCCCCGCTGAAATACCAAAGCACAAATAAGAATAACAATTCCTTGTAATAAACCACGCTCTGGTACTTGCATGGGCACCGCTACAATAGCACCTAAGGTAAGCATTACTGCTACTTCCGTAATAGTAAGCTGGGCATTCATGCGTTTACCCAATAACCGCAAAACAATAAGCAGCGCCAGGTAAATAACCACAGTTCTCAGAAAAACTTCCAGCATAAACTCCAGCGGCGCATTCCCAATCAGGATGCGTTGCCAATCGCTTAAAAATATTTCTTCCTTCTTCATAACTAACTTAATACGTTTTGTAAATAAGGGTGTTATGCTGATTTTAGTAGTTAGAAATACTTATTTATTTAAATATTATTTAGCATTTACTGCAATAAGTTAAAATATACATAATCTGTAATATCGTCTTAAATCAATTTGATTACTTCCCACCTGTTGCTTGTATACCCCTACTTTTATCCGGTTACCTAAAATTAATCCGCCCATATCTAACCGGAACCAGATAAGGCTGCGTAGAAGCTTACTTAGTATTTAGGGATAAGTGATGTAAACCATTACTTCCCTGCTTACCTTGCAAACATTACTAAATTTCCTTTATGCCGAAAGAAAGAATCTCCATTGATATGGACGATGTAATGACCGATGCCGTGGGCCGGTTTATAGATTTATACCAGCAAAAATTTAACGAAGACCTTTCAGCCCTGCGCAACCCTGGTAGCACCCTGCAAAACACGGTTCCGCCCGACCGGCTGGCCGCGGTGATGCAGTTTCCGCACCAAAAAGAATTTTTTAAAGATCTACCGATTAAAGAAGGCTGTCAGGAGGTAATCCGGCAATTGCAGGAAAAATACGACATCTACGTGGTAACGGCGGCTATGGAATTTGAGTTTTGCTTTACCGATAAATTTAATTGGTTAAAAGAACATTTACCTTTTATTCCCTGGACGAACCTTGTTTTCTGCGGCCATAAAAGTATTATTTGTACCGAATACCTGATTGACGATGCGGAGCGGAATTTAAAGAGCTTTACGGGTACGCCGCTGGTGTTTACGGCACCGAACAATGCGCACCTCACTGAATATACCCGTTTTAACACCTGGCAGGATGTAGCGGCTTATTTCCTGAAGTAAGTTGAATTATTTCCCTTTACGCAGCGTAATTAGCAGAATACCGGCCAGCACAATGGCGGTGCCTACTAACTGAATAAAAGATACTTTTTCGCCCAGAAATATATAGGCCAGAATAATAGTAGAAATGGGGCCAATACTAGCAATGATGGACGCATTACCGGCGCCCACCAACCGGATGCCTTCGGATAATAAATAAGCCGGCGCAACGGTGGCTACCATGGCCATCAGGAAACTGTAAAAATAAACCGGACCGGGCAAGGCTAAAATAGAGCTCTGTCCGGCTACCAAGTAGTGCATAAAAACGCCCAAAGCCGCCAGCGACATAGAGTAAGACGTAAACCGCACGGCCCCGAATTTGGGAATAAGCTGGCCACTGCCCATTAAATAACTAGCATAGGTAACGGCACTGGCAAAAATCAATAAACCACCTTTTATAATATTAGCTCGGCTTTCTACGTGTACATCGCCCACCAAAACCAATAACACGCCGGCATACGTCAGGCCCAGGGCCACATACTGTTTTTTCTGGATGGGCTTCCGGAGAAATATAGCCGAAAACACCACCACCAACGTGGGGTAAATAAACAGAATTAGTCGTTCTAAGCCAGCAGTTATATATTGCAGGCCCTTAAAATCGAACAAGCTGGATAAGTAGTAGCCGATTAAACCCATAAACACGAGCCAGCCGTAGTCTTGGGCCGTAATTGGCGTATTTGGCTGTTCGGGTTTTGCTTTGGATAAAAAGCCCGTCACTAAAAAGACCGGCACCGAAAAAGTCATGCGCAGCGTTAACAGCGAAACCGAATCGACGTGGTATTGGTACGCCAGCTTAACAATAACCGCTTTAGAAGAAAAACAAACCGCCGACAAAAATACCAGCAATGCCCCCACTACCTGCTGCAGATTAAATCTGGTTTGCGTATTGGCTTTTACTAACATGCGGTACAACTTAGGTAAATCAATAGTTTCAGACTGGCGCCTTTTAGCTCAGGTGTAGCGCAAATTAAGTAGAAACTGATTGTATAAACTAATAGCAACAGTTTTAATAAGCTACACTTATTTATTTTATGGAATACCAGGAACGGTTAGGTTATAGAAGTTTTACAGCGCGATCCTGCTGCGTAACGGTTAGTATATGCAAAGCCTGTAGCGGAGCAAGGGTTTTGTATATGAATTGTTAGCACATGTTTTTATTGTCTTGCCTGAAATTGGCCAACTAAGGCATTGCTTATAAAAAAATTATCCTGAAATAGAAACGCCGGCTTATAAGCCAAAGGATTGGGAAGTTCTTCTAAGTCCCAGGTTTTGCCATTATCATTTGAAACTAATGCCGCATGAATTACTCCCAGAAACGCAGCATCTTTATCTCTACTAACTATAGCTATGATAGTTTTACCAGAAGAAAATATATTGTCAGGTTTATATTCTGCGAAATCCCCAAAGTCAATGTACTCTATTTTATTATTGGAGAACTTTATAATTTTTCCTTTTTCATTTACTTGAGCAGCAAGTAACAAGTCATTACCGACTTTGCTGCTTGAAGCAATATAATATGGTTTATCAAAATTGAACTTGTTATTTTTGTTATGAGGAACAGTAACTGATATTCCTATGGAGTTTGCAGATAACCCTTCAGGTATCAGTGATACAACTTTATTATTAAAGATTCTGTGATGAAAGTAATTATTTGGCAGTATTGAAATAGTGTCCCATTGAATTTCATTATATCCTAAAATGTATTGCCCCTCCTTACTGTCAAAGATTATTTTTCCAGAAACGGAGGTGTCAAAATGAATATCCCTAATCAAACTGCCCTTAGAGTAGCTAAAAATTTCTTTCCAGCTTTTTCCGCCGTCAGTAGATTTTAGGATATAATTGGTCTCTATAGTAATATCTTGGAGAAGTAATATCAAAGAATCTTTAAAAGCAAAAATCTTTTCAATACTGCCTTCATAGTTTAATGGAACTTGTTGCCATGTCTTTCCCTTATTTTTAGTTTTATACAATATGGCCTCATTCTTAAAATCTTGCTTATTCCCTACCAAAGTCAATTTCGAACCACCTAAATATCCTAAAGTATCATTAACAAAAAGCAGGTCTTCATATTCTTCGTCTTGAGTTGGCAGTCCGTCAGCTTTAAATTCTTGCCAGTTATTTCCTGCCGAACAGGAGCAAACCAATGGCAACAAAAGTACAAGTAGAACTCTTTTCATTTTATAAATATGTGCTAACAATTTACTAAACACCATAATGGTATTTATATCCACTTTGGCAATGAGTGGTTTTAATTAATATAGCTCATTGACTTTCAAGAGGATAAAAAATATAGGAAAAGTATAAGCGCTTAGCCAGTTGCGTTTACAGGATCTTTCCTTTATATTCTTATTAGTACCACTAATCCCACAACGGCCTTCAGCCTCTCTCCATTTAAACTTACTTTACCTTCAA
>Ga0210040_10009887_pt1 | contig 11029 bp, 5 predicted proteins | sample CryGeyCG12114_NA_FD_185462 | JGI IMG/M metagenome (GOLD analysis project Ga0210040, IMG submission 185462) | Groundwater microbial communities from aquifer - Crystal Geyser CG19_WC_8/21/14_NA (SPAdes) (version 2) | ecosystem: Environmental > Aquatic > Deep subsurface > Groundwater | place: USA... | reverse complement strand
TATGTAGTATAGATTGCTTGAATAGCCCACCTTGGTTTTAATGATCTGTATGCGTGCACACGATTATCTCACAGGGTGGTTCCGTTTGCTAAAAAAAGACACAGGAAGAGTTTAAAACCAATAATAAATCATTTATAACGCTATTCGATTTCAAATTTAGTTATACCGTGGTAGATTGCGCGCAAAAAACCGAGTTAACTACATTACCTCACCGACAGAATTCAAGCCCAAACTAAATAAGTTTTGAATGGCATTCAAGTTTACGACAACGACACGATATAAAAAATATTTTTCTGAAATCGGAGGACACTTAACTACCTATTGCGTTGAGTTTCTTTCATTTCTTTGAATATTTTTTGTATCACAAGGTCCTCAACTATTTGCGCAAATAAACATTATTAATTAAACGTACACAACAGAAAATTGATTTCCTTAAGAACACATACTGTTTGGGAAATCTGTGTACAATTTAAACCTCTTTAAAACACATTTAGCTCGTGACCCATTGCAATTGCATTCCATTCACAACCTATAACATGCTATCATAACAAATCCAAAGCAAGTTTCCTTTTTGATTCCTGACTTAATACATAGGAAAGTGAATCTCGTATCAACATCTTATATGAAATCCATTTCACTTACACGAATTCCTATGTCAATGACTTTTGAAATTTTTTGCCTTTTTCCATATACAATGGCTGTCAGATTTACAATATTATTTATTCACACAAATCACTTTCATTTGTTGCCAAAAAACATGAAATGGTGTTCAACAATGCAACTCTGACCTACAGTTAGTTACTGATATGGGCATAATTTGAACAAATCATGTCTAATGTCAAAATCATTCTTTTCATTTGTGCGTAAGGCTTTCTAACTAACTCTAACTGCTCTCATATGAAATTCCGTTTGCTAAATATTTTTTAACTAACTAACTAACTGCAGCAAGCTAGCCAATTCAATTCTTCCATTAATGCACAATCGCATACAAGAGTTGTGCTGAATTAGATTAACACATCAAAATGGAAGTCCGTGTATTAATACCCCACAATTTGAACCGGCAAAACCGTCCATACCGACAAAAAAATTTGCCGCAATAAAATGGAAACCACAATGAACTTGATATTGTCCTTGAACCAAAATTTACATGCGAAAAGTTCAGAGTGCAAACCCATTCATAATTTATAGGTAATAATACTATGGAGCTTTACAATACCAACTTTAGGTGGTCATAAAATTTCACACTTGCGAAAAAAACTGTCTCCAGTGAGTTGCTCGTAAAAGTGACTTTTTGCCAACTGATTATTTGGTTTTAACTATTGTGAAGATCACGAACACACAATTTTTCCCCTTGTGCGAAAATCCGTATCACCGTTATAGTTAGATGGCAAATGTTTTTCTATTGTATTCAACTAACTAACTAAGATGAACAAATTGAAAGCTGTTTCTTCACGGGTGCTCATAAAGTTAGTTAGTTAGTTTATTAGTTAGCAACTGACAAACATGCATTTCTCATTATATAATCCTCGGGTCGTTGTTACCAATTAATGGCTCTTGTCATTATCTATAAGCTCCCCAAAAAAGGAGTCAAACTAGAATAGTGCGTCGATCGATGGACAATGGCGAAAAACGGAATCACGTTCCCTAATATGAAAAATGCCCGGAAACGAGTCGAGACAATGATTATGTTCACAGTGGTGTGAATACAGAATTGAATCCAATGGTTTGCAATCTAATTCACAGGTTTAATTCAGATGAGTACGTTAGTTAGTTAGTTATAGTAAGACAGGAACCGTAAACTTGGCATTCAACTTTATATAAATAAGTTGGTATATAATCACATCCAATTTGTAACGAGCGAGTGAATTCAGCTCCGTATAAGGAAGTGCAATTTTTGTATCATGTAGATTCCATTGTTTTGGTATGCGAAGTCTAATTCATAGAAATATTAAGTCATGGAATTCTGTGCAAATTTAAAACCCATCCCTTTTACGAGACTGAAATTCCCACGGTCCAGAATCCATATCAATCTCGCTCGTTACTAAAAACCAACCGCCTAACTAACTAACTAACAATATCCAAAGTAAATTGATCACCAGCTACAATCTAAAACGTAATCGAAATGCTAAATATGGGAAGCTATAATAAACTTCTAACTATCTGTTTGGTCAATCAACAAACTTAACGGACGATTTTGCCGCTTTGTGAATCCCAGATTTATTGCCCCCACAATCTTACTTAGTTACAAACTACCATATAGAGATTTTATGGAGAAATTCTTATTTTTCTCCAGTCGTAATATAAACTCACTCCTTAACTCTTTGGCTAAATAGTGATAGTAATTCATTATTGTTATCATATCGTCGGCTGTTGTTAGCTATAGTTAGTTACTAATATACGCAAAAAGAGAACAAAGACATATTTTTTGGCATCCCAAAGTTTTGCCAAGGTCAAAAATATCATCTTCACCACACGATAAAATTGGACAACAAAAGAAAATCTTTCTTGTTAACATTATGCTCTTATTATCTTATAACTAGCATGTAATCTCTATGTCGAACAAACATGTAATATCACTTTTTATCGACGCATATATGTATTTATGACAATTTTTTACATTGCAAGGAAAAAATCCTCCTCCTATCACCTTTGTGTTGCCATGTACAGTTAAATATATGAACAAACAATAATTTATTAACCATAAAATGCACAGTAGGTTACAAAATTACTGGCTGAAGGTTAGATATAGCTAGCCAAGTCAAATATAGAAATTTATATTTGCAGTTTACTAATTAAGAGTGACATGAATATTCACATTTTTTAGACAACACGGAAAAAGGGAATGAGTGAATGTATAAATTGTTGTCCTCCAAAAATGGAGCACTTTTAATCACAGGGAGGAAAGACTCGCTTTAAAATGCCTTTTCTGGGAGTTAGAACTCAATCATAGATTTAGACGTGCCAACTCAAATTGATCGATATTGATAGCAAATTATGCAATTCGCAAACCTATTGCATCAATACCAATAATAAAGTTTGGTTAACATTGCCCTACTTATGCAATTGGGCTTTTTGACCTTTGCAAATGACTGTCATAGTCAGTAGTAATGCACAAGTACTATATTTGCACTTCGATGATTAAATGTGCACAAATTATGATCGCATGTCAATAGTTTACAGTTGGTTTGCCTGCGGTTTGGTTTAGGGATCCACAACTTTAGCAATGCGGGCTAATTTGATGTTCCTTAGCTAACGATTATCATCCATAGTATATATAATATGGGCTTTTGCACATGCTTATAAGATTCCAAAGTGGATTCAACTAACTGACCTCCATCATATGTTAATAGCTAACTAACTAAATCTTAAAATGACAATGAGTGGATTGTACATCGCGTAATAAAAATGATATTAGCTGAAATGATAATTACGTACTGATGACTCTCATTTGAGTGTCATATTATCATCAAGAGATGGACGCCCACCTGACATGATATAAAGATTGTACGCCCTTGTTCACTCACTTACTTAAGTTCCTTTGTAATGGCTTTAGAGTGAGAGATTAATTTCTACCAATTGCACAGGTAAACATAGCCTTGAAAATAGCATTTTCAATCTGTTGAATAAATCTTGGCCTGGACGCATAACCTGCTCTCCATCAGTTCGATTTTAAATATTGTCAAAGACATCATAACAGGCGTTGAACACATGAAACGAACAAATTTGTACGCTTTAAGAAACTTCTGTTCGAAATCAATGCAAAATTGGAGTTCAATAAATGCCCAATCTTTCTGTTCAGTGTACTATGTACAAAAGTTGATAGTAAACTAAATAAGGTTGCTTTGGAACTACACGAGTCGATTAACAGTTAATATGGCCGTTATTAAGAAAATGTGATGATATAATGTTATTATTGACTGGTCATTATCAAACGTGACTTACTTAAAGTCAAAACAGCAGTAATAATTTCACCGTGAAATGTGCACTATAAGTGTACAGTCACGAATTTTGAGATATGGGGGCGCGTTGAGAACTTAAACACGAATATGGTTTAGCATGTTATTTCCCTGACTTGCTGGGCTAACTAAGGTTAAAACTTCGGTGTCACTGGAGCTAGTGTATCCTGCAAGCAAATATTATTTTGTTTTACAAAATTTATTTGAATAATGGCTTGAATAATCACGAAATTCTAAAAATTAATCAGTTTAAATCCAAAAAAGGCGAAAATTGTAATATTTTCTTTTCAAAAATGCTTTTTTGCTGTTTTCAGAACATATTTCGAAATTTTTTTCAAGACGTTAGCAACACTCACTTAAAAAATTTAAACAGCGCAGTATTAAACACCTGTAATGCGTAGAAATTCCTCTCCTCACACGATTACAAACCATAGAGTTCAATGTATCCATATTGGATAACGTGTAAACATTAATAACCTATTGATTCGCACCTCTGTACAAAGGATTATAAAAACACGCATTTCATGGCACAATAAATTCCACAAGTCAATAATAATGCTTACACACAATCCCTTGAGAAAAAAATTGAACAAGCATGCATGGTTCTCCAAATTTGTACATGCAATAATAATGATCTGGTCTTGCATAATCGTTCGCATGGACTAAAGAATATGGGAATGCATCTGACTAAAAGTAAGTAAGATGATGAATTAAATGGAACTCATCCTTGTCACATTAGAAGACCTAATGTGAACACCTTTTAGAAATGTTTGTCATTGAAGTCCAAGGACAAATGTACGCATCAAATGTCAAACACACGTATGTTATGCATACGCACGGTAGGAGTTCCTCATCAGTAGAATATGATATTTCGAATCTGATAGGGACCAACACCTTGATTTACTTTCTGAGTTCATTACGATGGCGTGTGTGTGCAATGGTAACAGCACACACACGTAACACATCGTAACAGGTCGGCCAAATTTACATTTTAGATCGGACATTATAATATAAAGTAGCGTTGCTGGCTAACTAACTACTAACAATAATAAAGTCCTGAAAAAATTACTTTTCCAGAATCTGCTGTGCTCAACAAAGGTTTTGAAATCATAAAAATTGATAAATTAGGTCTTTTTGACGTTTTAAAAATCTTTTTTTTTCATTCTTAGGCTTTGATTGCAGTAAAATACAAAAAATTTGAACCCTGTAGAAGTTAAAGTCCTTTGAAATCTGAATTAGAATCTTTCAATAGTCAGAATTTAACTGACGCTACACTGTGAACATTTGGATGCAAAAAAATCTCAATTTCTCTATATAAACAGTAAAAACATAATCAAACAAAATCCGCTCTCTGATAGTCCCCAACTTACATTTGCACACACACTATTGTATTTAAGGTAACTGACTGACATAGAGATTTGGTAACCCACAATTGAGCCAATCTGATCAACTCCAGTGCAGAAGATGTCACATTGTGCTAAATAATACAGGCAGAGTGACAAGGATCATCAATAAACCGCATGGACACAAAGAGGGCGAAAAAAGTGAAAGGAGAAGATAAAAATAATTCAAATGGCTGCACAAAGCTATGCCTAGTTAGTGGAGCCCATAACATGTTCTAGAATCGGACAACGCCTTGTTTTTGAGTGCTTGGACATAGCCATTTAGTAGTCAGTTTAATGGTCCATTAAATGTGAAAACGAGTGTACGATAAGCTAAACTGGACTCAATTATTACATCGTTTTTTAGCCACACTGGTTCACTTGGCATGCCAAAGTAGTTTTTTCTATGCCATATTCCACGATGTGTATACGACACTGATCATAGGCCTTAATTTCATAGCAATACGCTGACAAATCGTAGCCATGAATAAATCCTAATATGATCCCATCTTATGACTGGAATCGTCATTGCATACTTGAAACTGTCAAACTAACTAACTAACTAGCATATAGAAAAATGCTAAGGTGTCACCCTGACCAACAACTTTTTGAGCATCTCGTATGCACAGATTGGGAATGCACCAATGCGAATGGATTTAATTTATTGTACGAGTGATTACTAGCTGTCCAAATAGACTGCATGTGAAATTTGAGATTTCCAAATGCGGACACAGCCCATATTTCATATGTTGAAGTTGAAGTTTAGGGAGACGAAAAAATATTGTTGGTATTAACAATGGGATAAGAATCTTTGCCCATGCCCATCTCTAAAATTGCGATTTTTGAAGATAGATTCCTAGAATATACTGTAAACATGTCTTTAGCTCAGATGAATTCATAATCTGCGAAAATTTAACGATCAGCTTTAGTCTATTTTCGAACAAACTAACTTTTTTTCTGACAAGTATCATAAAAATTCCAGTGCACCACGCATGAAAAGAAAAGTTGAGGTTTTACAGCCTCCAAAATCATAAAGAACATGACTCTTAGCAAGTTAATGAAGATGGAATGGATAGTAAAAAGAGTGAAAAATACATAAAACTACATAAATACAAAAGGAATACACAATAAACTTTTGGTGTATTCACTGTGTGACAATCTTGGTATCTCAAAGTCAATGAATCTTACATATGGTCTCACCACACAATGCTATCTTTTGGTTTGTCAAGTGACTTTTTAGAGTTGTGAAACAACGAGCGTCAAACGAAGAAAAGACCAAGATTTTATCGAAATTTCCCATTATTCTATGCATTGGTATATTGGCATTGGTAACTAAGCGTACGGGGTTTCAAAATAGTTTTTCCTCCCCAAAACCCCAAAAAATCCGTTTAACCTTTCGAAGTTTCCAAAAATTTTGATTTAAACACATTGTGTTTACAAAATTTTCAAAAAAAGCTATTGTTATGGCATTAGCAGGGCATTAAAATGCAAATTTTCAATCTTTAAATGACAAAAACTTTTTTGCATCCCTGGAACCAGCTAACAATGCATGTTTATTCTGTGTGGGACTGCGGTTAAAGGTGTTCGTAGGGGTTCCAAAAAACAAATAATTAATGCTTACACAACACACAAAGAGGGAAATATAATATTCTATGTGTCCTTTTCGGTCCTTCTGTAAAAAAAGATGGGCAAGTTGCACCCTCCAGGAGATATGGCAGTAAATAATGGACCAAAACGTTACAAAAACAGCTTCATTTATGTAATGTGGCTCACAAGTAATAAACTCAAGTGACTGAGAGTCCACCCATGCTGCTCTGAATAAAAGGAAAACAGAGCTAAGCAAAAAAAACGTGTCATTCCAGCAGTTTCGCATATTTAAAACTACCAGCTTAACATTATAAGAATTTAAGATATTAAAACGAGGCCTTGTCCTGCCAGTGCATTTTTGAGCCGTCTAATCTTTTCAATGGCTTTTAGCGTTTCAGACATTTTTGACGGGTTAAAACTTTACGTAAAGCTATGAAAAAATTCATGGGGTTTATTTTTCATTAGATTTTTCAGATTTTAGGTTGCTATTTAACCTCCTATATTGTTGACTATATGCTTGTCATGCTGCTAAAACATTTTTTACAGCTCCTTCTCAATTTTTTAGCCAGGCTGCTTATTAGCTTAATCAAAAGTAATGCATCTTCTTTTAATTTTTCAATTACAGCTAATTCAAGACAACTAAATGCTTTGGTGGTCACTGCCAAGAAGTTTAAATTGACCAAAAAATTGTTTCAAATTTTTTACAGCAGTGTTCCTACTCATCATCCCTCTATTGCTCTCAATGATAAACAAAATGAAAAAAAATCTCACTCCCTTTTTGAATTTACGTGGTAGTTAGTTACTAGTAGGGCCGACACCCCAGTATCCAGCGTATGCACATTTTCTGTAACACATTTTTTTCCATTTCTTCTTTGTATGAATTACCCTTCGGGTTAGTTGTTTCCACTCAATCGTAGTAAAACAAAGCCAGTCGTAATAAAAGGGTTAGTTTTTGTGCATGCTGCTGACAGCCACACTTACTTTTAGAATCTGTATGAATTCCTTTGATATGGGAACATAATATGAAAAATAAAGCTCGGGAGATATTCGAAAGTTTCAAATCATTTTTCGCTGAATAAATTTGGAATCCTAAGTATAAATGACTCCAGAATTCCATAACAAACAAAAGTGAATTCGACATTGTAAAAAATTGAGTGTACATTGTATGTATTGCATGCGTGTGTGCGTTGTTTGTTTATATGTGAACATGTGGCCAGGACCACCACTAGGATGATGAGTAAATGTAAAAATCCTAATAATAATGTGTGGATGAAATGAACTACAGAATAAAGAAATTGAAAAATTGTACCCCTCGTGCTCATTGTTATGATTGCATTATGATTGTCATTCATTTGCATACATACACCCAGAGAATGAGCGTTGTGATTATCCTGTGTTAAGCCGCAATGACATAAGCACATGTTTTCAATACGGACCATTGGGTTTATTGAATAGAAGCTTTGGATTCTGGTTACATTTTTAGTATTAATAAAGGCGTCAGTACATAAACAAGATGCACATTTTTAAATCTCTTCCCTACTGTGTGTATCAAGGGGGGAAATTGTCACTCTTTGCTTTTGAAATTGAAAAAACAAGCTTTAAGTTAGCAGTGATAAAAAGAGAATAAAATTTCATTCTTGCTTTTAGTTTGTTTCATATCTGTTGTGCTACTGCAATGGTCATTCAATTGAACTAAAATATTACTTCCCATAACTAACTAAGCTACCATCTTAGGCATAGCGTTAAATTATTATTTTCTTATTACACAGAGCAATGAATTTAACCCTGGACCAAACTGAACATTCATTGAGAAGAAAATTGAATGGCTAGTTAGTTAGTTGGCTAACTAACTAACTAAACAAGTATAGCTTCATTCACACCATCGAAAAAAGTAAGATGTGATCTTCTCAAGTGCAGTAGTAATGAACTTCTTGAATTTTCCACCCCTTTTTCCATATAAAGGAGTTGAGGTCACTCTATATACACAAAAGAGCATCTGTAGAGAATCTGACAACACTTTTTTTGAGACATGAGCACTGACTGAGTCCAACTTTTTTCGCCCCTAAAAATAATACTGTCGAGTCAACTTCACACATGTGTAATGCATGTACATGTGTGTCCTCTATTCAAATCATTTCAACTTACTAACTTACTTACTTATGCTCACTGAATATAATTCCATGCACCCAAAGAAACTTTTTATTCCTTACATTGTAACATTTCATTGAGAAGGAAAAAATCTCTAAATCAATAGAAACCCCAAAACATGTAATTAGCTCCCAATTAAATGAATGAAAAGTTTGCCCACTAATTACTAGCTAACTAACTACTGCTCAAAAATGTGGTATGGTGCCAGTAGGAAGTCAAGGATTTTGTGGGTTCCAGTACGTTTTCAAAGCGCAATAAATTTCAAGTGTGTGATTCATTATCTGCATGTATTGCAGTGCATTTGATTTATAGGAAGTTTCATACAAACACTGTTAGGTAGTTAGTTAGATAGTGATGAGAAATAAATAAGATTCATTATTGAATGCAATTGACCCATCCCCAAAACGAAATAGAATTCAACGCGATCTATCTTTTTTTCAGCTACAGATTGATTTACTGTTTCTCACTACTGCCTGACTGTTTAAGATTTCATGCATACATTTAGTTTCTAATCATTAATTCTAAATATCCTACCAACGAACTTAAGGTTAAGTTCGCAATAAAATTATATATAGAAAAGGCATAAGCTGAATTTTTAAACCCATACTTGTTCAAAAGCTAGGAAACTTAGATGGGTTTGAAATTGTTTTTGTACTCATTTTAGACACTCTATGGTTTTAATAACCTGAATTTTTCAACTATCGACAGCTTGAAAATATTTAATTGTTCTATTCTAATTTTACGTTTGTAAAATGCATTAGGAAAGGGTTTAAATACTCGCACCCCGGCAGGCTTACTCACACAAAAAATTGCCACCCACACTTAAGCTTGAGTGCGGAAATGAACTGTAGAAAAGTAGTACACGTGTTCCATGATGGAGTTCGTGATAATCTCAAACGGAGCTTCAAATTCAATACAAATTCTAATCACGTGTGTACAAGAAGCCATCATTTGTGCCAATAATCTGTACATGGTAAAATATCCAGGCGAACCGGTTTCCTAAGCTATGGCAAAAAGATTGAAATTTTCTTACAGTGACTGAATACCTATGAATTATGTGATTGCAGCATTTTGATTATTATATAAAGCTGACAGGGAACAAATTAAGATCTGCTCTAGAAAAACTGGATATGAAAACTCAAACTGGGCAAAACCTCCCATAAGTTGAATGCTCAATTAATTATACTGGGAACTCATGTATTTAAGTGAATTTGCATTTCTCCAAGCGAAAATTTTGCATTTAATTGATCTGCCCACATTTTTTTGAATGACAGCTGATTTTTTTAGTGAAATAGTGATAGTCAGCCAGTCCTTCAATTTATTGACGTATTTCATGCAAATTTGAAAAGAAAATTCTAGTTTGAGGAACCTTTTAGTGCCAAGTAAGTTTTTATTCTGTATCTTACAAGTTTTTCATGAATTTCAAAAAGAGTTACTCAACAAAGCAAGAAAAATCAGTTTTAAGGTATTTCATGGGAAACAAAATATACAGCTGTCAGGTGCATGTTTACTTTAAAATGTAATCTGTGTAAGTTAAACTAAAAGAAGAATCATTTTGCAAATATTGGATAGCTTTTAATGTACTGTTTTGTACATAAACTTTAATCTGGTGAAGAACAAATATCTACCATGCATTTATGAGCATATATTTACTACTAACAAAAGATGTAACATTTCAAATTCATTTGACAGATACGAAATATGGCACAGTAACTGACTGACTGACTGACTAACTGACTTGCGTGACAAAAACATTGGAATAACAATATTATTTTTTCCTATCTGCTGATATGCATGCACTGCTATTTGCATTACTTGCAAAAAACACTGCACAATTCTGCAAACTAATCCCTCATCAGTTATGTTCTAATATGAATTTCATTTCCGTATGCTTTAAAATGCCGTTATGGATTTTTCTTCCCTTCTCATTACATGTTTGGTGATCACACAAGTTAT
>Ga0210040_10009886_pt1 | contig 11029 bp, 8 predicted proteins | sample CryGeyCG12114_NA_FD_185462 | JGI IMG/M metagenome (GOLD analysis project Ga0210040, IMG submission 185462) | Groundwater microbial communities from aquifer - Crystal Geyser CG19_WC_8/21/14_NA (SPAdes) (version 2) | ecosystem: Environmental > Aquatic > Deep subsurface > Groundwater | place: USA... | reverse complement strand
TATCGACCCCGTGGCGACGCTCTACCACTGGGACCTGCCGGCGGAGCTGGAGGAGGCGGGCGGCTGGCCCGTGCGCGCCACCGCCGAGCGGTTCGCGGAGTACGCGCGGATCGTCGGCGAGGCCCTGGGCGACCGCGTGCACACCTTCACGACGCTCAACGAGCCGTGGTGCTCGGCCTACCTCGGCTACGCCTCGGGGGTGCACGCGCCCGGGCGCACCGAGGACGCCGCCGCGCTGGCCGCCGTCCACCACCTCAACCTCGGCCACGGGCTGGCGGGGCGCGTGCTGCGCGAGGTGGCGCCGTCCGCGCAGCTGTCGCTGACGCTCAACGTCCACCTCATCCGGCCGGCGAGCCCGTCTCCCGAGGACGCCGACGCCGCGCGGCGCATCGACGCCCTCGCCAACCGGGCCTTCCTCGACCCGGCGCTCACGGGGGAGTACCCGGCCGACCTGCTCGCCGACACCGCCTCGGTCACCGACTGGTCCTTCGTCCAGGACGGCGATCCTGAGGCCATCGCGGTGCCGCTGGACTTCCTCGGCGTCAACTACTACAGCCCCGCGGTGGTGAAGCGGTGGGACGGCTCGGGCGACAAGGACGGCGCGGACGGGCACGGCGCCTCGGCGGCCACCCCGTGGATCGCCGCCGACGACGTGGAGTTCGTCCGCCTCCCCGGCCCGTACACGGCCATGGGCTGGCCGATCGACGCCAGCGGCATGACCGAGCTGCTGGTCCGCCTCGGCCGCGACTACCCGGGCACCCCGATGATCATCACGGAGAACGGCGCGGCCTTCTCCGACGAGGTGGCCGAGGACGGCGGTGTCCACGACGCCGAGCGCGTGGAGTACCTGCGCACGCACATCGCGGCGGTCGCCGACGCGGCCGACGCCGGCGTGGACGTGCGGGGCTACTTCGTGTGGTCGCTCCTGGACAACTTCGAGTGGGGCTACGGCTACGACCGCCGCTTCGGCGTCGTGCGGGTCGACTACGACACGCAGGAGCGCATCCTCAAGGACAGCGCGCTCTGGTACCGCGGCCTGCTGGCCGGCGGCGCCCGCGGCTGATCCCTGGCCGACCCCTGGCGGGGCCCGCGCGGCGGGCCCCGCCAGGCCCGCAGGGCTTGTGCTCGGGGTGGCCGAGGCGGTAGTCCCTAGTCCATGGCCACCAATGACGATGGCGCCGTCCGAGCGATCTCGGCAGCCGACGCGTTCCCGACCCGGTACCTCCCGCGCCCCGAGGTGCGCGAGCTGCCCGCTCCGCCACCGCGGTGGCTGCCCTTCATCGGCCCCGGCGTCATCGCCGCGGGCGTCGGCCTCTCCAGCGGCGAGTTCGTCCTCTTCCCCTTCATCGCCTCGCAGGTCGGGCTCGTCTTCGTCTGGGCCGCGCTGGTCGGGGTGCTGACCCAGTTCTTCGTGACGATGGAGATCGAGCGGTACACCCTCGCGACGGGCGAGACGGCGCTGACCGGCTTCAGCCGGTACTGGAAGCACTGGGGCCTGGTCTTCGCGATCCTCTGCTACTTCGCGAACCTCTGGCCCGGCTGGGCGATCAGCTCGGCCACCCTCATCACCTTCATGACCGGCGGCACCCCGCGCTACATCGCGATCGGCCTGCTGCTGCTCATCGGCGCGATCCTCACGCTGGCACCGGTGGTCTACGTGGCCCTGGAGCGGATCGAGATGCTCAAGGTGGCGGCCGTGCTGCTGCTGCTCGTCGTGGGCGCGTTCGCGGCGATCACCGCCACGGCGTGGCGCGCCGCCCCGCAGATCATCACGCGGGCCGACTTCCCGGGCGCCGAGCTCGGCTTCGCCACCCTCTTCGGCGCGATGATCTTCGCCGGTGCCGGTGGCGGCCAGAACCTCGTGCAGGCGAACTGGATCCGGGACAAGGGCTTCGGCATGGGCCGCTACGTGCCGCGCATCGCCAGCCCGGTCACCGGCCAGCCCGAGGCCCGGGCGAGCACCGGCTACGTCTTCGAGCCCACTCCCGAGCACCTCACGCGCTGGCGCGGGTGGTGGCGCTTCGCGAACGTCGAGCAGGCCTCGACCTTCGTCATCATCACCATCGTCTCGATCTTCTTCACCTCGCTGCTGGCCTACTCGACGGTGTTCGGGCTGCCGGACCTGCCGAACGACATCACCTTCGTGCGCGTGGAGGGCGAGGAGCTCGCCGAGGCCGTGGGCGGCTGGTTCGGCACCTTCTTCTGGGTGATCGGCGCCTTCTCGCTGTTCAGCGCGTCGCTGGGCATCACCGACTACACGAGCCGGATGGCCGCCGACGTCATCAAGACCTCGTACCGCCGCGAGGCCTCGGAGAGCAAGCTCTACTTCTGGCTGGTCTGGGGCCTCGTCGCGTTCGGCTGCCTGATCCTGCTCATCGGCTTCGACCAGCCGATCGCCCTGGTCGTCGTGTCCGCCACCGTCGGCGGCCTGATGATGGCCATCTACTCGGGCCTGCTCATCCTCATCAACCGCAAGCTGCTCCCCGAGCCGCTGCGGGTGCGGGGCTTCCGCCTGGCCCTGCTGGTCTTCGCCGTCCTGCTGTTCAGCACGGCGACGGTGCTGACCTTCCAGCAGCAGATCCGCAACCTGCTCGGCAGCTGAGCAGGGCGAGGCGAGCCCCGCCGCCGTCCTGCGCAGCCCTCAGAGGCTGCGCAGGACGGTGACGACCTTGCCGAGCACCGTGGCGTCGTCGCCGTCGATGGGCGAGTACGCCGGGTTGTGCGGCAGCAGCCACACGTGCCCATCGCGGCGCTGGAGCGTCTTGACCGTCGCCTCGCCGTCGATCATGGCGGCGACGATCTCGCCGTTCTCGGCCACCGGCTGGACGACCCAGTCGCCGTCGCGGATGGCGGCGTCGACCATCGAGTCGCCGACGACCCGCAGCAGGAACAGCTCGCCGTCGCCGACCAGCTGGCGGGGGAGGGCGAAGACGTCCTCCACGGCCTGCTCAGCGAGGATCGGGCCGCCGGCGGCGATCCGCCCCAGCACGGGCACCAGGGCCGTCTCCGGCTGCTCCTCGGCCGTCGAGCCGCCAGCGGGGGCGGGCGCGGGGGCGGCCACCGGAGCGGCGCGGCCGGCGCGGTCGACGACCTCGATCGCCCGGGGGCGGTTGGGGTCGCGGCGCAGGAAGCCCTTGCGCTCGAGGGCGGCGAGCTGGTGGGCGACGCTGGAGGGGCTGGTCAGCCCCACGGCCTCGCCGATCTCGCGCATGCTCGGCGGGTAGCCGCGCGACTCCACCGCCGAGCGGATCGTCTCGAGCACGCCGCGCTGGCGCGCCGTCAGCCCGTCACCGGCGGCCTCGGCCGGAAGCTCGGTGACGCTCGCCGGCGTCCGCCCACTCGTTCGCGCCACTGCCGCTCCTCGCTGCCGGCCCGCGGTCGTCGCGGGCTCCAGGTCGGATCACAGCGTAGAGGTTCCACCCCTGTAGTTCAAACACGTGTTCGACGTGCGCTGGCCCGCTGGCCGGGCCCGCGAGCCGGACGGCGTCCTGTCGCTGCCCCGCACCGACGAAGGAGTCGACCGGTGAGACCCTCTCCCGGCCAGCAGGCCACCGCGGACCTCGGCGCTGCCCCCGGGGCCTCGGGCCCCCGCTCCCCAGCGCCTTCGCCGTCGCGCTGGCCGCCGTCCGCTCCGGCGACGAGGAGTTGTGGCCGGGCTTCACCGAGATGATCACCGAGGGCGACAACCTCCACCCCTGCGTCCATGGCGCCGGGGTCGACGTCCCCGCCTCGCTGCGGCCGCTGTCGCGCTGGGACGCCGACCGCCGCCAGCTCGTGTGTGACGGGCACTCCGCTCCGGGCCCCGGTCCCGGGCTCAGCCGGCCGCGAGCAGCACGGCGCAGACCACCTGCGCGCTGCTCGCGGCCACACGGACGCCGTCCGCGCGCAGCAGCCGGCGGTGCGCCGGACCGTCCCAGCGCTGGGCCAGCACCCGGTGCTGGGGCACCGCGCCGAACGCGGTGGCCGCCAGGACCGCCAGCGTCGCGGCCGCGCAGGCCCAGGCGAGCGCCGAGGTGGGGCGGCTCGCCACGAGCACGCCCGAGGTCGCCACGAGCGCGGCGAACAGCGGCCCCACCAGCCACGCCACCCGGCGCTGGTGGGCCGCGGCGTAGGCGGGGAAGCCCCACGGGTCGGCGTGGCCCACGGTCGCCAGCTGCGGGTAGACCACGACGCGCACGGTCCACTGGAAGCCCGCGTAGACGCACGCCGCCGCGAGGTGCGCGAGCGCGGCGTCCACGCGAGCAGTCTCCGCTAGCTCGCGGCCGCCCGCAGGAGCTCGGCGGCGAGGTCCTGCGGGCGGGAGAACATCGGCCAGTGCCCGGTCGGGAGGTCGACGACGGTGGCGTCCAGGCGCGCCAGCTCGGCGAAGTAGGGGCTGCCGCCGGCGACGAGCGAGCGGACGTCGTCCGCGCCCAGGGAGCTGGCGACGACGGTCACCGGCACCTCGAGCAGCCCCGGGTGCCCGGTCAGGCGCACCGGCTCGCGCGCCGGCCCCGCGGGCTGCGGCACGGCCCGGGTGCGGAACAGCGCCAGGTCGTCGGGGGTGAGGCCGGCGAGGCTGTTGCCGTCGTCCTCGAGGGTCTTCCAGCCCGGCAGGCGCACCTCGGCCAGCGCCGGGTCGAGGTCGGGCATGACGGCGCTGCCGTCGGGCAGCGGCCAGCTGTCGACGTAGACCACCCGGTGAACGCGCTGCGGGGCGCGGTCGGTCGCCGCGTGGACGACCGGGCCGGCGCCGCTGTGCCCGACGAGCACGGCCGGGCGCTCGTCCTCCGCGAGGGCGTCGACGACGGCCTGCACGTGGTCCTCGAGGGTCACCCCCGCCCGCGGGGCGTCGAGCCCCTCCAGGCCGGGGAGCGTGACCTCGCGGACGGTGGCGCCGGTGGCGCGCAGGGAGGGGCTCACCTGCTCCCAGGCCCAGCCGCCGAGCCAGAAGCCGGGGACGAGGACGAAGCGGGTGCTCGACGAGGGGTCCATGGCCGCAGCCTGGCGCAGGCCACCGACAGTGCGCGAGCCCCGCGGCGGTCCCCGTCAGGACCCGGCGCCCTCCTCGAGCCCGGCGCGGTGCGCCTTCCAGCGCTCGGTCATCCGGGGGAGGTCCTCGCGCAGGAACGCGAAGAACAGCCGGGTCTCCTCCAGCCGCCGCCCTCCCGGCCGGTCCTGCCCGAGGGTCGCCGCCCCGTCGGCAGCGGCGGCCTCGAAGTGCTGCAGCAGCAGCGGTGCCTGCTGCCCGTAGATGCGCGACCACACGTCGTCGTCGATGCGGTAGACGTCGCTGCGGGCGCCGGGCTCGCGCTCGCGGTAGAGCAGCCCCACCTGCACGAGGTAGCGCACCGCTCCGGAGATGGCGGCGGGGCTGACCCGCAGGGCGGCCGCGAGCTCGCCAGCCGTGTAGTGGTCGGCGTCGTCGGCGAGGGCGTAGGCGAACACCCGCGCGGGCATGCGCGGGATCCCCGAGCTCGCCAGCACCAGCGCGAAGCGCTCGACGAACCGCAGCAGCTCGTCCTCGTCGTCAGCCACCCCTCCATCATAGCCTTCGAAATCTTCACAACTGTGTGAAGCCGGCGTACGTTGGTCCAGGTGGGCATCGCCATCGACGTCGCCGGACTCGTCAAGACCTTCGCGCGCACCCGCGCCCTGGACGGGCTGGACCTGCGGGTCCAGCAGCGGGAGGTGCACGGCTTCCTGGGCCCCAACGGCGCCGGGAAGTCCACGACGATCCGCGTGCTGCTCGGTCTGCTCCGCCCGGACTCCGGCACGGCCCGGCTGCTCGGCGGCGACCCGTGGGGCGACGCCGTGGCCCTGCACCGGCGCCTGGCCTACGTGCCCGGCGACGTGACGCTGTGGCCCGGCCTGACCGGCGGCGAGGTCATCGACCTCCTCGGACGCCTGCGCGGCGGCCTGGACGCCGGCCGCCGCGCCGAGCTGCTCGAGCGCTTCGACCTCGACCCGACGAAGCGGGCCCGGAGCTACTCCAAGGGCAACCGGCAGAAGGTCGCCCTCGTGGCGGCGCTCGCCTCAGACGTCGAGCTGCTCGTGCTGGACGAGCCCACCTCGGGCCTCGACCCGGTCATGGAGGCCGTCTTCCAGGACTGCATCCTCCGGGCCCGCGCGCAGGGGTGCACGGTGCTGCTCTCCAGCCACGTCCTCGCCGAGGTCGAGGCGCTGTGCGACAGCGTGAGCATCATCCGGCTGGGCCGCACGGTGCAGAGCGGCACCCTGGCCGACCTGCGCCACCTCACCCGCACGGCGATGAGCGTGGAGACCGCGATCCCGGTCTCGGGGCTGGAGCACCTGCCCGGGGTCCACGGACTCTCCTCCTCGGGCACCCGGGCGCGCTTCGACGTCGACGCCGAGCAGCTGGACGCCGTCGTCGGGCTCCTGCACCGCCACGGCCTGCGGTCCCTCACCAGCCAGCCCCCGACGATGGAGGAGCTCTTCCTGCGCCACTACGGCGACGCGCTCGAGGACGCCCCGGTGAGGGTGCGGTGAGCCCCCTGAGCGGCACCCGGGCGATGGCCCGGCTGGTCCTGCGCCGCGACCGCGTCCGCCTGGCGGTGTGGGTGCTCGCCCTGCTCGCCCTGGTGCTCAGCAGCGTCGCCTCGGTGACCTCCCTCTACGCCACGGCGAGCCAGCGCGAGGCCTACACCGCCGCGGTCGGCGACAACCCGGTCGCGGTGATCATGGGCGGCCCCGGCACCGGGCTGCCCTCCCTCGGCGCGATCGTCGTCTTCGAGGTCGCCGTCGTCGGCTACGTCGCGGTGGGCCTGATGAGCGTCCTGCTCGTCGTCCGCTCGACCCGCGCCGAGGAGGAGGCCGGGCGCACCGAGCTCCTGCGCGCGGGGCCCGTCGGGCGCTGGGCCGGGCCGGCCGCGGCCCTGGCGGTCGTCGCGGGCGCTGACCTCGCGGTCGGCGTCGGCACCGCGCTGGGCACCGCCGCGCTCGGCCTCGACCTCTCCGGCTCGCTCGCGCTGGGCGCCTCGCTGGCCGCCTTCGGCCTCGTCATGGCGGCCGTGGCCCTGCTCGCCGCCCAGGTGAGCGAGCACGCGCGGGCCGCCAGCGGGCTCGGTGCGGCGCTGCTGGGGGCCTTCTTCGTCCTGCGGGCGGCAGGAGACGTGGGCGACGGCGCGCTCTCCTGGGCCTCCCCGATGGGGTGGGCGCTGGCCGTGCGCCCCTTCGCCGGCGAGCGGTGGGCCGTGCTGCTCCTCCCGCTGGCGCTGGCGGTCGCCCTGGCCACCGCGGCGCTGCTCCTGCTCGACCGCCGTGACGTCGGCGCCGGCCTCGTGGCCGTCCGCCCCGGCCCGGCCACGGCGTCGAGCCGCCTCGCGGGTCCGCTCGGCCTGGCCGTGCGCCAGCACCGCGCCGCGGTCGCCGGGTGGGGCGCGGGCCTGTTCCTGCTCGGAGCGGCCTACGGGTCGGTGGGGGAGTCGGTGCAGGAGCTGGTCTCCCAGAACGAGGCGCTCGCCGCGTTCCTCGCGGCCGGCGGGACCGACCTCGTCGACTCCTTCTTCGCGCTCGCCGCCGCCATGATGGCGCTGGCCGGTGGGGGGCTGGCCCTGCAGGTCGCCACCCGGGTGCGCGCGGAGGAGGTCGCCGGCCGCCTCGAGCCCCTGCTCGCCACGGCCCTGCCCCGGTGGCGCTCCGCCGCGGCGCACCTGGTCGTCGCGGCGGTCGGCGTCGCCCTCGTCCTCGCCCTGGCCGGGCTGGGGCTCGGGCTGGCGCACGCAGCGCTGACCGAGGACGCCGGCCAGGTGCCCCGGCTGCTCGGGGCCGCGCTCGTGCACGTGCCGGCGGCCTGGGTGCTCGTCGGCGCGACGGCCCTGCTGTTCGGCTGGGCGCCGCGGGCCACCGGCGCCGCGTGGGCGCTGCTCGCCGGCTCGGCGGTGGTGGTGCTGCTCGGCCAGACCCTGCGCCTGCCCGGGTGGGTGGTCGACCTCTCGCCGTTCTCCGTCGTCCCCGCCGTGCCGGCCGAGCACCTCGCGGTGGCTCCGCTGGTCTGGCTCACCGCGCTCGCCCTGGCGCTCGCGGCCGCCGGAGTCGCCGGTCTGGCCCGCCGCGACGTCGGCTGAGCGCTACAGCCGCGGGTCGACCGGCTCGGACTCCAGCGCGAGGACGGCGAAGACCGCCTCGTGCACGCGCCAGAGCGGCTCCCCGCGCACCACCCGGGCGAGGGCCTCCAGCCCCAGGGCGTGCTCGCGCAGCGCGAGGGAGCGCTTGGTCCCGAGGTTCCGCGAGCGCAGCCGCTCCAGCGTGCCGGGCTCGGTGTGCTCGGGCCCGTAGACCAGGCGCAGGTACTCCCGGCCGCGCACCTTCAGGCCCGGCTGCACCAGCGCCCGCCCCCCGGAGGGGCGCTCGCGGAAGGCCAGCCCGGCGGCCGGCTTGACGACCATCCCCTCGCCGCCGCCGGCGGTGAGGTCCTCCCACCACGCCACGCCGGCGGCCACCGACGCCGGGTCGGTGGTGTCCACCGCGAGGCGGCGCGTGGGCTGCACGAGCTCGGGGGCGGCCGCGACGAGCCGGTCGGCCACCGCGAGGTGCCAGGGGTGGTCGCGCTCGGCGTGCACGCCCCCGGCGGTGGCCAGCACCTGGAACGGTGCCAGGCGGACGCCGTCCAGGCCCGACGTCGGCCACACGTAGCGGCGGTAGGCGAGGGTGAAGGCGGCAGCGTCCTGCTCGCGCGAGCGGGTGCGCTCCAGCAGGTCGCCCACGGCCGACCCGAGCTCGGGGCTGCGGGCGGCCGCCTGCTCCAGCGCCGCCACCGCTGCGGGCAGCGCGGCTCCGGCGGCGGCCCCGACGGCGGCGTAGCGCTCCTTGACCAGGCCCTCGGCCTTGGCCGACCACGGCAGCAGCTCGGCGTCCAGCAGCAGCCAGCCGGTGTCCAGCTCCTCCCACAGGCCCGCCGCCGTGACGGCCGCCCGCAGGCGCGCGAGCAGCTGCTCGGTGAGGTCGGGGGCGAAGAACGAGCGGCCCGTGCGGGTGTGCACGGCGCCCGGCCCGGTGCCGGGCGACGTGGTGTCGAGCGGGTCGCGGCGCAGCAGCACCACGGCCCGCAAGCCCATGTGCTTCTCCTGGCAGAGCACGTCGGCGACGCCGTCGGCGCGGTAGGCGGCGAAGGCCTCCCCGGGGTGCTCCAGGTGCCCCTCGCGCTTCGACGTCGGGGACGGGCTCATCGTCGGCGGCAGGTACAGCAGCTGCTCCGGCGGCAGCGCGAAGCGGCTCATCACCTCCAGCGCGCCCGCGGCGTCCTCCTCGCGGACGGTGACCCTGCCGGCGTGGGCGGTCTCGACCACCCGGCGTCCGAGCACGTCGGTGAGGTCGAGGACTCCGTCCGGGCGGGCGTCCTGCTGCCCGTCGGCGGCGGTCCCGGCGACGGGGAAGGGCCGCGCGGGCTCGTACCAGACCTGCTGCGCCGGGACGGCGACCACCTCGCGCTCGGGCCAGCGCAGCGCCGACAGGTGCCCGCCGAAGACCGCGCCGGTGTCGAGGCAGAGCGTGCCGTTGACCCACTCCGGCACCGGCGTGGGCGTGTGCCCGTACAGGACGGCGGCGCGCCCGCGGTAGTCCTGCGCCCACGGGTAGCGCACGGGCAGGCCGAGGTCGTCGGTCTCGCCCGTGGTGTCCCCGTAGAGGGCGAAGCTGCGCACGCGCCCCGAGGAGCGGTTGTGGTACGCCTCCTTGAGGCCCGCGTGCGCGACCACGAGGTCGCCGCCGTCCAGCACGAGGTGGGAGACCAGGCCGCGGCAGAACTCGCGCACGGCCGCGGTGAACTCCGGGGGCTCGTCCTCCAGCTGGGCCATCGTCGTCTCCAGCCCGTGGGTGCGGGCGACGTCGCGGCCGTCCAGGGCGCGCACCAGCTTGTGCTCGTGGTTGCCCGGCACCGCGAGGGCGTGGCCCGCCGCGACCATGCCCATGACGAGGCGCAGGACGCCGGGGGAGTCGGGCCCGCGGTCGACGAGGTCCCCGAGGAAGACGGCCTGGCGCCCCTGCGGGTGCGTGGCGTCCACGGCCCGGCCGGCGTCGTCGCGCACGAGCGACCACCCCAGGCGCGCCAGAAGCGCCTCCAGCTCGCCGAGGCAGCCGTGGACGTCGCCCACGACGTCGAACGGGCCGGTGAGGGTGCGCCGGTCGCTCAGCAGCGGCTCGCGCACGACCGTGGCCGCGGCGACCTCCTCCTCCCCGCGGAGGACGTGCACGCGCCGGAAGCCCTCGCGGCCCAGGCCGCGCAGCGACCTCCGCAGCTGCGCGCTCTGCCGGGCCACGACGTGCGCGCCGAAGGTGCGGTCGGGCCGCTCGGCGTTGCGCGCGGCGCACACGGCCTCGGGCACGTCGAGCACGATCGCGACCGGCAGGACGTCGTGCGCGCGGGCGAGGTCCACGAGCTGCTTGCGGGCGGCCGGCTGCACGCTCGTGGCGTCCACGACGGTGAGCAGTCCGGCGTCCAGGCGCTTGCCGACGATGGTGCCGAGCAGGTCGAAGGCGGCCGCGGTGGCGCTCTGGTCGTTCTCGTCGTTGGACACCATGCCGCGGCAGGCGTCGGAGGAGACGGTCTCCCAGCGCCCGAAGCGGGTGGCCGCGAACGTCGACTTGCCCGACCCCGACGCCCCGACGAGCACCACCAGGGACGGGTCGGGAACATTCAGCTCGATGGTGCGGCCCTCCTCGTGAACACGGCGAGCTGCGTGGGCGGCCCGAGGTCGGGGTCGTCCTCGCCGACCCCGGCGTGCGCGACGTCGTAGCCGTGGGCGTCGCCGACGGCCGCGGCCCACGCGCGCAGCTGCTCGCGGGTCCACTCGAAGCGGTGGTCGCGGTGGCGCAGCTGCCCGGGAGCGAGCCCCGGGTATCGGGCGTTGTGCTCGGCGTTCGGGGTGGTCAGCACCACGGTCGCCGGGCGGGCCGCGCCGAACACCGTCGCGACCAGGGCGGGCAGCCGCTCGGGGTCGACGTGCTCGACGACCTCCATGAGCACCGCGGCGTCGAAGCCGGCCAGGCGCGCGTCGCGGTAGAGCACCGAGCCCTGCACGAGCTGCACCCG
>Ga0210040_10009885_pt1 | contig 11030 bp, 9 predicted proteins | sample CryGeyCG12114_NA_FD_185462 | JGI IMG/M metagenome (GOLD analysis project Ga0210040, IMG submission 185462) | Groundwater microbial communities from aquifer - Crystal Geyser CG19_WC_8/21/14_NA (SPAdes) (version 2) | ecosystem: Environmental > Aquatic > Deep subsurface > Groundwater | place: USA... | reverse complement strand
TGCTGATGGACATCCGCATGCCCGGCACCGACGGGATCGCCGCGACCGAGCAGGTCACCGCGCTGCCCGAGCCGCCGCGGGTGGTCGTGCTGACCACCTTCGACCTCGACGAGTACGTGGTGGCCGCGATCGGCGCCGGGGCCAGCGGCTTCCTGCTCAAGGACGCCCCGCCCGAGGAGATGCTCGACGCGGTGCGCACCGTGCACGCCGGGGACTCGGTGATCGCGGCGAGCTCCACCCGGCGGCTGCTGCAGCACGTGGCGCCGATGCTGCGCGGCGGCAGCACCCAGGGAACGGCGCAGACCGACCCTCGCGCGCTGGCCGAGCTGACGCCGCGGGAGAAGGAGGTGCTGGTGCTGATGGCCTACGGCGCCAGCAACACCGAGATCGCCGGGCAGCTGTTCGTCAGCGAGGCAACGGTGAAGACCCACGTGGGGCGGGTGCTGGGGAAGACGGGCTCACGGGACCGGGTGCAGGCCGTGGTGCTGGCCTACCGCACCGGCCTCGTCGCCCCTGCCGACCTGCTCCGCGACGCCTCCGCCTAGCAGCCCCGCCGGGGCCATGTCGGCCAGGCCGGCCCGGCGGGGTCGGTCCCAGGGATGACGGCGGGTCATCCCTGGGAGCCAGGCAGGGGAGCGCCAAGACCAGCCTGTGCGGCGACGCGGGCGCAGGCCCCCGGGCGAGAACGTGGTCGCAGTCGAAGATCACCGTCTCTGGAGGCCGAAGTGTCCGTCCCCGTCCTGACCGTCCCGGGTGAGCCTGCCGCCTCCCTGACCGCCGCCGTCCGCGCCACCGGCCTGCGGAAGACCTACGGCAAGGGCGAGACCGCGGTGCACGCGCTCGCCGGCGTCGACGTCGCCTTCGACCGGGGCGCGTTCACCGCGATCATGGGCCCGTCCGGCTCCGGCAAGTCGACGCTCATGCACTGCCTGGCCGGCCTGGACGCCGCCAGCGCCGGCGAGGTGTGGCTGGGCGACACCGAGCTGACCCGGCTGCGCGACGACCAGCTGACGACGCTGCGGCGCGAGCGGATCGGCTTCGTCTTCCAGTCCTTCAACCTGCTGCCGGTGCTCAACGCGCAGGAGAACATCCTGCTGCCGATGCAGCTGGCCGGACAGCGTCCCGACCGCGAGTGGATGGACGCCGTGATCGGCCGGCTCGGCCTGCGCGACCGGCTGCGGCACCGCCCGTACGAGCTGTCCGGCGGTCAGCAGCAGCGCGTGGCCGTGGCCCGCGCCCTGCTCCCCCGCCCGGACGTCGTCTTCGCCGACGAGCCCACCGGCAACCTGGACTCCCACGCCGGCGCCGAGGTGCTGGACCTGCTGCGCTCCAGCGTGCGGGAGACCGGTCAGACCGTGGTCATGGTCACCCACGACCCGGTGGCCGCCGCCTACGCCGACCGTGTCGTGCTGCTGGCCGACGGCCGGCTTGCCGGCGAGGTCAACCAGCCCACCACCGACTCGATCATCAACGCGCTGCGCGGACTGGGGGCCTGAGCGAGATGCGAGCAGTCACGCTGGCGAGCATCCGGGCACACGCCGCCCGGCTGGTCGCCTCGACCCTGGCGATCGTCATCGCCGTGGGCTTCGTGGTGGCCACCCTGGTCCTGAACCAGACGTCCAAGGCCACCGTGCTGGAGGCCGCCGGCGCCGAGTACGTGGACACCGCCGTCGTGGTCACCACCGACAGCGGCACCGACCTGGCCGCCCAGGTCGACGCCCTCCGGGCCGTGGACGGCGTCCAGGCGGTGGACCCGACCTGGGAGACCTCCGTGCAGGCCGTCGTGCCCGGCCGTACCGGTGCGCAGTACCTGCTCGTCGACTCCGTGGCCGGTGACCCCGGGCTGCGCTGGCAGCAGATGGCCGCCGGCTCCCTGCCGGTCCGGCCGGGCGAGATCGCGGTCAGCGAGCGCGTCGGCGCGTCCGTCGGCGACGTCTTCCCGGCGACCAGCTACGACGCCGAGGGCACCGAGGTGACCACCGACGTGACCGTCACCGGCATCGTCGACCTCGGCGGCGACCCGACCGCCGGGCTGTTCGGCCGGGCGTTCGCCACCTCCGCGCAGACCCAGGAGTGGGGCGGCCAGGCCACCGAGCTCCGCATCTCCGGAACCTCCGGCACCGACCCGGGCGGCCTGGCCGACCAGGTGCGCGCCGCGCTGGCCGGTGCGGACGTCGTCGTCCGCACCGGCGCAGAGGAGGCCGAGAACGCCGCCGCCGCGCTGACCGGGGACACCGAGTGGCTCACCGCGATCCTGCTGGTCTTCGCCACCGTCGCCGTCTTCGTCGCCGGCCTGGTCATCGCCAACACCTTCGCCGTCCTGCTGGCCCAGCGGACCCGCGACCTCGCGCTGCTGCGCTGCGTCGGGGCCACCGCCCGGCAGGTCCGCCGCAGCGTGCTCGGCGAGGCCGCGCTGACCGGGCTGGCCGCCTCCGTGCTCGGCGTGCTGGCCGGCATCGGACTGTCGGCCGCCGTCTCGGCGATCGTCGCCTCGACCGACTCCCCCGTCCCGCTCTCGGGCATCTCCGTCCCGTTCAGCGCCGTGGCTGCCGGGATGCTCGTCGGCACGGTGACCACGGTGCTGGCCGCCCTGGCGCCGGCGCGCGCCGCCACCCGGGTCGCTCCGCTGGCCGCGCTCCGGCCGACGGATCCGGCTCCGCTGCGCTCCCGGGGCGGCGTCGTCCGGCTGGCCTCCGGCCTGCTGCTGCTGATCGGCGGCACCCTGCTGATGGGGATGGGTGTGGTCCTGTCCGAGGTCTTCCTGGCCCTGCCGGGCGGCCTGCTGAGCTTCCTCGGCGTGGTGCTGCTCGCCCAGCGGGCGGTGCCGCCGGTGGTCGCCGCTGCCGGCGGGCTGCTCAGCCGGGTCGGCGGCGTGCCGGGCCGGCTGGCCAGCGGCAACGCCACCCGCAACCCGCGGCGGACGGCGGCGACGGCCACCGCCCTGCTGATCGGCGTCACGCTGACCACCGCGATGGTGGTCGGCGCCTCCTCCACCCGGGCCACCGCCCAGGCCGGGCTGGCCGCGGCCTACCCGACCGACGTCATCGTGCAGGCCGGCGGCCAGCAGGTGCCGGCGTCCCTGCTGGGCCAGCTCCAGTCGGTGGACGGCGTGGTGAGCGGCACCGCGCTGATCGCGGCCACGCTCACCGGGCCCGACGGCATGGAGACGTGGGTCAACGGCGTCGACCCCGTGGAGGCGCTGCCGGTGCTGCGCTCGACGACCGACGTGACGCTGCCCGCGCAGGGCGAGGTCGTGCTCCCCGCGTGGACCCAGGAGTCGTGGGCCGTGCAGCCGGGGGACACGGTGACGGTGACGGCGCCCGGCGACCGCTCGCGGCTGCTGACGGTGGTCTCCGGCGAGACCGACTACCCGCTGCTGACCGCCGTGGACCTGCGGGGCCTGGCCCCCGGGGCCGCGCCGGACACCCTCTGGCTGCGGCTCGCCGACGACGCCGACCAGTCCGCCGTGATCGACGAGGTCACCGACGTCGCCGGGGCGGCGCTGCCCACCGCCTTCGTCACCGGCCTGGCCAGCGAGCGGGCCGCGATCGACTCCGTGCTGGACGTGCTGCTGCTCGTCGTCACCGGGCTGCTCGGGGTCGCCGTGGTCATCGCGCTGATCGGCGTGGGCAACACGCTGGCCCTCTCGGTGGTCGAGCGGCGCCAGGAGAGCGGGCTGCTGCGGGCGCTGGGGCTGACCCGCGGCCAGCTGCGCGGGCTGCTCGCCTGGGAGGCGGTGCTGGTGGCCGGGGTCGCCGCGGTGCTGGGAGTGCTGCTCGGGGGCGCCTACGGGCTGATCGGCGCGGCGTCGGTGCTCGGTGAGCTCGGCGAGATCGTGCTCAGCGTGCCGTGGCTCCAGGTCGGCGCGATCGTCGTGGTCGCGACCGTCGCCGGGCTGCTGGCCTCGGTCCTCCCGGCCCGCCGGGCGGCCCGCACGCCCCCGGTGGCCGCGATCGCCGGCTGAGGGAGCGGGTCCGCCGACAGTCGAGCTCTGCCCCAGATGTGGGGCAGAGCTCGACTGCGTGCAGGACATCTCCTCGACACGGCTGCATGCCACGGTGCACGGGTGATCGACCTGCTGCTGCGCAACGTCGTCCTGCCCCGCACGAGCACCCCCGTCGACCTCGCGGTCGACGGGGGTGTCCTCGTTCCCGCCGAGGGCCCGGACGGTCCGCTCGAGGCCCGGGAGACCATCGACGCGGGTGGCCGGCTGGTGACCCCGCCGCTGGTGGAGCCGCACATCCACCTGGACGCCGTGCTCACCGTCGGCCAGCCCCGGCCCAACGTGAGCGGCTCGCTGTTCGAGGGCATCGCCGTCTGGGCCGACCGGGTGGCGGACCTCACCCCCGAGGACGTCCGGACCAGGGTGCGGCAGGTGCTGCGCTGGCAGGTGGCCAACGGTGTGCAGACGGTGCGCAGCCACGTCGACGTCTGCGATCCGCAGCTGACCGCGCTGCGGGCTCTGGTGGAGCTGCGCGAGGAGGTCCGCGGGATCGTCGACCTGCAACTGGTCGCCTTCCCGCAGCAGGGCATCCTCGGCTTCCCCGACGGCAAGGCGCTGATGGAGCAGGCCGTCGACCTCGGCGCCGACGTGGTGGGCGGCATCCCGCACTACGAGCTCACCCGCGAGGACGGCGTCGCCAGCGTCGAGTTCCTCATGGGCCTGGCCGACGACCGCGGGCTGCTGGTCGACGTGCACTGCGACGAGACCGACGACGAGCACTCCCGGTTCGTCGAGGTGATGGCCGCCGAGACGATCCGCCGGGGGATGGCCGGGCGGGTGACCGCCTCGCACACCACGGCGATGCACTCCTACAACGCCGCCTACGCCCACCGGCTGATCAGGAACATCGCCCGGTCGGGGAGCACATGGTCACCAACCCGCTGGACAACGCCGTGCTCCAGGGCCGCTTCGACACCGGCCCGATCCGCCGCGGGCACACCCGGGTCAAGGAGCTGCAGGCGGCCGGGGTCACCGTCGCCATCGGCCACGACTCGGTGATGGACCCCTGGTACCCGCTCGGCTACGGCGACCCGCTGGCGGCCCGCGCCCTCGCCCTGCCGGAGAACCGGCTGCGCCCGGGCGACCCGGCCGACCTGGTGGTCCACGACGCGCCGACCGACGTCGACGCCCTGCGGCTGGTCGCCCCGCGCACCCTGGTGCTGCGCGGCGGGAAGGTGCTGGCCCGCACCGAACCGGCCCGGACGACGGTGACCTGGGACGGCGTGGAGGAGGAGGTCACCTTCCTGCGATGAGCGCCCGTGCAGCCGGACAGGGGATGCTGGGGGCGTGCCGTTCCTCCGTCGCGCCGCCACTGTCACCGCTGCCGCCGCCCTCGCCGGCGGGATGAGCTGGGTAGCCCGCGCTGCCTGGGGCCTGCCGGCCGCTCTCGGGGCCAGCCAGCGCCGGCTCCGCCCGATCGTCACCGGGTCGCCGCAGTTCTCCGAGGGCAAGTTCCACAACTCGCTGCCCACCCCGGCGCTGTCGCCGGCCAACGCCCGCGACGGCCTGCTGCGCCAGTGGCACGAGGACCGGCACAAGGGCCTGCCGGGCGGTGCGATCCCGCTGGTCTCCCCCGAGCTCCCCGCCGAGGCCGGTGAGCTGGCGGTGACCTGGTTCGGCCACTCGAGCGCGCTGCTGGAGGTCGACGGCCGCCGGGTGCTGGTCGACCCGGTGTGGGGCGAGCGGGTGTCGCCCTCCCCGCTGGTCGGCCCCGCCCGGCTGCACCCGGTACCCGCACCGGTGGAGAGCCTGCCCCCGGTCGACGCCGTGCTCATCAGCCACGACCACTACGACCACCTGGACCTGCCGACGGTGCGGGCGCTGCTGCGCACCCAGTCGGCGCCGTTCGTCGTCCCGGTCGGGATCGGTGCCCACCTGCGCGGGTGGGGCGTGCCGGAGGACCGGGTCGTCGAGCTGGACTGGGACGGTGCGGCGAACGTCGCCGGCCTGACCCTGACCTGCACCGAGGCGCGCCACTTCTCCGGCCGCTTCTTCGCCCGGGACACCACGCTGTGGTCCTCGTGGGTGATCACCGGGCCGCGGCACCGGGTCTTCTTCGGCGGCGACACCGGCTACACCCCCGCGTTCGCCGGCATCGGCGCCCGGCTGGGTCCGTTCGACCTCACCCTGCAGCCGATCGGCGCCTACAACGACGCCTGGCACGCCATCCACATGGACCCCGAGGAGGCGGTGCGGGCGCACGGCGACCTCGGCGGCCGGGTGCTCATGCCGATCCACTGGGCCACGTTCAACCTGGCGTTCCACCGCTGGGCCGAGCCGGTGCAGCGGTTGCTGGCCGCCGCCGACGCGCGCGGGGTGCAGGTCGTCGTCCCCCGGCCCGGCGAGCGGGTCGACGTGCTCGCCCCGCCGCCGCTGGAGGACTGGTGGACGGCGGTCGGCTCGGCCGACGACGGGGCGCCGGCCGAGCCGGACCGGGGACGGACCGGTCCGCGACGGGTCAGCCCTCGGCGCTGACCAGCACGGTGTCCTCCGGTTCCCGGCCGGGCCGGGCGCGGAACAGGACCGTGCAGAGCCCGGCGGCCGCCACCGCCTGCCCGAAGGTGAGCCCCACCTGGATGGCCAGCACGCCGAGGAAGACGGTGGCGAACTCCAGGTTGGGGGACAGCCACGTCCACAGCAGCTGCACCGGGCTGCCGTGCCGGTCCCGGGGCGGCACCATCTCCGCCCCACCCGGCTCGATCGCGATGACCCTGGTGCCGTACTCACCCTCCCGGACCTCGGCGGTGACGGTCTCGCTCCCTGGTGCGGTCGTGCTCATGCGTGCCCCCGGTTCGCGGCGGTGGTGCGGAGGGCGACGAACCGTAGGGAGCTCCTCCGGGGGGCGGGTGTCGCCGGGCGTCACGTTCCGGGGAGGACGCGCTCGAGCGCCGCGGGCAGCTCGGCCAGGTCGGTGACCTCGTGCTCCGGCTGGGGTCCGGACGGGTCGACCCGGTGGCCCGGACGGCGCACCCGGACGACGACCAGCCCGGCCTCCAGCGCCCCCCGGGTGTCCCGGGCCGACGCCGGCACGTGCACCGCCACCCCGGCGTCCCGGGCGCGCAGGTAGAGCTCAGGGTGCGGCTTGTAGGCGCGCAGCCGCTGGCTGGTGAGGACAGCGTCCGCGCCGCCGAGCCGGTCGACCAGTCCGGCCGCCCGAGTGCGGGCGAACAGGTCGTCGTCGACGTTGGACAGGATGCCGACCCGGTGCGAGCGGCCCACCGCGGGCAGCCCCGCCTCGACGTCGGGCCACAGCGGCCAGTGCGGCAGGGAGGCGAGCAGCACCTCCACGTCGGCGGCGGCGTCGGCGCTCAGCCCTCGTTCGGTGTACGTGGCCGTCAGCGCCCGCCGGCAGTGCTCGGCGAAGGGCACCCAGGGCGCGTCGTCGTCGTGCGGGACGTCCTTCTGCGAGGCCTTGTTGCGGGCATCCCAGTCGTCGTAGAGGTCGATGCCCGCGACGTCCCAGCCGTGCTCGGCGGCGATGCCGTCGAAGGCGGCCGCACCGCCGGTGCGGGAGTCGATCAGGGCGCTGAACAGGTCGAAAGTCACCAGGGCCATGCCCCATGGTGACCCCACCACCTTGATCAAGTCCTGTCCGCGGACGGTTGGCGGGGGTCCGGAACGGGCACCCAGGGCGGCGACGATCCAGACAGGGTCCCCAGGAGGTACGACATGGCAGCGCACAGCGACAGCTCGTCCGACCCCACCCCGACGCAGTCCCTGGGGAGCACGGCCGTCGGGGCGCACGCCGCGCCCGCACCCGCCGCCACCCCGGCCGCCAGCTCTGCCGCCACCCCCGCGGCGACCCCGAAGCCCACGGACACCGTCGCGATCGACCCGGTGCGCTCGGACGCCGGCCGGACGGACACCGTCTCGGCCGACCCCGTCCACAGCGACACCCGGGCCGCCGACGCGACCACGACCTCCGCGCCGGTCGTCGACCGCACCCCGACGACCCCGGCCACCTCCCTGCCGCCGGCGAGCGGCGCGGGCACCGGCGTCGACACCGACGACCAGGACCGGCACCGCGGTGCGCCCCGGGCCGAGCGGCAGCAGATCATGGCCGCGCAGAAGGCGCGCTACGGCGGCGTCTCCTGGGGCGCGGCGTTCTTCGGCTGGCTGTCGGCCAACGGGATGGCGGTCATCCTGATCGCGCTGCTGTCCGCCGGCGGGCTGGCGTTCGGCCTGTCCTCGGCCGTGGACTCCGCCGACGCTGCGGCCGACTCCGCCACCTCCGGCATCGGGCTGGGCGCCGGCATCGCGCTGCTGGTCGTGCTGTTCCTGGCCTACCTGGCCGGCGGCTACGTGGCCGGCCGGATGGCCCGCTTCGACGGCGTCAAGCAGGGCGTGGCGGTCTGGGTGATCGGCCTGGTCGTCGTGATCCTGCTGGCACTGGCCGGGCTGGTGTTCGGCTCGCAGTACAACGTGCTCGCCGACCTGGACCTGCCGCGCATCCCGATCGACGAGGGCACCGCGACGACCGCCGGGATCATCGCGCTGGTCGCCGTCCTGCTGGCCACGCTGGCCGGCGCCATCCTGGGTGGGGTGCTGGGGGCCCGGTACCACCGCAAGGTCGACCGGGTGGGCTTCGACGCCCTCTGACGCCCGGCCCCGTCCAGGGCCCCGCCCTGAGCGTGCGAAGGGTGGGTGGGGACGGGGTCCTTCATCAGCGCAGCAGCTTGGACATCCGGCGGTCGGCCAGTGGCTTGCCGCCCGTCTGGCACGTCGGGCAGTACTGCAGCGACGTGTCGGCGAAGGACACCTCGCGCACGGTGTCCCCGCAGACCGGGCAGGGCAGCCCCGTGCGGGCGTGCACCTGCAGCCCGGCTCGCTTCTCCCCCTTGAGCGTCGCCGCCCGCTGGCCGAGCTGGCGCTCCAGCGCACCGGTCAGCGTGTCCCGCATCGCGGCGTGCAGCCGCAGCAGCTCCTCGTCGGTGACCTTGTCGGCCATCTTGAACGGCGAGAGCCGCGCGGCGTGCAGGATCTCGTCGGAGTAGGCGTTGCCGATCCCGGAGAGCACCGTCTGGTCGGTCAGCGTGCCCTTGAGCTGGGTGTGCCGGCCGGCCAGCAGCGCTCCGAACGCCTCGGTGTCCACGGTGAGCGCATCCGGGCCCAGCCGGGAGATCCCGGGCACCTCCGAGGAGCTGCGGACGACGTACACCGCCAGCCCCTTGCGGGTGCCCTGCTCGGTGAGGTCGAAGCCCTCGGGCAGCTCCCCCTCGCGCGGCTCCAGGTGCACCCGCAGCGCGAGCGGCCCCTTGCCGGGCTTGGGCGGCGCGGTGGGCAGGTTCGGCCGCCAGTGCAGCCAGCCCGCGCGGGCCAGGTGCACCACCAGGTGCACCCCGGAGACGTCCAGGTCGAGGAACTTGCCGTGCCGGGAGGCGCCGGTCAGCCCCAGCCCGGCCAGGGCCGACAGCGGCGGGTCGAAGGTCTTGATCGCCTGGACGGCGGCCAGGTCCACGCGCGTGACCACACGGCCGACGGCGTTCTCCCGCAGGAACGCGGCCAGCGCCTCCACCTCGGGCAACTCGGGCACCCGCCCATGATCCACGCCGAACGGTCCGTGCGTCGTCCCCCGAGAGGGCCATGTTGGCCGACATGGCCCTCTCGGGTCCGTCAGCGGTCGTCGTCGGCGGGGACCTCCACCGTCGCGCCGGGCTCGGCGCGGGCCGACTGCTCCACCGCGGACGCGACCGCCTTGGCGACCTCCGGGTCGAACACGCTCGGGATGATGTAGTTGGCGTTGAGCTGGTCGTCGCGCACGACCGCGGCCAGCGCGTCGGCGGCGGCCAGCAGCATCCCCGGGCGGATCTCCTTGGCCCGGGCGTCCAGCAGGCCGCGGAAGACGCCGGGGAAGGCCAGCACGTTGTTGATCTGGTTGGGCAGGTCCGACCGGCCCGAGGCGACCACGGTGGCGTACTGCCGGGCGCGCACCGGGTCGACGTCCGGCGTCGGGTTGGCCATCGGGAAGACCACCGCCCGCTCGTTCATCCCCGCCAGCGCCTCGGGCTGCAGCACGTTGGCCGCGCTCACCCCGATGAAGACGTCCGCCCCCACCAGCGCGTCGGGCAGCTCGCCCCGCCGGCGGTCGGGGTTGGTGCGGTGGGCCAGCTCCAGCTTGGCCGGGCTGAGCCGCTCGTCGTCGGGGGAGAGGATGCCCTCCCGGTCCCACACCAGCACCTGGGTGGCGCCCGCCTCCAGCAGCAGCGAGACGATCGCGGTGCCGGCCGCGCCGCCCCCGGCGACCACGATGCGCACGGCCGCCAGGTCCTTGTCCACGACCCGCAGCGCGTTGCGCAGCGCGGCCAGCACGCAGATCGCCGTCCCGTGCTGGTCGTCGTGGAAGACCGGGATGTCCAGCTTCTCCCGCAGCCGCGCCTCGATCTCGAAGCACCGGGGCGCGGCGATGTCCTCCAGGTTGATGCCGCCGAAGCCGGGCGCGATGAGCTCCACGGTGCGGACGATCTCGTCGACGTCCTGGGTGTCCAGCGCGATCGGCCAGGCGTCGATGTCGGCGAACCGCTTGAACAGTGCGGCCTTGCCCTCCATCACCGGCATGGACGCGCCCGGACCGATGTCGCCCAGCCCCAACACCGCCGAGCCGTCGGTGACGACGGCGACCGTGTTGCCCTTGATGGTCAGCCGCCGGACGTCCTCCGGGTGCTCGTACAGCGCCATGCAGACCCGGGCGACACCGGGCGTGTAGGCCATGGACAGGTCGTCGCGGGTCTTGAGGGGCACCTTGGACGCGACCTCGAGCTTGCCGCCCAGGTGCAGCAGGAAGGTGCGGTCGCTGACCTTGCGGACGTGCACCTCCTCCAGTGCGTCCAGCGCGGCCACCACCTCCTCCGAGTGCGGGCCGTCGGCTGCGGAGCAGGTCACGTCCACGGTCAAGCCGTCCGGCCGGGACTCGACGACGTCGATCGCGGTGACGGCGCCCCCGGCGCTGCCGACGGCGGTGGCGATCCGGCCGATGCTGGCCGGGTCACCGTCGGCGGACAGCCGGACGGTGATGGAGTAGGACGCGGAG
>Ga0210040_10009884_pt1 | contig 11031 bp, 6 predicted proteins | sample CryGeyCG12114_NA_FD_185462 | JGI IMG/M metagenome (GOLD analysis project Ga0210040, IMG submission 185462) | Groundwater microbial communities from aquifer - Crystal Geyser CG19_WC_8/21/14_NA (SPAdes) (version 2) | ecosystem: Environmental > Aquatic > Deep subsurface > Groundwater | place: USA... | reverse complement strand
CGCGGCCGCTGCCGGGCTCAAGAGCGGCGACGTGATCACCAAGCTCGACGACCGCGCGGTGACGGACTCCGACAGCCTCATCGTCGCCGTCCGGGCGCACCAGCCCGGCGACTCGGTGACCATCACCTACACGCGCGGCGGCTCGACCCAGACCACCAAGGCGACCCTGGCGGCCAACAGCGGCAGCTGATCGGTACGGGCTCGACAGCGGCTCCGGCAGGGCGACCTGCCGGAGCCGCTGTCTGCTCTCCCGGCTCTGGGCGTCCACGCACTTCCCGCCGACGGTGGCCGGCCCGGGACGGCTCAGGCGCCCAGCGCCGCGTGCATCTCCCAGACGAGCAGCTCGGACGCCCGTGCAGCGGTCACCCGTTGGCCGCCCGTGCCCGTGACGCGGACGGCGTCCCCCTCGTCGAGGTGGCCGGCGCCCTCGAGGTCGGCCTCGCCCTGCGCCATGAACAGGTGCACGTACGGCGCGTCCGGCAGCTCGACGCTCCGTCCCGGCTGCAGGCGGGCCGCATGCAGCGCGGCGGCACGGCTGCCGAGGGCTATCGCTGCATGCGCATGACGGGGCAGCCCGGAGGCCACCGGCACGAGCGCGCTGCCGGCGAGCTGGTCGCCCACCTCCTGCTGGGCGTAGCCGGGCTCGCTCCCGCGCACGTCGGGAGCCACCCACATCTGCACGAAGCGCACCGGACCGCTGCCGGCAGCAGGGCGGCCCTGCGCGGCGTGCGTCTCCGCGTGCTGGATCCCGGACCCGGCGCTCATCCGCTGGACCAGCCCGGGCGTGATCACAGTGCTGTGCCCGGTCGAGTCCTCGTGCAGCAGCGAGCCCTGCAGGACCCAGGTCACGATCTCCATGTCGCGGTGCGGGTGGCTGTCGAACCCCGCGCCCGGGTCGACCTCGATGTCGTTGTGGGCGAGCAGCAGGCCGTGCGAGGTGTTGGCGCTGTCGTAGTGGCGGCCGAACGAGAAGGAGTGCGCGGAGCGGACGCCGGGACTCCGGGTCCGGAAGCGGTCCGCGGCCCGTCGGACGTCGAGAACGGGTGGGGGCAGGGGCAAGCGGGCCTCCAGGCTCGTGCGACCGGGACAGGGTCGCAGTCTCCGTGCTCGTTCAGGTCGAGGTGGTCCGCACCGTGCTGCCCTGCGTTCCCTTGACGACGCGGACCTGCGCCGGGATGCGCTGCCGGAGGTCGGCCACGTGGCTGACGATCCCGACCAGGCGGCCTCCGCTACGCAGCTCGTCGAGCACGTCCATCACCTGGTCGAGGCTGTCGGCGTCCAGGGTGCCGAAGCCCTCGTCGACGAACAGGGCATCGATGCTCTGGCCGCCGGCCTCGGCGGTCACCACGTCCGCCAGACCGAGAGCGAGAGCCAGGGCCGTCATGAAGGTCTCTCCGCCGGAGAGGGTCGCGGTGTCGCGGCGGCGCCCGGTCCACGCGTCCTCCACCTGCAGGCCGAGGCCGGCGCGCTGGCGCTTGTCGCGCCCGGTGTCGGAGTGCACCAGCAGGTAGCGGCCGCCGCTCATCCGGGCGAGCCGCTGGCTGGCGGCGTCCGCGACCTCCTCAAGCCGGGCCGCCAGCACGAACGTGGACAGCGTCATGGAGAGCCGGTTGCCGCCGCGACCCGCGGCCAGGTCCGCCAGGACCCGCAGCTCACCCGCTGCCGCCCGCAGACCCGGAACGACCTCGCAGGCGAGCTCGTAGGAGGGCACCAGCTTGGCGAGCTGCTCGGCGCGCTCGGCGGCGACGCGCTCGCGGGCGAGCGCCTGCTCGTGGCTGTCGCGCGCCTGCTGCAGCTGCGCGCGCGCGGCCCCGACCGGAGCGTCCGGCTCGAGCGCGACGGCGAGCTCAGCGCTCGCCAGCCGGCCGTGGACGCCGGAGAGCTCGCGGTCGAAGCTCTGCAGGCGGGAGGCCACCTGGCGCTGCCACGCCTCGTCGCGCGCTGCCCGCTGCGCGGCGAGCACCGAGGCGAGCCCGGCGGCCTGCGCCAGCGCCGCGCTGGTGCGTTCCGCGTCGTGCGCGGCCTCGGCCTCGACCAGCGCGGCGGCGGCGAGCTCCGCGGCGGCGTCGTTCGCGTCCGCGAGCGTCTGGACCTCCCGCAGCCGGGTCGGCAGGTCGACCCCGTCGCCGAGGTCCTCGGCGATGCGGCGCTCCAGCTCCGCGGCCTCCTGCGCCTGCTCGTGCGCCCGCCGGGTGGCCTGCTCGGCCTCGGCGTGCAGGCGGGCGAGGGCGGTCCCGAGCCGCTCCGCCTCGCCCTGCAGGTCCCGGACCAGCTCCTCCGCGGCGGCCAGGTCCGCTGCCCCGGCGGTCAGCTCGCGGATCTCCGCGTCGACCTCCGCGAGGGGCTCGGCGTCGCCCGCGGCGGCGAGGCGCTGCTCGAGCTCGGCCGCCCGGGCCTCGTGCAGCGCCAGCGCCTGCGCGGCCTGGCCGGCCTCCCGGCGCAGGCGCTCGGCGGTGCGCTCCGCCTCCCGCTCGGCGTCGCGGCTGACGTGGTCGGCCCGCACCTCGCTGATCTCGGGGTGCTCCAGGGCGCCGCACACGGGGCAGGGGTCGCCGTCGACCAGCATGGCCGCGAGCTCGTAGCGGATGGCCTCCAGGCGCTGCTCGCGCAGCTCGCCCAGTGCCTCCCGGGCCTGCTCGGCCACCGCGTCGGCCCGCTCGGCCGCGACCAGCAGCCCCGGACCAGCTGCGCGGACCCGGGCCAGCTCGTCTGCCAGCGCCGCGCGCGCCGCGCGCCGGTCCCGCTCGGCCGTGCGCTGCGGCAGCGCCCGCTCGGCCCGGCGGGCCCGCTCGGCCCGGGTGCGGGCCTGCGCCCGCGCGGCCGGGAGCTCGGTCCCACTGCGCCGCTCGGCGGCGCGGGCCTGCTCCGCCAGCCGGGTGGCCAGGGCGCCGGAGGCGGCTGCGGCCCGCCCGCTCGCCCGCGCTCGGTCCAGCACCTCGCGCAGCCCGTCCAGCCGCCCCTGCTCGGTGCGCAGCGCTCCCGCTGCGGCGCGCAGGTCAGGGACCGGGAGGTCGGCGGCGCCCCCGAGGGCGGACAGCCGCCCTCGCGCCGCGGCCTGTTCCTGCTGCGCCCGGGCAGCCTGCCGCACGCGCAGGTCCGCCGTCCTCGCGGCCAGCACCACCGGGGCAGCCCGCCGGGCGGAGTCGAGCTCCACGGCCAGGACCTCGATCTCGGGCCGGCGGGCCTCCAGCACGGCCAGCTCCGCCTCCGCCGCCCGCCGGGCTGCCTGGCGGGCGGCGACGCCCTCGGCCTCGACCACGGCCCGCTCGGCGTCGGCACGGGCCCGCGCGAGCCGCTGCACGCCGTCGGCCAGCACGCTGCACTCCCGCTCGCTGCGGTCGGACAGCTCGGCTGCCCACGCCGGCGCCTCCTCGACGGGCTCGGGCGGCTCCACCCCGGCCTCCTGGGCGACCCGCGCGGCGACAGCGGCCAGCTCGGCGCGGGCCGCGTCCAGCCTGCGCCCCGCCTCCGCGGCCCGCTCGCCCAGCCAACCCTCGGCGCGCTCGAAGCGGTCGACGTGGAACAGCTGCTTCAGCAGCTTCTCCCGCTCCTTGTGCTCGGCCTGCAGGAACGCTGCGAAGCGGCCCTGCGGGAGCATCACGACCTGGAAGAACTGACCGGCGTCCATCCCCAGCAGCCGGCCGATCTCCAGGCCGACGTCGTCGTTGCGCTGCGCCACCGGCACCCACTGCCCGCCGGCGCGCTCCTCGAGCAGCGCGGTCGGCTGCTCCTTCACCGTGCCGGTCCCGCGCGCCTTGGGCCGCTCCTGCGCGGGCTCCCGGGTCACCCGCAGCCGCCGCCCGCGGGCCGTGAACTCCAGGCGCACCCACGCGCGCGCTCCCGACGGGGCGTGGTGCGAGCGCAGGTCCTCCTTGGCCTTGGCCCGCTCTCCGGGCACCACGCCGTACAGCGCGAACCCGAGGGCGTCCAGGAGCGTGGTCTTGCCACCGCCGGTGTCTCCGCACAGCAGCAGCAGGCCGCTCTGCGCCAGGTCGTCGAGGTCGAGCCGGACGCGGCCCGGGAAGGCCATGAACGCCTCGAGCTCGAGCAGGTGCGGCCTCATGCCACCAGCTCCTCGAGCCGGGCCACCTCGAGCGCCTCCCGCAGGAGCAGCCGCTCACGCTCCTCCGGCTCGGTCCGCACGTGCGCCACGAACAGCTCCGCCACCTCCAGGTCGCTCCGGCCGCGGGTGCGGGCCGCGTACGTGGCGCCGTCGTCGGCGCGCAGCAGGTCGGGCTCGTGGCGCAGGTCCAGCGCGTACGGGAACCGGCGGCGCAGCGCCGTCATCGCGTCCAGCTGCTTGGCCAGGTCGGTCAGCACCACGGACACGAAGTCGTCCTCGTACGGCGTGTGCTCCGGGCTCTGCAGCAGGTCCGCCAACCGCCCGCGCAGGGCCGTGAGCCGGCGGTGCACCGGCGCGGGGACCTCCTCGACGCGGGCCAGGCCGGCGGCGTCCAGCTCGACGAGCAGGCTGAGCTTGGCGTGGCCGGCCTCGCCGAAGGAGTACGGCAGCGGGGAGCCGGAGTAGCGCAGGCCGGGCCGCAGCTCCTGCGGCCGGTGCAGGTGGCCGAGCGCGGTGTAGTCCACCCCGTCGAACAGGCCGGCCGGCACGTTGGCCACGCCGCCCACCGAGATGTCGCGCTCGCTCTCGCTGCTCTCACCCCCGGTGACCCAGGCGTGCGCGAGCACGACCGAGCGCCCACCGCGCTGCGCACGATCGGCGTGGACCGCCCGCATCGCACGGGACAGCACGCGCGTGTGCGCGCCGGGTGCGACCGGCCCGTCGGGCTCGGCGTCCTCCCCCGGCAGCACCCCGCGCACGGCGGCCGGCTCGAGGTAGGGCACGGCGTAGAAGGCGATCGCCCCGTGCTCGTCCCGCAGCAGCACGGGTTCCGCGACCCTGGCCGGATCGGTGCGGATGGCGATGGAGCGGTCGAGCAGCCCAGCCTTGTCGCCCAGTCGGGCCGGAGCGTCGTGGTTGCCGCTGATCGCCACCACGGCGGCTCCCGCGTCGCGCAGCCGCCGCAGCGACTCGTCGAACAGCTGCATCGCCTCGACCGGCGGCAGCGCCCGGTCGTGGACGTCCCCGGCGTGCACCACGACGTCGACCCGCTCGCGCCGCACGACCTCCACCAGGTGGTCGACGTACGCCGCCTGCGCCTCACCCAGGTCGTGCTGGTGCAGCGAGCGGCCGAGGTGCCAGTCGGAGGTGTGCAGCAGGCGCATGGACCGACCGTAGGCACGGGGTGCGACAGAAGCGGGGGCGGCGCGCGGGATGTGGACGGCGGCGGTCGCCGGCCCGGCGGCAGCGGGCTGCCGCAGCCCCTCCGCTGGCTCTTCACCGGTCGTTCACCGCACGGGCGGCAGCCGGCCGCACACCAGCAGGGACAGTCGTCGGCATGGACATGCAGATGTGGACGCTCGTGGGGCTGGTCGCGCTGGCCCTGCTGTTCGACTACACGAACGGGTTCCACGACAGCGCCAACTCCGTCGCCACCGTCGTGGCCACGCGCGTCCTGCGTCCCCGGTGGGCCGTGGCCTGGGCGGCCGGCTGGAACTTCGTCGCGTTCTTCCTGGTCGGCACCGCCGTCGCCAACACCGTGGGATCGACCGTCAGGACCGAGTACCTCGGCGTCGCCGTCGTGTTCGCCGCGCTCCTGGGGGCGATCACCTGGAACTTCCTGTCCTGGCACCTCGGGCTTCCGACGTCGTCCTCCCACGCCCTCATCGGCGGGCTGGTCGGCGCCGGGCTCACGGCCGGAGGGCTCGACGCCGTCAAGGCCGCGAGCGTGGAGAAGACCGCGCTGTTCCTCGTGGTGAGCCCGCTCGCCGGGCTGGTGCTCGGAGGGCTCGCGATGACGCTGCTGTGCCGCGCCCTGCACGGTCGAGCGGACGTGCCCCGCACCGAGCGCCGGTTCCGCGGCCTGCAGCTCGTGTCGTCCGCCGCCGTCTCGCTCGCCCACGGCGGCAACGACGCGCAGAAGACGATGGGCGTCGTCGCGGCGCTGCTCGTCAGCACCGGCCACCTGAGCGCGCAGGCCGACGGCTCCCTGCCGGTGCCCGGCTGGGTCGCCCTCGCGGCCTACGCCGCGATCGCCGCCGGCACGCTGTCCGGCGGCTGGGGCATCGTGCGCACCATGGGCGAGGGCATCACCCCGCTCCGGCCGGTCAGCGGCTTCGCCGCCGAGACCGCTGCCGCGATCGCCGTCTTCGGCTCCACCGTCCTCGGCGCCCCGGTCTCCACCACGCACACCGTGGCCGGCTCCGTCGCCGGCGTGGGTACCGGCAACCGGGGCGCCAGCGTCAACTGGCACGTGTTCGGCAGGCTCGCCCTCGCCTGGCTCGTCACCCTGCCGGCCGCCGGTCTGGTCGCGAGCCTGGCCTACCTGCTGACCTCCGAGGTCCCGCACCCCGTCGCCTGGGTGGTCATGCCCGCCGCGCTGCTGGTCCTGGTCGTCGCCGTGCTCCGCGGGCTGCGCCGCGCTCCCACGGCCGGCGAGGTCGAGCCCGCCGACGACGAGGAGGTCGTGGTCCGGATCCAGGCCGCCGGGGACTGCGTCGTCGACCTCCGGGTGATCCCCGCCAGCCGCGAGGTCCTCGAGCACGGCGGCGCACGAGCCCGTGCCAGGGACGCGGCCCGGGCCGCCCTGCCGCTCTGAGCCCCGCCGCCGCTGTGGACGGCGGCACGTGCGCGGACCCGTCCTGTCGGAGGTGGGTGCCAGCCTCCCGCCATGACGCAGGAGCAGGAGCGCCGCAGCGGCTCAGCCGGTGTTGCGCATCCCGGTCGCCACGCCGTTGACCGTCAGCAGCAGCGCCCGCCTCAGCTGCTCGTCCGGCTCCGCCTGCGCGCGCCACTGAGCCAGCAGCGACACCTGCAGGGAGTGCAGCGGCTGCAGGTAGCTGTCGCGCACCTCCAGCGTCTGGCGCAGCGAGTCGTTGGCGTCCAGGAGCCGCGGCGCGCGGGTGAGGCGAAGCAGCTCCTCGACCGTGCAGGCGTGCTCGGCGCGCACCAGGTCGAACAGCCCGCGGCGCTGCTCGGGCACCAGCGCGTCGACGTAACGGCCGGCGATGTCCAGGTCGGTCTTGGCCAGCGTCATCTCGACGTTGGACAGGAAGGTGCGGAAGAAGCTCCACTCGCGCGCCATCTCGGCGAGCACCGGACCGGCTCCCGCCTCGCGGGCCGCCCGCAGGCCCGAGCCCACGCCGTACCAGCCGGGCACGATCTGCCGGGACTGCGTCCAGCCGAACACCCACGGGATCGCGCGCAGCCCCGAGAGCCCCGCGCTCTGGTCCGGCCGCCGACTGGGGCGCGAGCCGAGGTTGAGCTCGCCGAGCAGGTCGACCGGGGTGGACTCGGTGAAGTACGCGGGAAGGCCGTCCGCGTCGACGAGACGCCGGTAGGCCGCCTGGGCGGAGGTCGAGACGAGGTCCGCCGTCGACTCCCAGCCGGCCAGGTGGTCCTGCGGCTCGCGGTGCAGCACGCCCGCCTGCAGGGCGGCCGCCAGGGTGAGCTCGAGGTTCTCCCGCGCCAGGGCCGGCAGCAGGTACTTGTCGGACACCACCTCGCCCTGCTCGGTGAGCTTGACCGCGCCGTCGAGCGCCCCGTGCGGCAGCGCCAGCAGGGCGTCGTGCGTGGGTCCGCCGCCGCGCCCGACGCTCCCGCCCCGGCCGTGGAAGAACACCAGCCGTACGCCGTGCTCGTCGGCGACGCCGCGGAGCCGGCGCTGGGCCTGGTGGATCTCCCACTGCGAGGTGGTGATCCCGGCGTCCTTGTTGGAGTCGGAGTAGCCGAGCATCACCTCCTGCACGTCGCCGCGCCCGCGCACCAGCCGGCGGTACGACGGGTCCTCGAGCAGCCGGCCGAGGATGTCGCCGGCAGCGCGCAGCTCGTCCACCGTCTCGAGCAGCGGAGCGAACCCGGTCCGGGACGTCCCGGCGTGGACGTCGACGAGCCCGGCCTCCCGGGCCAGGACCACCGCTGCGAGCACGTCGTCCGCGCCGCGCGTCATGGAGACGATGTACGTCCCGAGCGCGTCGTCGCCGTAGCGGTCGGCGAGCCGGCGCACCGTGCGCAGCGCCTCGAACGTGCGGGCCTCGTCACCCTCCAGCCCCCCGTCGTCGCGGGTCAGCGGCCGCCGGCCCGCGAGCTCACGGCTCAGCACGTCCGCGCGCTGCTGCGGGGTGAGGTCCAGGTAGCGCATCGACAGCTCGTGCAGCCGGTCGAGCAGGACGGCGAGCACCTCGTGGTGCTTCTCGGCGTGCTCGCGCACGTCCAGGGCCGCCAGGCAGAGCCCGGAGGCGGCCACGACGCGCACGGCCTCCTCGAGCCGGTCACCGGCGACCAGCGGCCCGCCGCGCTCGAGCAGCGAGGCGTGCAGCCGGGCGAGCTCGTCGAGCAGCTCGTGGGCGACCCCCAGGTAGTCGCGACCGGGCACGTGCTCGCCCCCGTCACGCAGCCGCTCGAGCGTGTGCACCAGCCGCTGCCGGACGTACGTCAGCTTCAGCCGCCACGGCTCCTCGGCGTTGAGCCGCCGGTAGCGCGCGTCGACCTCCGGCAGCACGCTCTCGTCGCGGGCGAGCTCCGCGCTCAGCTCGCTGTCCTCGCCGACCACCCGCACCGAGCTGGACAGCTCGCGGCGGAGCTCGTCGACCAGGCGCAGCACGACAGCGACGGCGTGCTCGTGCTGCAGCCGCAGCACGGACGCGGTGACAGCCGGCGTGACGTTCGGGTTGCCGTCGCGGTCCCCGCCGATCCAGCTGCCGAAGGTCAGCGGCCGGGCGCGCAGCGGCAGCTCCACGCCGCGCTCGGCGAGCTGGGCACGCAGGTCCGCCAGCACCTGGGGCGCCGCCTCGCTCACGAGCTCGTCCAGGTAGTAGAGCGCGTTGCGGGCCTCGTCCGTCGGCTCGGGCCTGCCGAGGCGCAGCTCGTCGGTCTGCCAGAGCAGCTCGACGATCGCCGCCTGCCGGGTGTGCGTGCGGGCGCTCGGCGGCGCGTCGAGCACCGCGGACAGGCGCCGCAGCTGCTGCAGCGTCGAGCGGCGGGCCGCCTCCGTCGGGTGAGCGGTCAGCACCGGGCGGACCTCCAGCCGCGCGACGCCCTGCGCCAGCTCCTGCGCTCCGACCCCCGCGGCGTCGATCTCGCGCAGCGCCCGGGCCAGCCAGCCGCCGCTGCGCTCCCGCTCCGCAGCGAGTCCCCGCGCCCGGTGCGTCTGCTCGACCACGTTCGCCACGAGGAAGTACGTCGCGAACGCGCGGGCCAGGCGGATCGCCAGCGCCGGCTCCAGCGACGCGAGCAGCTCGGCGGCCTCGTCCGGCGCCACGCGCACCAGGCCACGGACCTGCTCGACCAGCGACAGCAGCTCCTCGCCCTCGTGGCGCCGGAGACTGTCCCCGAGCATCGTCGTTAGACGGCGCACGTCCGCCCGCAGCGCCTCAGGCAGCGCCTGCGCGTCCTCGTCCGTCATCAGCCCCCCTGCCGGTCCGCCGAGCCTCACCGTAGAGGGCAGCCGCCCCGCCCCAGCTGCCCGACCCGGCCCTGGACGCCAGCGGCAGCCAGCCCGCCAGCCGGTACCAGCGCGGTACCAGCGCGAGGACGAGCGCGGTCGTCCCGCCGGGCTGGGGGAGGCGGGTCGCGAGGACAGGAGCCCGCGCACGGCTGCCTGCACGGCCCGGTCCGTGTCGGCCCTGCCGTGTGCCAGGCTCGGCCGGTGCCCGCACCCGCCGTCGCCCCCCTCGTCGAGGCCCTCGTGCAGGCGCTGTTCGGCGCGTCCCTGCCGCTGGGGCTCAGGTGCTGGGACGGCTCAGCAGTCGCCGCCCCGCCGGGTGGCCCCACGCTCGTGCTCAACACCCCGCGGGCGCTGCGCAGGTTCCTGTACGCGCCGCGCGAGCTCGGCCTGGCGCGCGCGTACGTCAGCGGCGACCTGGACTTCGAGGGCGACGTGTTCGCGGCCCTGAGCCTGCCCGACGCGCTGCCGGTCCGCCCCGACCTGCGCCTGGACCGCCGCACCCTCGCCCCGCTGCTCGGCCGGCTGGTCCGGGTCGGGGTCCTCGGCCCGCCGCCGCCGCCCCCACCCGAGGAGTCGCGCCTGACCGGCCTGCGGCACTCCCTGCGGCGCGACCGCGAAGCGATCTCGCACCACTACGACGTCGGCAACGCCTTCTACGCCCTGATGCTCGGGCCGTCGCTCGTCTACAGCTGCGCCTACTACGACAGCCACGGCACCGGGCTGCAAGCCGCGCAGGAGGCCAAACTCGAGCTGGTCTGCCGCAAGCTCGGTCTGCGGTCCGGGATGCGCCTGCTCGACGTCGGCTGCGGCTGGGGGTCGCTGGCGCTGCACGCGGCGACCCGGCACGGGGCCACGGTCGTCGGGGTCACGATCTCCGAGGCCCAGGCCCAGCTCGCCCGCCTGCGCGTCGCGGACGCCGGGCTCGAGGGACAGGTGCAGATCCGGCTCCAGGACTACCGCGAGGTCGACGACGGGCCGTACGACGCCGTCGCCTCTGTCGGGATGGCAGAGCACGTCGGGCGCGACCAGCTGCCGGTCTACGCGGCGGGGCTGCACGCACTGCTCGCCCCCGGCGGCCGCCTGCTCCACCACGCCATCGCCCGCGGGCCGGCCGCCGGGCCCGACCGCCCCGACCCGCGCTCGTTCCTCACCCGCTACGTGTTCCCGGACGGGGAGCTGCAGCCGCTGGCGACGCACGTGCAGGTGCTGGAGGACGCCGGGTTCGAGGTCCGTGACGTGGAGGGTCTGCGCGAGCACTACGCGCTCACCTGCCGCGCCTGGGTGGCCGCCCTCGAGCAGGACTGGGACGAGGCCGTCCGGCTGGCGACGCCGGGACAGGCGCGGGTGTGGCGGCTCTACCTCGCCGGCGCAGCCCTCGCTTTCGAGCAGCGCCGGGTGGGCGTCAACCAGCTGCTCGCGACGCGGGCCGGCACGCCGTCGGGGACCGCGTCAGGGGCGGGTCCGCTGCCGCTGCGCCGGGTTGCTGCGCTGGGTCTGCCCGACGAGGGCTGATCCCGCTCCCGGT
>Ga0210040_10009883_pt1 | contig 11031 bp, 8 predicted proteins | sample CryGeyCG12114_NA_FD_185462 | JGI IMG/M metagenome (GOLD analysis project Ga0210040, IMG submission 185462) | Groundwater microbial communities from aquifer - Crystal Geyser CG19_WC_8/21/14_NA (SPAdes) (version 2) | ecosystem: Environmental > Aquatic > Deep subsurface > Groundwater | place: USA... | reverse complement strand
TTTGGGCCTTATTGGGTGATACCTATTAGGCACATTAAATCCCATATTTCCCATTTGGCACAATAAGGCACAGTATTTCCCGCTGTGCCGGGATTTAATAAAAAACAGTGGGTATTAATATACCCTAACTACTGGAAAGAGAACCAGAAAATATTTTGAAAGTAGTTTCACAGTGTTTCATCTCCATTTGGGGAAGTTTTGGGGTTTTGACAAAGGACAGATTATTTCTTGCGAGTTTAATGAGCAGCTAACATGAGGAAAATTTTTCCTTTTTCAAAACCTCGAAACTTCCCTAAATGGGGAGTGGAACACTTTTAAACTACTTCTAAAATATTCTCTAGAGTTTTCTCTTTCCAGTAGTGCTAGTTTCAGTTTCCAATTCGACGGCACATAATCCAAAAATCTCATTTGAAAATTTTTCATTCCCCAATCTCCCCAATGTATTACATTTTTAATTTTCCCGCCTCACAGAGTTTTTTTAATTGTTTTCACCAACTCAAATTCAAATTAGTTTTATTTAAGTGTCAATCCAAATCAACAATAAAAATCGCTGCTCTCCCTTTGGTGACTCTAAGATAGAGATAGAGAAGTGAAAATATAGTTGGAACAAATAAGTTTATAAATATAACAATTTTATGCATAACAAATATACTTTAACTCATATGAACGTTGAATTACGTTTTGATACCAAGTGCGGACATATTCTAGAAGTTGTCCGGAAAATAAAAAAGACACCCACACCAAAACGACAAGAAACAGGTGAAGTCAAAACACCCCCACACCCACACCAAAAACCCAAAAATCTTCAAAATTGAAAGAACTTTAACTAAAGATTATGGAATCTAAATAATTGTCTTGAAAAGGACGAAATCAGTCTAACGGATCGTGGGGGGACGCTGAAGAGACTTTTGCTTCGCACAACCCCTCGTTGGATGGAAGGAATCTGGAAAGGCCCGCCGGAAATCGCCTTCGGCGATTACCGAACACAAGGCCTTCCCAGCTCCCTTCTGCACTCGGGCCTGTGCTCGAAAAGCCTCCCCACTCCCCCCACACCCCCCTCGGGCGGATTAGAAATAATCCTCCAGTGTGGGCGGAGCTCCTAAATATCGGGCAGAGCCTTGTCGCGTCGTAGTTTTCGGTTCTAATAAAATTACAGGTCTCACATGCCGCGCTATTGTGGACGCTGCGCGCCCACCGCAGCACGTTCGCCTTCCTTCTGTTTTCTTCTCACCTTTTATAACTTATAAGCGTCATAATTCATGTATATTTCTTTTATTAAAAAAAGCTATACGTTAATTAACTAATTTAGTCGTTAATTGCTAGTTAAATTTGCGTCAGTTCCAAATAATAATTTTTTGTTAGGGATGTGTCTTTCAATTTTGGAGATTTTTGGGTTTTTGGTGTGGGTGTGGAGGTGTTTTGACTTTACCTGTTTTTTGCCGTTTTGGTGTGGGTGCGGGTGTGGGTGTCTTTTTTATTTTCCGGACAACTTCTAGAACACCTCCTCAAGTGCTCGTTTAGTCTCCGGAAAAACTCTGTCCGTGTCCATCCATAAAAATCGAAGTCCCGTGGTAGCAAGTTGCAAAGTCTTACGCACGACACGAGGAGCTCATAGAATTTTCACTTGCCTTGGACTTCTTCCTAGATACTGTTGAAAGCGGTTAAAAACTGAAATAGCCATTCCATGTAGAATTTTAAGCGCTACAAAATGGTGGTTTCAACTCAATTTTTTTCGGCAATGTAATTCCGATACCCTTCTTTCGTCTAAACCAGTTAAAAGCATTCAACTTTGTCAGTGCGATCGTGTAATCATGCGATCAGTCGATTTCATTTTCACTGACAAACGAAATGAAACCGTAACCGTCATTGCATCTTCATGTTAATCAAGCAAAAAATTATGTTGGTGCGTCAACGTTTGCGTCCAGTCCGAGCTTTGTGATGCAGCATCAATCGCATGTTCAGATCGCATCCATGTAAATTAGGCTTGAGTGCTCTATTTTTTCTCCTCTGGAATTGAAATTAAAACTACTAATTCTACTACTTTGTTATACAATTTATTTTCTCCCTTCCGTCATGCGTACAAATATTGAATTATTGATTTATTTTTATGCCGCGTGTTTTTAAACAGACAATAATGAAAGATAAATGGATGAATATGGGATATGAGGATGACGAACTGAAACCATTCTCCGAACCTGAACCTGATTTTAATGACCCTAGGAGAATAGGTAAGTCGTTGCAAATAGCCATTTAAATACATCTTGTATTTACAATTACAGGAACTTCAAATGATATTCCATGTTCCATCTTCATGTCAGTAGACATGGAATTAAATTAATCTAAATTGTATCTTCCTTCAATAATCTGTTGTATGTATTTTTATGATGTGCGTAACCGGTTTGGCTCAACAAAAGCACAAAGAATAGGTAAAAAAACGTTCAGGCAATCATAATTGTTTTTTCTACACCACCTTTCTCTTAAGCTTTATAGAAACCCAATGAATTAGTTGTGGATTGTCATTTTGTGACAAAAATTATCGTTCGACAGATTTGTGTATACACTTGGTCGATAATGGGGTCGCTTTTATATACTAAGGTTACTTTGACCTTGACAATTTTTCAAATTGACAATAGAATGCATTCTATGAAAAAAGTACTGTAAGTACTACCAAAACCATTGTCTATTTCAGAATAAAAGACAGTTGACCTGTTCTATTTGTCCATCCAGGTTAAATAGCTAAATACTGCAAATCGAACTGTAGATCCGAAAAATGCTATGCTAACAAAAATTAATTTTCCACTTTTCAGCTGATTTTTCATTTCGTATTTGTGGTTTCCGGACGGAAAAAACACAATAGGTTTCAAATTACGTAGAAAAAAAAATTGTTGCTAACCAATTTTTGTGAGTTTTTTCATTTATCCTGGAGTAAATTTTTTGTCTTTACGTAGACCGATGTTTTAGCTGTTTGATTCATATAATGCACAATTAAAAGCCTTTTTTTCAAATACGCACCCCGATATTCCTAATTGATTTCATATGATTAAAATTTTAGCTTAGAAAAACACTGAATTGTTCCCACGGTTTGCTTTTTGGAATTTTTAGCTTAAAATACAGCTCATTTAATCTTTGATGAAAGTGGCTTTGAGTGGGCCTCATAATTACTCAGCCAAGTTCACATTTTTTGAAATTTTTTACATATTTGAGTTTGGTGGAGTATTCAAACCTTATCTCGCTAAATGTGTTTTAACATTCCCTCCATTGAACACAACAAGCATTTTATGCCGGTCTGATACTAATTTTAGGTATCTCTTGTAAACGTATCCATGTCCTAAATGTAAAATAACTAGTTAAATATCAGTGATAAGTTTAAGAAATTGAAATTCTAAAGGCTCCTCCTTATTTATTTGATTGAAATTGTCCCTATAGTTAATTGGATAACGGATTGAGAAATATGAAACAATATAAAATCACCGTATATAATTAAAATATTTTTTCAAATTCTAACACAAACAGGTAAACTATTATTAAACTTTTGAAAAAAAAACTAATTTTTGAAAAACCGCGACTTTTTTTAACCTTTTTTCATTAATGCATGAATTTTATTCCGCGTGGCTTGAATTTGAAGCTCAGAATCGAAAAGTTTGAAATAAAAACGGAGTCAGTAAAAATCATCAAGTCCGTATCTAGAACACATTCTGATTACCTGACTTAAAAGTCTAAAACAAGTGTATTAATCCAATTGAAGACTATTTTCGCATTTTTCAATTTTTTTATTTCTGTACGTTAGCTAATTACTGTTAACAACATTACAAAAAATTATAAACCCCAGAGCCCACACATTGTTAGGAAGTATTAAAAAAATTAGCTTTCTTATAGACTCGTCTTTGGTCATACACGCATACGCCTAATTACCCTTCAATTCTTAATTCTGTACCTGACTACTCACTGAAATTATCTATATTTTAGAACAGCTCCCAATCATCAGTCAAATACGTTAAGTCAGTTGACGTCTTGACGTGCTTTGAAAAATCAATAAAAGACCATTTAACTAAATAATAGCAAGCCCACAACAGGTTCATTTTAGACATGCAACTGGAACGCTCATATCTATTAAAAAATGAAAAAAATTTACTTCCTTAACACATCAGTCAGTCATCAGAATGTGTTCCAGATACGGACTTGCTGGTTTTTACTGACTTCGTCTTTATTCTATTAATGACCTGAATACCACTTAAGTTTTTGTTTGCACGGAACAAACATTGCCATGTAACAACCGAACGAGCAGAATTGCAGAAATACTGCCTTTTTTCTGAAACGGACAATAAAATCCGAATCCAAGTGTGTACCTAATAAAAAAGAACAGGCTTGTGAGTGTGAGGGCACTTCTGTAAACGTTGTCGGCTTTAAAATGTGTACTGTACAGATCGAGGTCCCTGAAGGTAGTAAACAAGCATCATTTCATAAGGTCGCTATAACTAAATGTTCCAAAGTTTTTCAATTAGAAATTCGAAAAAAGTGCTATTTGTGAGCCAAATTTTAATTACCAATATTCTATAAAAATTTGAGACTATACACTTCTTAAGACAGCTTTCATGTTTACACATTTTGGAGTACTTGTTTTTATTTAGGCATACAACCTATTAACTTATGCAAACTCGCCGGAGTAACTTTCGATTGGGATTTTTCGGAAACCGATAAAACTTTAGTCCGAAGGTTTTTTAAAATAAGGATATTATTCATTTTACACATAGTGTGGCACTAAATAGGCATAAAAAGTGGTTTTTACCGAAAAAAACAACATTTCGTAGTATAGAGTTAACTGTCTCGACCAAAATTGTAAAAGGTATATCCTCATTCATTTTTGAATCAAGAATTTTTTATTCAAAAGTTATTGATAAGTCAGGTCTGTGTGCACATTCCTGTGGACCACTTTTTTTAAATTCGTCCTAGTAAAGAAGTTATTCAATAAAACATCATGATTAGTCCTTAGTAACTATGAGCACTTTTTTAAATTTGTTGTAATTCAGTAGCTTTTTTTTCGACAATCTAAAATGTTTTTTGTGCGATTGCATGGAATTGTAGATTCTTTCTACCTATAATATCCATTTTAACAATTGGGTGAGTGCAGATCCAAAAATTAGCTCCTTCCCGCCAAAATCCCGGTAAGGATTTGCTGTGTCTAGTTTTCAAAGCATTCCTTCAAATTTAAAAATAACACAGTTCATACAATTTTAATCTTTTTTCTCAGCTTGTCTGAGTCAAATGTTGCGGTAGTTTGTGAGTTATAAGTATAAGGGAATTAAAAATATTAAAAAAGTTGAAAAAAGTGTCTGAGGTCTATTTTATCTATTTAGTAAATGTCAATTCCGGTACCGTCCTTTGTATGAATACGTCTTGCACTTGGAATTGAGCAGACACACCTTATGTATTTGCTTTAAAATAAGTTAATCTATTTCCAGCAATCAATAGCTAGAATATGTAAAGGCTGGAAACAGTTTGTTTGTTTCCTACAAGAAGAAGGAAGGGTGACTGAAATGCCCAACTATGGTTTGAACTGTTTGAACTTTAATTTTGAGGGACCACATAAAACGCTGCTTGTTTAGCAACTATAGGGACCTTGGTACAGATAGTAGTCGTATGAATAATTTAAATTAGACTCAACACCTGTGTTTGATTTTGTATCGTTTTTTTATACTTTTTTATCTCTTTTGAAAAATGTTGTATCTCACAATTTTTTACTGTAGCTAAGTAGAAATAGTAAAGGCTTGATTGATTGTAGTTTAGTTAACAATTGGACGATTGATGGAGAATGCGGAATGTCTATTCTTCAAGCTGTTAGTTCAGACATTCGGAATGTTTTAAACTGCTAAACGGCAAAATAGAATGAATAGATCTCTCTGTTTTTAATGCTTTCCTTAATTAATAGTTTGCATTGTTCTAATATCCACACTAGAACCCTCTTTATTTGCCAAAAATTCAGTTAAAATTTGTTACTGATTGCAGAGATTTTGTCTGGAATGGGTTATTGTAAATCGGATATAGAGGAAAGCTTGAAATCCCAAAAATATGACGACATTTTCGCCACTTACTTGCTCCTGGGACGCCGCTCTTCAGATGTAAGTGATTTGTTACTGCTCTCTACTTTTCAACTCACAGAGTTTGACTTCCACTCTCCACTGTCATCAAAGAATTCCATGGAATTCTATTACTTAGTCACTTATCCCTTGCTCTAGTGCAGTGTAGGCTCAGGCATAGAAAACGAATCATCGTTGCTGTTTATTAGAAGCGCAATGCGCAAAGCCATATCAAACTATGTCTGATTTTATTCAGAACCAAAAATAATATACAAAGAATGAAATGTATGTAGATAGAAAACGAAAAAAAACCTAGTATGGAAAAGAAAAGGGTTAGGGAAATGTGGGAAAACCAAACGGAGAGGAGAGGACCCTAATGATGAGAACCATAATAATTATGAAAATTTCGTCTCGTTGATTTTTCACACACGTAGGATACGAAACGCGAGTTTAATTTTGAAACGGACTAATCAGAGCATTTTTTGCACTAATTAGTGGGTCTTCCGCACTCCCCTGCTAAGTTGCGTTACCCAGAGTCAAAGATAAGGTTGCTATCGGATCGGATATCGGATCGGATAAGGGCTTTATCCGATCCGATAGGGAAATAAAGCTAATTATTAGCTAATTTTCAAATGAGATTTTTTGAATATGTATCGCTGATTTTTGAACTAAAACTAGCTTCAATAGAAAGAAAAAAATGCAGATAATGTTTTAAAAGTGAGTGGCTCCAGCTTCCTTCCCCATCTGGGGAAGATATGGTGTTTTAAAAATTCCGAAAATGTATCAAATTCTTCTTACTACATATAATGTTATCATATTATTCCATTCGTCCACCCAGATGAAAAAATAAACAAAATAAGCTCCCTAAGTGACATTCGCCTTTCGTCATCTTACATAGTGAATACTGTGAATATTTTTAAACGTCTTCTTTTATTGAATTATTTAGTTGGAAAGTGATGGCTCACGATCTGGTAGTTCCTTGTCACTCCGTAACATAGTAGGCTCTGGAGTCCCAGGTAACGTTTCCATTGGATCTAATAATGCAAACTCGGGAGGGACCAGTACAAACCAGTCGCCTTCTCATAGAGGTGTTCATCGTTCCATTTCAGCGACCAATTCGAAGCCGACTAGAAGAGCTTCTGCGGGTGGGGATTGTTTGCGTGAACCCATGGCTTCTTGTGCTGCTGGTGCGAAATGTGGTGCTCTTTCACTTTCTGATTTATCGTTGTTTAATATTTCATATATTTCCGTTTTTTTCATTTGGTTTGTTGGAAAGTTATGAAAATTAGTTCAAAAACCGACATATTTTATTTTAAGTCTGGAATTCAGCCTAACTGTTTATTCTTAGGCATATTACTTGTGGTTGGTTTTAACTCGTTATTTAATTTTAATGGTGGCTCTAAGTTTCTTCCAGATTCGATTTTTGCTATCGGCTTTTCTTTAGTGTTTTTCGTACTCATATGACTTAACGTTGTTGCTTTTTCTGCACCGTTTTAATTCGTATTTTTTCTATTATTCATATTCACGTGTTATGAACACTCGGCTAGCTGAAGTAGCTTTTCAGAGATGCTTGATCTAACATAAAGAGCTCTGGAACTAAACAGCGCTATTGTTGTCGAAAATTCCAGTATGAGTGATCAGGGATTTTCCTCACAATATACTGACTGATTTGGAATAAGTTTTTACTAAACATTATTTCTAATCCGTAAAACGAAGAGTGGATTGCATGATACCGCGGTATTTTGATGGTTATTTATTGTAGTTAATATAATTGACATCTATTTTTAAAAATTAGTCAAAAAACTCTTCGTAGTTTTTGAAATAACTTTTTCCAGCCTTAATTTTAAAGCACAAATGTATTCAATTTCGAATTTTCATTTCATACAGTTAATCATTTAGAAAAAGCAAATCCTACTTATTAAGTTTTGAGTTTTTTGTTAAAATTGAAGAATGTGGAACAAATTTATTGCAAATTGTTTTTTTTTTAATTCACAAGATTTTAAATCTAATTTTTTAAATGCGTAAATGTGATTAAAAACACTCAAATTAAAAAAAAATACAAAATATTTGTGTAAGTAAATGCAAAAACCAATATTCATGCATTTTTTTAATTTTTGGAAAAACTCATTTTTGCTATATTAAGCTTTAAAACAGTTTACAAATTGTAATTGGAGATAAAAAAAACTCCAGACACAATTAATTTTATTTCAAAAGCTAAGAAGATTTTTTTAAACCTTATTTTAGAAAAATGATGCCAATTAATATAATACTCAAGGTCCCGTTAGTGACCAAGTGAACTCATTTTCTATCTGGTCTGGAAATAGTAAAGTGGTCAAACAAAATTATCACTTCATCATCATCTAAATGATAATTATGATATGTAGCACTGCAAGATCTAGATATTGGAATAAGGAACTATATCATAATTTTTTGCTAACTCCTAACTGTCTTAACCTCAATTTACTCTTAGACGAATGAGGTTTTGACCAGTTTACGGTTTAATGGATTGTGGTTGTTTCAAAGTGAAGTTAGCAGGCTCAAGCCTTGTGTTTTAAGAGAGTCAGAGTGGATGGATACCCAGTCCCAAAGTTTGTTTAGTCACAGCAGTTTTCGTCACAATTTTTTAGTAATTACAGCAATTTTATTGTTAATTGCTTTTTTACTTTTGTGAAAGCTCATATTGTATAAGGGATAGCAACAGCACAGCATGATTGGCAAATGAAATGAGATTTCAATTTCATCTTCTACAATTTCATGAGAAATTTTTCTCTTACCTGTGTATTGACCGGAAGAAGAACAGAGAAACTGTTTGAAAGCTTCTCACTTAAATAAGGTAACATACAATCCGAACAACCAAATAATGTCTACAACTAAATGAGATGAAGTTGGAATGAATTGTGCTTTCGGTCTATTAATAAGATTGCGTTGAGTCCAAATGAAGCTCCCTTCGAAAAATTTCAAGCGATTTTGTTTGACCAGTAAACTATCTTCAGACTTGATGAGGAAGTAGTTTGTTTGGTAACTATTAGGACCTTGATAATAGCAATAGCAGCAATAGAATAATCATCAGGGGCCTATGGCATCAAAATTTAATAATTTACAGTTGACGGGGTGACAATTGTAAAAGAGCATTTTACAGTGACAATTACAGGAATAGCATAAAATTTTCGAAATTGTCTATTCTATGACACTGGAGAATTCTCGCCTTTGTTTGAAAATTGTAACTAACCTCACTTTGGTAACCTATCATTATTATTCAGCTTGGAAAATTTAACTTAATTTCGAAGTGGTGTTTTCAAGGTTTGAAGTGAATGTTTTCTATCTAATCTATTCTAACTGGAGCTTACTGTCGCTATGCGCCGTGAACAAGCCACAGAGAGAGTGAGATGATTTAAAATTTAATTTTTGATTTATTGGTTTTGAAGGTACTGGTGCAAATGCTAGCGCAAACAATCACAATCATATCCCCCCTACTGGTACTAATTTCAAGAGACAGAACACTGTGGATTCCGCTACGATAAAAGATAAATCCACAGCTGCTAACGCTGGCAATACAAGCAGTGCAAACCGACCAGGTTCTACGATTCCTAAGACTGGAAATACGTCTAATCTAGATGTTCCAGGTAAATAAATGTCTTTGATATGGAAGTGACGATCAAATCAGATCATTAGATGTTTTTTTTTTCAATCAAGGAGGAAGTGTGTCGAATAGCCCAAAGCCCAGGATAACAAAATCAAATACGATGACTGGTAATCGAGTGATTGGGGGCTCTGTGGGACGTAGAAGTACCATCGGCTACGAAACAAAGGAATCTTCCAGTGATAAAACGAATGCTGTGGGTGATAATTCACCGAGGTATGTGTTTAAATAAATTTGAGCTGCAATTGATCACTTTCAGAAGGCCTGTTGTTTTTTTATAATTGCTAATTGCATTTAAAGTGCTATTCTTTCTTCTTACTGTTCCCGTATAAGTCTTTTTTGTGTTTTTGGAATTCAATAGTAAGAAGCAGAACTTGCAGAACTGTTCTTTTATTCACAATACTGAGAATACTGACTCAACAATTCCTCTATTATTTTTATTTCTATCTCCTTTGTGTGATAGTATCAGCTAGCAAATTTCTGTTCGTTCAGAATCAACCTCCACAGAAGGGAAGGGGACCTTTTTCATGGGTAGAAAATCATTTTTGAAATAAAAGTCACCTGGGGCCTATTTCATAAAACTATTTACAGTTGACAGGGTGACATTCTGTCACAATGTCACCGATTTTTGAAAATTTGCGTTTCATAAAACAACGTAATACATTTTACCATGACAGAAAAAATCATGACATTTACAGAAGTTTTTTTGGAGTCGTCATGGGTTTGGTTTCATAAAATGCCACGGTAATATAAAAACCTTACAATGTCACCATGTTTGTGACCGAAGAATACACCCCTGTAAAGCACTTACATTCCGCATTTTTAATCATATTTCAACCGGTTTTTTTGCATTGTACGATTATCTGATATGTTTGTTACATGATTTAAAAATTTCAAAGTGAAATATGCTGTGGATACTGAGAAATGTAAGGATGAAAAAAAGTTGAGCGACCCCTGATTTACCGTAAAGTACTGGTTGCCAAGGTTAGTTGTTACAAATGTAAAGCTTTTGTGACAGTGCGTCATTTCGGTCGAAAATTTACAAAAACTATATGAAACACTGGTCACTGTAAAGTGTCACGGTATTGGCCTATGTCAGCTGTCACCCTGTCAACTGTAAATAGTTTTATGAAAAAGGCCCCTGATGGTGATAACCAGTAAAACATTTGCCTGAAAATTTACACCGACCTGGGGCCTATTTCATAAAACTATTTACAGTTGACAGGGTGACAGCTGACATAGGTCAATACCGTGACACTTTACAGTGACCAGTGTTTCATATAGTTTTTGCAAATTTTCGACCGAAATGACGCACTG
>Ga0210040_10009882_pt1 | contig 11032 bp, 2 predicted proteins | sample CryGeyCG12114_NA_FD_185462 | JGI IMG/M metagenome (GOLD analysis project Ga0210040, IMG submission 185462) | Groundwater microbial communities from aquifer - Crystal Geyser CG19_WC_8/21/14_NA (SPAdes) (version 2) | ecosystem: Environmental > Aquatic > Deep subsurface > Groundwater | place: USA... | reverse complement strand
ATCATCCACAGAAATCGAAGCAAAGGCATGATTGAGCGCGGCTCTTACAACATGTATATATACTCAATCCGCATGGGGCGTCCTACCTGCAAAAGACGTTTGGTTTTCGGTTCGTGTCACTTTTCCGGATCATCAATCTCCTGGTCGACCACTGTCGGCTTGCATGCAGAGGAAGGCGGCGTCTTGGATACTGGAAAATGAGCAAGATCTTGCGACCTAAAGGATATCTTGCACATTGTACTACCATTCCAGTGCTTGAAGCACGCGCAATACGAAGCCTATTCTTTTGAATCATCTGGTTGCTGGTTGCTGTATGACTGCAGAATTGTCGAGCATCATTCGCGAGAGTTGCTGGTGAAAGAATTGTAACAGCGCTAACATCCCGACAGATCGAGTTGTGGTTGGAGAGAAACGTTGGACAAAAGATTTGAAGGGTTATCACGGCTGTCCGAAATGGAAACAACCCAAAACAAACCAGCAAGCCGCAAGGGTCGCCGTAATGAACCTAGCTGTATGTCAGCTGGGTGAGTCTCCAAACACTGTGACAAATTTCTTATCCAACCATACCAGACGAAAAGAGCTTTGCAATGCACCAGTTAAGTCGACGTCTGGTCACCGCTGGTAACTGCAGTGACGCTGTTTGCTGATGGTAATGGGTCCGAGATTCCAATCACGCTGGTGCTACTGTCCCGAGTCTTTTGGGACAAAAGGTGCGACCAGTCACACGAATCATCGACTGGATAGGTCAAACTCCATCTAACTGCCACCGGGATGTAAGTCCCAAAGAACGAGTTAATAAGCACCGCCTCCGGTTTCCCCAGACCTCGATCCTCGAAACACACACCCCACGTATCCCACCTATCAATTGCACCTGCCCGCCCAAACCCCATCACTCCCAACCATGATCCTCCCGCATTCTCCTCAAAAAACGCCTCCAGATCCCCATCGCGCTCCTCCAAAAGCCCCAAGCCCATCAACTTCTCATACGCCGTCCCATTCTTAAACACCTCAAACGTAGTCCCATGTTCGTCCTACCAACCAACACGACGAGCCCGCAGCGAGAAAGTTGTAGTGTAACTTCAGCCTAGGCAACCTATACGGGAATTCAGCCATCATTCTCTCCGTTTTGTGTAACACTGGATTAATAAGCTACCCACTGGAAATTGAGACTCAAAATCACCGATGTCTCTAATGGGTATGGGCACTTGCAGATTGTATTATGCTATTCTGCTACACGAAAAACACATCGGTGCTTCCGGTGTTTGCTTGTAATTTACACACCACTGTGTCTATGATCCTTGATTCAGTTCTGATATAACACATCTTCCCCATCACGAACTCAATCTCTACGGCTACTCCTCGTGCAGAGGCAGTCTCAAGCCATGAATTACGTGCAGACTGCGAGTAGTTACTCAAGATAGAGCATGGTAATGCATATTCACATTCACGCTGAAATAACACTAGAAAAATCTGCGGCAAAAGGGTGCCTGTTGTGCCGAGTGTTGTTCCAGGTATTCTTTGTGGGATTATTAAGGTACCCCCAACGTGCAGAAATATTATGCGTTGAAGTAGGGGCAGGTGGCTTGTTTGAAGAAGGGGAGACGCGTGTGATGGATCGGGCCGGTCAGATGCTAAGGCGCACTAACAGACACTAGTGGGCGCTAGTGTACTAGTAGCTTAGCGCTATAAATATTACTTTCTTATAGAAGCCTATTTCTTCTATATATAATATCTTACTTAGTAGAAGTAATTAATCTATTATCTTAACTATTATATACTTATATATATACTTTTATACTATATTATATTAACTCTTTATCTAGATATAAGATATTACTAAAAACTAAACTATAAGTAAGCGTATATAATATAAACTATCTATATAGTATAATAACTAACTTCTATAGAAGTACTTAATTTAGTTAGCTTAATACTATATTAGCTAGATACTTACTTATATATAATAAGCCTATAATTAAAAGTATAAGAGAGATAATACTTATTAAAAGATTAAGTCTATAAATATAGTAGCTAGAAGAAAGCTTAGCTTACTACTTTATAATAAGTAAGTAGAGTAGTAAATAGAGTCTATTATAACTAGTAACTTACTATAAATATATATATAACTCTTTCTATAATAAACTTTAAAATAATAGACTTTACTAAGATAGTAGAAAGATTAACTATAAACTCTACTACTACTATAGCTACTATAGCTATAGGCTAACCTACTTATAAAGAAGAAATTACTACTTAAAATATCTTTAAAATACTTAGCTAAAGTAAAGACGCTATTACTAAGCTAAAAGTAAGCTAAGCTAATAAGTAATATAGTACTTTTAGCTACTTTATTCTCTTAGAACTAGTAAAAAATAATATAAAAAGTAAAGATATTACTTAAAAGCTAGAGCTTATAAAGTATAATATTAAAGATACTTTTAACTTACTTATAAGTAATAATTATTTATAAGTCTTTAAAGATACTAGTAAGTCTTATATTAAGTTTACCTATAATAATAGTAACTAGATTACGCTATAATAAGTAAATAATAAAGAATATACTATTATACTAAGCTATAATCTCTCTAAAAGATAAGAATAAAAAGAAGTATATATCTTTATTAAAGACTTAGCTTTATTTAACTAAGATATATACTAAGACTTTAAGTTTTAGTATACTAATATTATCTAGATCTTACTTATACTACGTAACTATATATAGATAGTAGATAGATATATTAATAAGAGATAGTAGTATATCTTTTACTCTAAGTATAAGAAATAGCTAAATATAGCTATTACTTTATAAAACTAAGTAAATAAGCTTAAATAAATATATAATAAGTAAACTCTTAGTAATATACTTATAGGCAGCTTTAGCGTTATAAGTAGTAGCTTATAACTATAGTATATAACCTTTAGTAAGTACTCTAGATATATTACTATAGTTAAAGAGTATAATAAGACTAAAGTAGAGTATAATAACTTATACTTTAAAAATAAAATACTTTATTACTAGTAGAGTAAGATCTTATATAATAATAAAGACTATAATAATTAGTAAATTAATAAATATAATACTAATAAGTTCTATAAGTTATATAAAAAGTACTATAATAAGTAAGAAGCTTAGTATAATATTACTTAAGTAGCTAATAGTAAGACTAAAAAGGTATATAAAATTATAGTAGCTAAGAAAGTAACTACTACTTAGTACTATTATAAATATAAAGATTTTAGTAAATAACTTAAATAAGCTTAGTATAACTTAGTAGAAGAACACTAATAGTATAAAGATATTACTAACTAACTATACTACTATAAGTTAAGTTTTAAGAATTATATACTCTCATACTATAAGTAAACTAACTTATATAATATACTTATTTAAGATATTAAGTAGAGTACCTTATATATTAAGTAAACTAAGTAACTAGAATACTACCTATTAAAGACGTAATCTAAATATACTAAGCGTATTAACTACTATACTTAGTTACTTAACTTATACTTTAGCTATACTATAGATAATAGAGATAAATATAATTAAAATAATTAACGTAACTAAGATAAAAAACGTAAGTAGTATATAATAAAGTAGTACTTATACTACTTACTTTTTATATAAGATAATACTCTTACTATAGCTATATTTATTATACTTAAGATATATACTATATACTTTAAGCTTAATAACTTACTAATATAGATAAGTAATATAAAAAAAGATAAAACTTCTTATAATAAGTAGAAGAGCTTAGCTATTACTAAATATAAAACTATTTCTAAAAAAAATTAAGTAGATTACTTTATAAGCTATATTAATAGTAACGTCTAAAATTTTATTAATAATATTAAAGCTAGTAGTTATCTTAACTTTATTAAAGCTCTAAATCTCTACTACGCTAGTAACTATTAAAAAAAAGTTAATACTACTAATATAACCTTTATAGACTTAGATATACTACTTAAGTAGAAGTTTAATAAGCCTTTTATAATATAGAAAGGCTACTTTATATTAGTTTATAAACTTATTAAATATAATAATAACTTTATATTTACTTAAGCTTATAAGTTTATAAAAGCTAACCTAGCTAGTATAGCCTTTACTAAATTTAATAACTAATAACTTAATATACTTATTAAGTTCTTTAACCTTATAAGATAAACTAAATATAACTAGAAGTAGATTAATTAAGGTAAGCCTATATTTTCTAGTAAGACTTCTAAAATAACTACTATAGTAAAAATATATATACGCTCTCTAAATAACTATAACTTAGAGTAATAATAGTAAAGAAGATATTTTATAAAGTAAGAAAGTCTTACTAAGTATATACTAGAATAGTAATAGAAGCTTTAAGAAGCTAAAGCCTACTACTATTATAGTAGTAAGATATATATAGTATAAAATAAAGTTCTTAGCTATAAAGTAAAAAAGTAGAAAAATATTAACTTTAATATTATAGATACTAACTTTATTATTAATAAGAAGAATAAGTATAATAATAGCCTTTTTATAGATAAAGATAATAATTATACTAAAAATACTACTAAAGAAGAGGATTTTTAGTAGCTCTTAATTATAACTATAATTAAAAATAAGAATAGTATATAGCTTATAAAGTAGTATAAAATATAGTAGACTATTATTAATAACTTAAATTAGCTATAACTAAGCTACTTACTATTCTAAGGACTTAACTAAGCGTATAATAGTACTATATATTTACTACCTCTCTAAAAAAAGACGTATTACTCTAACTTATATAATAATTTAAGTTTAGAACTTCTATTATAGTACTTAAAGGTATATAGTACTATATTAGTACCTTTATTAATATAAGCGTAAGCGCTTACTTTATTAGCTAATAATAAGTTAAGTAATATAAAGTAAAGATAATAAAGATAATATAGCTTATATAATTAGTACTTATAGATAGTAAAATAGTTAATATACTTAAAGAAGCTATTAAGCTACTAATTAAATATAGTAGTTATACTTATAACGTTATATTTTATATTACTAATATTAGTAAGTTTAACTTTATCCTTAGTATAAACTAAATAAACTACTATACTTCTATACTTAGCTTTAATAACGCCTATTTAATATATTTTAAATTAACTTTCTATATACTTAACTATTTATAATAAAGGCTCTCTAAGATAGTATATAATAATAAGTAACTTATAGAATTATAGACTTATAAAAGTACTACTATAAGTAATATCTATATTATTAGTACTAAAGCTATATATAAAATAGTAAAGTAATAGCTAAGTAAGGCTATATAGATAGAGCTATATTACTAAGAAAAGCTAGAGTATAAACTACTTCTTACTCTTACTAATAGCTAGACTATAATAAAGGAAGCTATTACTTAACTTATAGCTATTAGTAATACTAACTATAAGAAGTATATAGCTAAGATAAAAAGTATATTTATAATAAATATAGAAATTAAAGCTCTTCTACTTAAATAAGTATATACTAAGTTTAAGAACTTTTTTAGCTCTAAGCTAGCTAACGTCTTACTATAATAATAAAAAAGCGTAAATTATACTATTAATACTAAAGAATAACTACTAAAGCTATATATCTATAACTTAATATATAAAGAAACTCTTACTATTAAAGCTTATATTAATAAGATACTTAGTAAAGGCTTTATTAAGTCTAGTATATTACTATATACCTTACTTATATTAGTAGTTAAGAAATCTAGTAAAAAGTTAAAAATCTATATTAATTATAGGTAGCTTAACGCTATTACTAAAAAGAATTATAATACTTCTCTATTTATTAAAGAAACGCTTACTTATATAGCTAAAGTATAAGTAATAAGTCTTATTAATATAATTACTATATTTAACTTTATATAAATTAAAGAAGGTAATAAAGAGAAGATTATATTCTTTATATAATATAGCTTATATAAGTATCTAGTAATACTCTTTAGCTTCTATAATACTTTAAAGACGTTTTAGATATTTATTAATAAAATATTATATAACTACTTAGATAACTTTTATACTACTTATCTTAATAATATTCTTATCTATAGTAAAAATAAAGAAAACTATAAAAAGTATATTTTTAAAGTATTATAAAGGCTTTAAGACGCTAGTATATTCTTTAATATAAAAAAGTATTAATTTAAGATAAAATATATTAAGTACTTAAGTCTTATCTTTACTACTAATAGTATTAAAATAAACTTTAAAAAAGTAGCTATTATTATAGAGTAGTAGCTACTTTAAAGTATTAAAGACGTCTAGGCCTTTTTAAGATTTACTAACTTTTATTACTACTTTATTAAAAAGTACTTATATATTATAAAGGCTCTTACTAAACTTACTAAATAAGTAAATAGTAAATATATTACTAAGTTTCTCTTAAAGCTTAATACTTTAGCTATTACTATATTTAAGTAACTTAAATAAAGCTTTTAGGAAGTAGGTATTTTTACTTACTTTAACTCTAACTTAGAGATATAGCTTAAAACTAATATATTAGACTTTATTATAGTAGCTATACTCTTATAGATATACTTTAATAAAGTATTATATTTAGTAGCTTTCTTTAGTTATAAAATAATACTAGTAGAATATAACTATAAGATTTATAATAAAAAGCTCTTTATAATAGTTAAAGTATTTAAGAAGTAGAAGTTTAAACTTACTAGTAGTAATAATTCTATCTATATTCTCTCTAACTACTAAGCTCTCTAAATATTTATAACTACTAAAAAGCTTAACTAATAATAAGTATACTAAGCTAAATACTTAGCTAAGTTTAACTTCTATATTAAGTACTAACTAAGTAAATAAAGTACTAAACTTAATACTCTAATAAAACGTCTAAGTAACTTTCTAGAAAGAGTAGATAATAAAAGATAGTAATATTAAGTCTAAGTAGTTATTAAGTAAGACTAAGTAAATCTAAAAGCCTTTATTACTATACTTATATTTACTTATAATAAAGGAGTATACTATATAATCTACTTAGCTAGCTATTAAGTAGAGTAAGTTAATAAGTTACTTATCTATCTAGTATAGCTACTATATTAAATTAGTAAAGAAGATAATATCTCTAAAGCTTACGTAGAATAAGTTCTTATAATAGCCTTATTTAGTAATAATAATAACTTAGATAATACTATAGATCTTATAGATAATATTACGCCTATTATATTATAAAATAATCTTTATTAAGCTATAGCTACTACTATTCTATATAACTTAATACTATAAAATATTATTAAGGCTAAGAAAGTAAGTTAATAATAAGTACTATATAACTTTATCTATAGTAATATAAAGCTCTATATTAAACTTAGTAACTATATATTATATAATAGACTACTCTATATTAATAACTAGATCTATATTCTTAACGCTTATAATATATATATAAAAGTTATTAACTTAGCTTATTAAACTTTAGTAAGTAGTTATAGTAGGAAATATAAGAGTTACTCTAAGCTTAGCTAATAGTACTACTAGCTACGTATAATAACTAATATTATCTACTATATTTATAACTACTTAGTATATAAAAGAACTAAAAGTTACTATAATAGTAAGTATAAATTACTTTATCTACTCTCTATACTAGATAAGTACTAGTTATATATCTTAATAGACTTTATTACTTACTTACTACTATATTAATATAATAGCTAAACGTTTACTAATATACTTATTATTATTAACTACTTTATAAAGAAGAAGAAGTTTATACTTATAAGTAGCTTAATAGTTAACGTACTTATTACTATATTTATAGAATATATTTAGTATAAAGAGAGATACCTAGAGGAAATTATTAGTAACTAAAGTAGCTAATTTATCTCTTATTTCTAGTAACGCCTATATTAAAAGCTAAAAATAAAACTAAAGTTTTTTACTTTATAGTACTTATAGACTAATAGTTAGATAGAGAATATAAATATATACTTAAAGTAGTACTTAAGAGCTTATATTAACTATAAGTAAAATAACTAAGCTTTATTTTTCTTAATTATAGAATTTAAAGCTAATACTACTATTAGTACTACTACTAGTTACTTTTTCTTTTATATAACTAAAGGATATAAGCTATATAGTAGTATAGAACCTCTTAAAAATAATACTAATACTTACTTTACTATACTAGCTTAATAATAATAGCTTTAGATAGATAAGTTTATAGATAGAATTAAAGCTCTAACTAAAGTATTAAGAGAATTAATATAGTAAGTATAGGCTAAGTAGGCTAAGTATATAAATAATAACTAACTACTTATACTATAGTTTAAGAAAAGTAACTAAGTTATATTTAATACGTAGAATATTAAAATAAGCTACCTAAACGTATTACTAGACTATAAAAACTATAGCCTCTTTATAATTAATAAAGTTATTAATAATATAGCTTATAGACTTAATCTACTACTTATTATAAAGCGCTTATATAATATCTTTTATCTATAGCTACTATACTTTTATTATAGTAATCTAATACTTAGTTAAGTATAAGATAAATAAGATAATACTAAGTTTAACTCTAATACTACTAATAATACTAAGTATAGCGTTAAAGCTATTAAAGACTACTAAGTTAATAAAAATAAGAAAAACTTATATAATTAGAATTATAAGAGCTTACTATAGTACTTTATATAATAGGCTAACTACTTAAAAAGTAATAATAACTTATCTTAGGAACTATATACTAACTTTACTAAGTTTAGTAATATAGTATTTAACTAGTATAATAAATATCTTAATAAGCTAAAAGTATATAAAAAGTTTATAATACTAATAGGTAAATAAGACTTATTATTTATATAACTTATTTAATTAACTTATTAACCTCTATAAACTAAATAGTAGTTACTTAGTAAGCCTCTCTATCTTATTTTATATAATAAGCTACTTATAGTAAAAAAAAAGTCTTTACTAGCTAACTTTACTATAATACTTATAGTAACTATATTAATAGATTAATAATAGTATAATAGTACTTATAGAGTACTATAGAACTAACTTAGCTATAGTATTAACTAATAAAGATAAGCGTATTAGCCTTAAATAAGAACTTATTACTTAGAGGCTAGTTATAACTCTAAATAAAGAGTCCTACTTAACTTACTTAAGAGTTACTTTATTACTTAGTTATTACTATAACTAATAACGTAATATAAGGCCTTACGCTTTATAGTATAGTTATAATACTTTTATTCTTATAACTTAAAGCCTTTACTAAAAGTAATAATTAATATTAAGTAACTAAGCTATAGTATACTAGAAAAGTATAAAAGTAGTAATTACTTTTATAATATAGGAGTATAGTATAAGACTATAGCTAAAAGTAATAGCTATAGCTAGAAGGTAATAGCTAATCTTATAAGAGACTACTAAGATAAAAACTACTTATTTAAGAGTAATAGAACTACTCTTTTTAAAGAGAAGAGTAGTATAATAGATTAGGCTAGTTAGATACTAAGGCGTACTAATAAATACTAGTAGGCGCTAGTATACTAGTAGCTTAGTACTATAAATATTACTTTCTTATAAAGGCCTATTTCTTCTATATATAATATCTTACTTAGTAAAGGTAATTAATTTATTATCTTAACTATTATATACCTATATACGTGCCTTTATAACGCGAGAGAGAGATATAAACATCCTAAATATAATAGATTATAATAAGCCTACTTAAATATTTAAGTTTAATATAGTAACTATATATTGTATAGTTTCCTTTAAATAGGTATAGAGATACTTAAGTACTGCAGGTTGGCATATAAGAGGGGGAAAGGAAGTATTCTAAGATAAGTGCTGTTAACTTAGCTGCTGTTATACTAATTGGTGTTACCTTAATGTAGGCTCCTACTCATTGCTTCCTAAAGACATAAATCGAAGCATTATCCATTGTATTCTCCTCGACGCAGTATATTCAACCACGTCGATTCGTCGTCTTGTTGCGTTATATACATGTTCGGGGCTAGTCATCGTGATTCAATGATGTCGCTTCTTGTCATACTTATCTACTCTTTCACTACCAACATCCCTCAAACAAACCCTCCACATCTCTCTGATACTCCTCGGGATCAACCTCAGCCCCAGCTTCCGCCACACTCCAACGGTCATCGCGCATAAACACACTCTGCACCGGCTCCTCGCGCACGTCCCAGATCCCCACTACATTCCTCATTCTATTGAAGAACCGGCCACACGGGGGCCGGGCAATACCAACATAGTACAGCCCCATCACAGTCACCTCGAGGGACCTTGTACCCTGCACGAGGCCCCGGAGCGCCTCGACGACCCCCCAATTGCTCCACGGGCCCATGTCGTAGCAATCTTCGAACGGCGCGAAGAGCCGGGCCTCGATCTGCGAGAAGCCATGCGTGACCGGGCGGTATCCGGGCGGCACGATCAAGTGCAGCTTGCGCAGGCAAGACGCGTTGCCGATGCGTTTAAACAAGTCCAAGATGAGAGAATTGGGATCCGGAAAGCGCATGCCGTCCCAGTCGCACAGCGTCCTGACTAACACACCACATCAAGATTCAATGTATTTATATACTGCTCCTTCCAGATGTCTTGTTAGATCCAAATTCGTAGCTGCGGTTCATGTGAGAACCTACTTTCGGCACGAAGGTCCGGATTGTGGTCGACTAACGCGGGATACAAACATAAAAGCACGTGTCGTGTTTTCCTAAATCAAGTTCAAGAAACTTAATCCAATAGCATCGGGCGGCAAGAACATAAATACTTGCACCCTATTATCAGCTGAGGATGTCGAGAACGGCAGTTAAAGTCAGTTCGAAAAATCTTGCCTGCGCCACCATGCAGCAATTATATATTATACAACTAGCCTACTACATGTGCTTCTGAAATGCGATCCTTTCACGCATGAAAGGGGGGTATGAGAAAGCAAAGCAACTGTAGAAACGCAAGTGCAGTGAAGGGAGTGATCGAAGCCATTTTGTTATCCAACGCAAGGAAAAGGGTGTTTGATGCGAGATAGTCAGTCGTA
>Ga0210040_10009881_pt1 | contig 11033 bp, 9 predicted proteins | sample CryGeyCG12114_NA_FD_185462 | JGI IMG/M metagenome (GOLD analysis project Ga0210040, IMG submission 185462) | Groundwater microbial communities from aquifer - Crystal Geyser CG19_WC_8/21/14_NA (SPAdes) (version 2) | ecosystem: Environmental > Aquatic > Deep subsurface > Groundwater | place: USA... | reverse complement strand
CCTCCTCGATGGGCGGCAGGCTGAGCGTCTGGCGCAGCATGTGGGCCACCTGCTCCTTGCTGGCCGTGCCCTGGCCGGTCACCGACTGCTTCACCTTGGTAGGGGCGTATTCCACGTACGGAATCTGGCGCGACAGGCAGGCGGCAATGGCCACGCCCTGCGCCCTACCCAGCTTCAGCATGCTCTGCACGTTCACGCCGTAGAAGGGCGCTTCGATGGCCAGCTCATCGGGCAGAAACTCGTCGATTAGCTCCACCATGCGGTCGTAGATGCGCTTGAGCTTGAGGGCGTGGTTGGCCAGCTTCTTCATGTCGATGACGTCGTAGCGCAGCACCCGCACCCGCTGGCCCTGCACCTCAATCACGGCGTAGCCCATAATCTGGGTACCGGGGTCGACGCCCATAATGACTTTGGGAAGCAGATCGGCTGAAGCGAGGGGAAGAATCATGCGGGAAGGGTAGGGGACGGAAAGCGGCCGGATAGGACTTCCGATTGTTTCGGCGGTAATTTGCTGCGCCAACAAGTGGCGTCTCCGGTGCTTTCTGACCTTCAACAAAACTACGCAACTAACTTGGATGTAGCGCCCCAACAACGTAAGTGGCTGGCCGTGACGGGAAAACTCCTCGTTACGCTGCTCACCCTGGGCCTACTCTACCGCTCCGTATTTGCCGATGCCGCCACGGCCGCTGCCTGGCGGCAGCTGCTGGCGGCCACCCTCACGGGGGCCGGCCGCGGCCCGGTGTTGGCGGCTCTGGCGCTGGTGCCCGTCAACTGGGGCCTGGAGGCCTGGAAGTGGTGGCGCCTGGCCCGGCACCTGGAGCCGGTCTCGTTCCAGCGCAGCTACCGGGCCGTGCTGGTGGGCCTCACCCTGGGCTTCGTGACGCCCAACCGGGTAGGCGACTACGCTGGCCGCATCATCGAGCTGAAAAGCCGCCGACTTGATGCGCTGGGGGCGGTTTTTTTGGGGCGCTACTGCCAGCTGGTGGCTACTGTGGTGGCCGGCACGGCGGGCCTGCTCTACTTCCTGCTCACGTTTTACCTCACCAGCTACCCCGCCACCAAGCTGGGCGTGGTGGTGGCTACGCTCCTATTGAACGCGGCCGTGCTGCTGCCGCTCTACCGCTCGCGCATCCTGCTGGCGGCTCTATCCATTGTGCGGCCGTTGCGGCGGTTTCGCCGGTTTCTGGCCGTGATGCCGACCTACTCGGCCACGGCTATTAGCGCCGTACTCAGCATTTCGGGGCTGCGCTACGCGGTGTTCTGCGGGCAGTTCTGGCTGCTGCTGCTGGCCTACGGCGCCCGGCCGGCAGTAGGGCCGGGCACGGCGGCCATTGCGGGCACGTTCCTGCTGAAGTCGTTGGTGCCCTCGCTCAATGCCCTGGCCGACGTGGGCGTGCGGGAGCTGTCGGCCACGCATTTGTTCGGATTGCTGGGTCAGCCGGTGCTGCCCGTGCTCAGCGCCAGCCTGAGCTTGTGGGTCATCAATATTGCCCTACCCAGCGCGGCGGGGCTACTATTTGTGCTGCGCGTGAAGGTATTCCGGAAGAAAAAAGCCCGCGTGGCGACGCCCTCGTGAGGGCGGCCTGGGTAGGCGCGGGGCTACTGGCGGCGCCCCTGGCGTATGCGGCCGTGATGGTGGCATTGCGCCGCGCGTGGACCTCACCTGCTAATGCCTGGAGGAGTACCTCACCCCCTAGCCCCCTCTCCCGAGGAGAGGGGAAACTAACTCTAAATATTAATTCTCTAGCTTTTAACCCACTAGAAAAACTAGAAACTAGTTCCCCCTCCCAACCGGGGAGGGGGCTAGGGGGTGGGGTTTACGTGAGGGAGCTAGGGGGGGAGGCGCCGTTGTTCTCCCTCCTCATTGCCGCCCGCAACGAAGCCGATACGCTGCCGCAGTTGCTGCACGATTTGCAGCAGCAAAGCCTACCTGCCGCGCAATTCGAAGTCATCATTATCGACGACCACTCCACCGATGCTACGGCGGCGGTGGTAGCCCAAGCTGCCACCCGTTTTCCGTTGCGGCTACTCCCATTGGCCCAACAGCCCGGCGTGCCGACCGGCAAAAAAGCCGCGTTGCAGGCGGCGCTGCACGTGGCCCGCGCGCCCTGGGTGGTGTGCACCGATGCCGACTGCCGCCTCGGCCCCGACTGGCTCAGCAGCTACGCTGATCTTATCCGCCGGGAGCCCGCCGTGCGCTTCATCAGCGGACCGGTGCTGCTCACGGGGCCGGATACGGTGTTGCAGCGCCTGATGGGCCTGGAGTTTGCCGGCCTGGTGGGGGTAGGGGGCGCCTGCATCGGGCTGGACCAGCCTACTATGTGCAACGGCGCTAACCTGGCCTACCGCCGCGACTCCTTTGCTGCCGTGCAGGGCTTTGCCGGCAACGAGCACCTGGCCAGCGGCGACGATGAATTCCTGCTCCACAAGCTGCACGCGGCGTTTCCGGCCAGCATCCGGTTTCTGCAAGTGCCGGCCGCGATTGTGTGCACGGCCGCGCCGCCTACCCTGGCGGCGCTGCTGCGGCAGCGGGTGCGCTGGGCCAGCAAGTGGCGGCACTACCAGGCGCCCGCGCCGCAGCGGCTGGCGGTGCTGGTGGCCGCAGCCAATGTATCGTTGGCGGTAGGGGCGGGCGCCTTGCCGTGGTGGCCCGCGCTGGGGCCGTGGGTAGGCGCGGCCTGGGCCGTAAAGCTGGGCGCCGACGCGTGGTTTCTGCGGCCGGTGCTGGCGTTTTTTGGTCGGCAGCGGTGGCTGCGGATGGCGCCGCTGTTGCAGCTCACATACGCGCCCTACGTGGTGGGGGTAGGGCTGCTGGGCCTGCGCGGCGGCTACCAGTGGAAGGATAGGCAGGTGAAATAAACCAGCTGGTTTCATCATTCTGCTTTATCTTCAGTTGAAAGGAAAATAAGGTGACCGGTGACATGGTGGCAAAGTAGGCACAACTTCTCCGGATTCTGCCCCGTCCCGCCTATCTTTGCTACCGTCCCCGACCTCCCTACCCCCATGACCGACTCCGAATTTGATGTGCTCGACGAGCTTTACTTCGTCACTTCTTTCGCTGATCTGACCAAGAAAACCAACCTATCAGCGCCCGTGCTGGAGGAGAACCTGCGCACCCTGCTGGAGCAGGGCCTCGTGCGTAGCTACTGGCCCGACGCCGATACGGAGCTGGCCTACGAGCTTACCTCGTTCGGGGCCATCTGCCGCGATGCCTACTTCCTAGCGTCCAAGGAAGGCCTGCTGCAACACAACACCCGCTAGCCTTGGCTGCTACCGCTCCTGCGCCCCTCGCGGCGCTGCCCCCCGCCCGCCCGCCCAGCTACTATGTGCGGCAGCGGCTGCTGCAAAACCGGCCGGCCCTGTTTGGCATCGGGTTTATTGCGCTGTGCACGCTGCTGGCGCTGCTAGGCTACTGGGTGCTGCCCGATAATTCGCCCAGTGCCAACAATGGCTTAGTGCAGCTGCAAAAAGAGCCGCCGGGCTTCCAGGCCACTATCCTGAAGCTGCCGCTGCCCGCCGCGGTGCGGGCCAGCCGGTCCGATAATTTCCTGCTGACCTGGTGGCAAGGCCAGCGCCCGCAGTTCCGGGAGGTGCCGGTAGGCGGGGCGCCCACATTTACCCAGGACTCCGTTTTCTTTCAGCCCTACCAAAACCACAGCGCCCTACCCGACCCGCCGCGGCACTACTCCTTGCAGCTGCTGGCGGGCCGCCCGGGCACGCCGCAGGAGCTGCGGCAGTTCATCCTCGACCAGCGCGTGGAGCAGCGCACCTACTGGCTGGGCACCGACAAAGCCGGGCGCGACGAGCTGAGCCGCCTACTGCTGGGCACGCGCATTTCGTTGGGCATTGGCTTGGTAGCAGTGCTGATTTCGTTAGCTTTGGGCATGACCATTGGAGCCGTAGCCGGCTACGTGGGCGGCGCCGTGGATAGCCTGCTGCTGGGGCTGATGACGGTGGTATGGAGCATTCCGGGCATCATGCTGGTGATTGCTATATCCCTAGCCCTCAACAGCAAAGGCGTGTGGGTGTCGTTTGTGGCGGTAGGGCTTACCATGTGGGTCGATGTGGCCCGCGTGGTGCGGGGCCAGATGCTGAGCCTGCGCGAAAAAACCTTCGTGGAGGCCGGCCGGGTGCTGGGCATACCCCAGAGCCGGCTGATTGCTTTTCACTTGCTGCCCAACATGATTGGCCCGTTGATTGTGCTGGCCACGAGTAACTTCGCCGCTGCCATTCTGCTGGAGGCCGGCCTGAGCTTCCTGGGGCTGGGCGTGCAGCCGCCGGCGCCTTCCTGGGGCCTCATGGTCAACGAAGGGTTCCAGCTGCTGGGCACCAGCGCCGGCCTGTGGCTCACGCTATTTCCCGGTTTGGCCATCAGCCTGCTAGTCCTCAGCTTCAACTTATTGGGCAATGCCTTGCGCGACGCCTACGATCCTAAAACGCCCGTTTCCAATGTCTAGCTCATCATCCATATCGCCCGAAAAGCGCTTGTTTTTGAAAGAGCGGGAACTGAGTGCCCTCCTCGAAATCACCCAGGCCATCAACCTCGACTCGCCGGAAACGTCGCTGTACAAAATCTTTCAGTTTACCCTACTGGGCCAGCTCAACATTCGGCGCATGGTGCTCTACGTGAAGGACGAGGGCGTGTGGTCATGCGTGGTGTCGTTTGGAAATGGCATGCCCAATTTCCGTCGTATTCCTCTAGACGAGAAGATCTTGGACCATCGCCCATTGCACACGGTGCCGGTGGCCGACCTGGACCTGGGACCCGACTGGAGCGCCCTGCAACTGCTGATTCCGGTGCTGCGCCACGGCGAAACGCTGGCTTACGTGCTCATCGGCAGCGTGCACAATGAATACGAGCAGGATGAGGCGGCCAAGTTTCTGGAAACGCTGAGCAACATCCTGCTCGGGGCCGTGGAAAACCGGCGCCTGGGTAGGCAGCGGGAAGCCGCCGCCGCCATGCGCAAGGAAATTGAAATTGCCCAGGAGGTGCAAACCATGCTCTTCCCGCGCAGCTTGCCCAACAACAGCTCGGTGGCCGTGCACGCTAGCTACGTGCCGCACACGGCCATTGGGGGCGACTACTACGACTTGGTGCCCATCGACGACGACCGGTTCCTGTTCTGCGTGGCCGACGTGTCGGGTAAGGGTGTGCCGGCGTCGTTGCTGATGTCGAACTTCCAGGCGGGGCTGCGCACGCTGCTGCGCCAGCAGGCCGATTTGGCCACGGTGGTATCCGAACTCAACAACCTGATTTACCGCAATGCCGTGTCCGAGAAGTTCATCACGGCCTTCTTCGGGATTTACCACCGCATCACGCGCACCCTGCAGTACGTCAGCGCGGGCCACAATCCGGCCATTCTCTTCCTTGACAACGACGCGCACCTGCTGCTGTCGGAGGGTACTACCATGCTGGGCATCTTCGACGAGCTGCCGTTCCTGACGGTGCATACCATGCAGATACCGCCCCGCTCCCTACTCCTTACTTACACTGACGGCCTGACCGAAGTGTTTGACCCAGAGATGGAAGAGTACGGCGAAGAAGGCGTATTGCGGTTCCTGCGCCGTTCGCGCTACCTGCCGCTGCCGCTCCTGCACCAGGAGCTACTCCAGGAAGTCAACGCCTTCAACCCCGAAGAAACCCACTTCGCCGACGACATCACCATTCTAAGCTGCCGGTTTAAGTAGGGAAAGGGGAAAAGTAAATTGATGAGTTAAGAACGTCATTTCGACCAGCGGGAGAAATCTCGCGTGCTGATGAAAGATACTATCCTTTGTCAGCACGCGCGATTTCTCCCGCTGGTCGAAATGACGTTCTGTTTAGGTAGCCATCTCTTACGCTTCCTCTTTCCCTACTCCTTCACCAACCCACGTTTGCACGCGGATGAGAACGGCAATGGCGAAGTAGAACAGCGGGCCAATCTTGTCGACTTCCACCAGCTCGTTTAGCAGCAGGTGAAAGACAATGACGATGAACGATAATCCGCTGGCTAGCACCAGGTAGCGGTAGCTGGGCAAGGTGCTGGTGCGGTGGTAGAGGCTTTCGAACAGCAGCAGGGTGGCGCCCAGCAGCAGGGCAAATACCACAAAGCCCGGAATGCCTTGCTCGGCCAGTAGCAACAGAAAGTAGTTGTGGGTGGTCGAGTGCTCGGGGTTGTCGCTTACGTAGGTGTGAAAGCTACGGATAGTGTAGCGCTTGTACTCCGGATAAAACGTGCTGGGACCACTGCCTACCAGTGGTTTATCGTCAATCATGCGGGCGGCTGCCACCCAGCGGTACACCCGCTCCATCCCCGATACGTCCTCTAGCTTATAGGTCGCTTCCAGGTGCTTCTCGAAGTTCTCCCCGTTGAAGATGGTCTTCTCGAAATCGGGCGCATACAGCATGTAGTTGTTGTTGTGCACGAAATACAAAACTGAGCCCAGGGCCAGCAGCACCACACCCAGCAGTGTGAGGCGCGTGAGGCGATGCCGCACAATCAGGTAATAAATACCCGCCACCGGCACCGACAGTAGGGAAGCACGGGTGTAGGAAATCAGCAAGCCCACAAACAGGATGGCCGTGGCCGCGCCCCACAGCCAACGGCTCAGGTGCCGGCCAGCCCCCTTGAAGCCGTAGAGGGCGTAGGGCAGGAGTAGGGCCAGCACCGTAGCATAAATAACGTGGTTGCGGTAGAATGGCTGAATAGCCCAGTTGACGTCCTCGAAGCTGAAACCCCGCGTGGCGTGGCGTATCAGCGTATAAATGACCGTGATACAGGCCCCCAGAACATACAGGCTTGTGAGGCGCCACACCATGGCGGGGCGCCACAGCAGCAACAGCGAGCCAAAGACGAAGGGCCCAATGTACCACAGCTTGGCCAGCAAAAACTTGATGGATTTGGTGGTGTCAACCGAGAAAAACGTGGATACGCACGCCCAGCCGAACCCTACCCCCAGCAGAATAAGCAGCGGGTGCAGCAGCTCGTGCTGCGGAATGGCGTCGCGCTTGAGTACCAGGGTGACGGCCACGCTACCCAGCAGTAGGAGCATCAGCGGCTCAGACGGTATGTCCATGCTCAGGCCGCCGAGGATGCCGATTTCGCGGGAAAAGGCCAGTAGCAGCAGAAACAAGTAGAAGATCAGGCGCCACTCGATGGCCAGCACGGCCACGCCGATAACCGCCAGCGCCGGCAGCATGGCCAGCGGCGACTGGGCCAGCAGGGCCACCACGCCACCCCCGAGGAGCAGGAGCACAAACACCACAAAAATCCGCTGGAGCTGATCCTCAGGGCGCAGAAGTTGTAGGAAGGCTTTCAAGAAGGGTAGGGATTTAAGGATTGACTTCAACCCGTCATTCCGAGCATGTTGCGCCTCAAGCAAGGGGCCGAGGAATGACGGATCAGCATCAGCACGCGCTGCTTGACGTTCAACGTCTGGTGTTCTACTAGTTCCTGACCAGCGCCGGTTGGCGGTTCGCGCGGTACAGCTCTAACAGCGTGACCAATAGCACGGACAGCGCGAAGGTGATAAACACGGCGCCTACCACAATCAGCCAGCGGACAGGGGCGGCCTTGCGGGTGGCGGGGAAAGCGGGCTGCACAATGTATAGCGACGACACCCGGCCCCGCAGGGTTAAGTCCGCCGTTTCGTAGGAGCTTTGCGCGCTTACCATTCGTTTCTGCAAATCTTCCAGGCGAGCCCGGAACATCACCAGGGAATCGACGCCCTGGGTGTAGTTTTCCAGGTTTAGCACGTTGCCGCCGTCGGCGCTGGTGAGGCCGCGCAGGGCGCGCCGCAAGCCCGCTACCCGGGCCGCCGAAGCGCCTGAGCCTTCCGCCTGGCGCAGGTCGTTTTCCGTCTTCAAAATCTCCTTGGCGAGGTACTTCGACTCTTGCTCCATGCCGTAGATGCCATAGCGCCGCCGGGCGGTCAGCAGCTGCCGCCGGGCCTGGTCGTATTCTTTCTTTAGAAACTGGTACTGCTCGCTATATAGAGTCAGCACGCGGCGGCGGTTAGTTAGGGTAAGTTGCTGATTGACTGAGTCGATGACGGCCACCATGGCATTGGCTACGTCAGCCGCCAGCTTCTTGTCCTCGTCCTTAAACGATAGCTCGATGGCGTCTCGCTCGTTGTGCAGAATGGATAAGTTGGTAGCAAACTCATACAGCACGGCGTTGTCGGCCTTGTCGTCGCCGGGCGCGCCGACTTCGTAGTGTTTATACAGGTCGAAGCGACGGATAATCGTTTCGGCTACGGGCTGCGACTCTCCGATAGTGATAACACGGTCGAGGTCCTCGCCGCGGCCGCCCAGCTCCAGCTTACTACCCTCCGTCACGATGCGGTCGGGGTCGGTGGTTTCGGGGTTGGTGGGGTAGAAGATAGCCGTTGAGCGGTAGATGTTAGGAAGCAGTAGGGCCACTATCACACTGATTACCAGCGCTAAACCTACGGCTGCCGAAACCAAATATTTCCACCGGTTAACGATGGGCCACAAATCAAGCAGGGAGTAGGATCTAGTAGACATAGAATAGTGAAAGACAGCGCCGCACCGGTCGCGGGCCGAAACCTGGTTTCTTCGGCCCGGTAAAGATACAGAGCGAATCCGGAAGACGGTATCGTTTGGTCGGGCCGCGGCTCGCCGCAGAAGCCGGACCCCAACCCTTCAGCCGGAGTTTTTAGTAGCTTTGCGGCCGCTTCTCGCCCCCGTAAGTCCCCCGCCCATCAAACGCTTTATCGGAAATATTGGCTTTGTCATTCTGCTTAATCTCTTGGTGAAGCCGGGGTGGGTGGTGGTCGAAAACCTCGTGCAGAATAGGGTAGGGCACGCATCCTACGGCTTGTTTGCGGCGCTGTTCAACCTGGCCATCATCACCTCCGTGCTGGCCGACCTGGGCCTGGCCCAGCACACCACCAAGCGCATCGCCACCGGCCCCAGCTACCTGGCCGAGTATTTCCCCACCGTACTGCCGCTCAAGCACGCGCTGTCGGCTATATTTCTGGCCGTGACGGTGGGGGTAGGGTGGCTGTTGGGCTACCGCGGGCACACGCTCACGCTGCTGGCCCTCACGGCGGGCATTGTGCTGCTCACGCAGTACACGGCGTTTTTGCGCGGCGCCTTGCAAGGCTTCCAGCGGTTCAATACCGACGCTGTGCTGTCGGTGCTGGACAAAGCCGTGGCTATTGGCCTGCTGCTGGCCCTACTGGCTACCGGGCTGACGCTGGACGGCTACGTAGCGGCGCGGGCCGCCGCTACCCTGTTCACGTTTGTGGTGCTCTACGTCCTACTCACGCGTTTGTATGGCCGCGTGCGCTACCGTCCGCGCTGGCAGCATGCGCGCACGGTGCTGCGCGAGAGCCTGCCGCTGGCCTTCATTGCGCTGCTCTATGGCCTCAACGAGCGAGTGGATGGGCTGATGCTGGAGCGCCTGGTGTCGGCGGAGGAAGCGGGCTACTACGCCGGTGCCTACCGCTGGGTAGATGCCGTGATGATGTACCTGTGGACGGTGCTGCCGCTGTTTTTTGCCAAGTTTGCCCACGCCACGCACCGGCGCGCCGAGCAGCGCGAGCTGCTTTGGATGGGGCAACGCATTGTGGCCGTGCCGTTGCTGCTGATCTGCGCCTTCGTGCTGTTTCGGGGTGAAGTCCTGTTCTGGCAGTTCACGCAAAGCACGCCCGCCGAGCTAGCACGCATGACGTTGTGCCTCAAACTGTTATTTCTGAACGTACTGGTGCACGCCTTCTTCGCCATCTACAGCACCCTACTCACCAGCACCAACCAGGAGCGCCCCGTGAGCTGGCTGGTGGCCGGCAGCGTGACCCTGAACGCGGGCCTGAACCTGTGGCTACTACCCCGCTACGGCGCCCCCGCCGCCGCCCTCGATACCCTACTCTGTGCCGTCTTCGTATCGGGGGGCTACTTGTGGCTGGTGGCGCGACGCGGCGAAGGCTTGGTGCCGTGGGCCACGCTGGCGCGCCTGGCCGCGGCGTTTGGCCTGCTCTGCGCCGCGTGGTGGGGCTTGCGCTTGTGGCTGGATAACTGGCTGCTGGAAAGTCTGTTGGCTGGGCTTATTTTCGTCGGATTGCTGTTTCTGACGGGTTTGGTACGAGTAGGGGAGCTGCGGGCGCTCTTGCAGCGCAAGGTTCCCGTGGAGGTAGGGTGATGAGTTATCTGCAGAAAAACGTAAAACAAGAAGAGTGTCATTTCGACCAGCGGGAGAAATCTCGCGTGCTGACGACGGATGGTAAACCCAACGAAGCGGGAGAGATGCTTCGACTTCGCTCAGCATGACGATTACTATCCGTCATCAGCACGCGAGATTTCTCCCGCTGGTCGAAATGACGTTCTGGTGTAATCGTTTGGGCTAAATTTGCCACTTACCACCACTCACATGCACATCGCCATTAACGTCCGTTTCCTGCTGCCCGGCGACAAGCTGGAGGGCATCGGGCGCTTCACGTACGAGGTAGTGCAGCGGCTGGTGGTGGCGCATCCGGAACATACCTTTCACTTTCTGTTCGACCGGCCCTACGACCCCAAGTACCTGTTTGGGCCGAACGTGGTGCCACACGTGCTGTTGCCGCCGGCCCGGCATGCGTTGCTGTTTGTGGCTTGGTTTGAGGGCGCCGTGGCGTGGTGGCTGCGTCGCCACCGGCCGGCCGTATTTCTGAGCCCCGGCTGTTCGCCCGGCGCTTCGCCCGCGCCTCCGAGCGGCTGGTGGTGGTATCGGAGGCGACGCGCCAGGACGTGCTGGCCACGTATGATGTCAACCCCCAGAAAATCAGGGTGGTTTACAATGCTGCCGGCGCGCATTTTTGCCCGCAGGCGGAAGAGGTGCAGCAAGCTACGCGTGAACGGTTCAGCGCCGGCAAGCCCTACTTCCTGTTTGTGGGGGCCTTGCAGCCGCGTAAAAACCTAGGGAATCTGTTGCGCGCTTTCGATCAGTTCAAAGCCCAAACCGGCGCTGCCACCAAGCTGCTGATAGTAGGCCGCACCGCCTGGAAAGCCGGCCCTATCTTCGACGTGTACCAGACGCTCCATCACCGCCAGGACG
>Ga0210040_10009880_pt1 | contig 11033 bp, 6 predicted proteins | sample CryGeyCG12114_NA_FD_185462 | JGI IMG/M metagenome (GOLD analysis project Ga0210040, IMG submission 185462) | Groundwater microbial communities from aquifer - Crystal Geyser CG19_WC_8/21/14_NA (SPAdes) (version 2) | ecosystem: Environmental > Aquatic > Deep subsurface > Groundwater | place: USA... | reverse complement strand
CACCCAGCCGTGGCAGCCCACCCAGTCCACCCAGCCGTGGCAGCCGACAGCGTCGGTCCCTGCGTGGCCGGGAGCCCAGCACGGCGGACCGGGCCACCCGCCGGCGCCCGTGGCCCACTACGGCATGGCGCCGGTCCCTGGCTCGGGGCCGGTCGGTCGGGTGCGGAGCACGGGGATCTGCATCTTGCTGACGGTCGTGACCTTCGGCATCTACTCGCTGGTCTGGTACTACAGCACCCATGAGGAGATGAAGCGGCACACGGGCCATGGGCTCGGTGGTGGGCTCGCGCTGGTCCTCGGACTTTTCGTCGGCTTCGTCATGCCCTACATCACCGCCAGTGAGGTCGGCGGCCTTTATGCGAGTCGGGGTCAGCAGCGCCCTGTCTCGGGAATGACCGGACTGTGGTATTTCCCTGGCTCGTTCATCCTGGTCGGACCGCTCATCTGGTTCATCAAGACCAATGGGGCCCTGAACGCCTATTGGCGCACCTGCGGCGCACGCTGAGCTGACCGTGGGAGCCGACGGACTACAGCGCTTCGTGGACGCCCAGAACTCCAGCGGCACGTACGCCGCGGCCCTCGCCGAGCTGCGGGCCGGTCGCAAGCGCACGCACTGGATGTGGTTCGTCTTCCCGCAGGTCGCCGGGCTCGGCCGCAGTGCGATGGCCCAGCGCTACGCGCTGAGCGGACTCGGCGAGGCCACGGCGTACCTCGGCCACCCGGTGCTCGGGCCGCGGCTGCTCGAGTGCGCGAGGGCACTGCTGTCGCTGGAGGAGACCGACCCGGTCGCGGTGCTCGGGCCGGTGGACGCCCAGAAGCTGCGGTCGTCGATGACGCTGTTCGCGCGGGCGGCGCCCGAGGAGACGGTGTTCACCGAGGTGCTGGCGCGGTTCTTCGGCGGGGAGCCCGACCCGGAGACGCTCGCCCGGGTGTGACGGCGGGAGGACGGCGGTTGTGACCGGCGTCGCACCCGGGTAGACCTGGCAGGGCTCCGGCCGGTCAGGCCCGGGCGCACCGACTCCCGAGAGGTCCCGCATGCGGCTCTACGACGACCAGTCGACCATCGTCCCCGATGCACTGACCGGCTACCTGAGCCGCGACCACGGCGAGGACCTCGCGGTGCTCGACGGGCTCCCGCACCTGAAGGTCGTCACGCGGTCCACGAGCCCGGACCGGGTCGCCGTGGTGTCCGGGGGCGGGTCCGGCCACGAGCCCGCCCACGTCGGGTACGTCGCCGAGGGACTGCTCTCGGCCGCGGTCTGCGGCGAGGTGTTCGCCTCACCGAGCGTGGACGCCGTGCTGGCCGGCATCCTGGCCGTGACCGGCGACGCAGGCTGCCTGCTGGTGGTGAAGAACTACACCGGCGACCGGCTCAACTTCGGGCTCGCCGCCGAGCGCGCCAAGACCCTGGGGCGCCGGGTGGAGATGGTGGTGGTCTCCGACGACGTCGCGCTGCCCGACGCGGACCAGCCGCGCGGAGTGGCCGGGACCGTCTTCGTGCACAAGGTCGCCGGCCACCACGCCGCCCTCGGCGCCGACCTGGACACCGTCGCGGCCCGCGCCCGCGAGGTCGCCGAGGCGGTGCGCACCATCGGCATCTCGCTGGCCACCTGCGACCTGCCCGGCCAGCCGGCCCGCTCCGGGGAGTCGACCCCCGAGCTGGGGCTGGGGATCCACGGCGAGCCCGGCGTCGAGGAGGTCGAGGTGGACGGCGCCACCCACGCGGTGTCGATGCTGGTCGCCCGGTTGCTCGAGGCCGACCTCGGCGAGGGTCCGCTGGCGGTGCTGGTGAACAACCTCGGCAGCGCGACCGGCCTGGAGATGGACATCGTCACCGCCGCGGTGCTCGCCTCGCCGCTCGGCGAGCGGACCCGGCTGCTGCTCGGTCCGGCGCCGGCGATGACGTCGCTGAACATGCACGGCTTCTCGCTGTCCGCCGTCCCGCTGCTGCCCGGGCTCGAGGAGGCGCTCACCTCGCCGGTGGCCGCCCCGGCCTGGCCGCGGGCCGGCATCCCGCGGCGGCCGACGGTGCGACCGCTCGCGGAGGAGGTCACCACCTGGCCGTTCGCCAACTCGACGGACGAGGCGGCCGGCGACCTCGTCCGGGCGGTGTGCACCTCGCTGCTCGAGCAGGAGTCCACCCTCAACGAGCTCGACGCCAAGGTCGGCGACGGCGACACCGGGTCGACGTTCGCCTCGGGGGCCCGAGCCGTCCTCGCGGCGCTCGACGAACCCTCGCTGCCGCTGGCCGATCCGGCGCAGCTGTGCCTCGCGCTGGGCAGGGTGCTCGCCTCGGCGATGGGCGGCTCGAGCGGGGTGCTGCTCTCGATCCTGCTCACCGCGACCGGCACCCGGCTCGGCGAGGGCGACGCGCTGCCCGTGGCGCTGCGCGCCGGTGTCGACGCGGTCGTCGAGTACGGCGGCGCTGTGGCCGGTCAGCGGACGATGCTCGACGCGCTGCTGCCCGCGGTCGAGGCACTGGATTCCTCCAGCGACCTCGACGAGGTGGCCCGCGCCGCGCGCGCTGGCGCAGACACGACCCGCGACGTCGAGGTCACGGCGGTGGGTCGCTCGTCGTACCTGTCCGCCCAGACGCTGCGCGGGGTCGTCGACCCCGGCGCGAGCGCGGTGGCGACGGTGGCGGAGGCGGCGGCCGCCGCGCGGGCCTGAGACCGCCGGGCTCGCGGGCACGCCAGCTCGCGGGCACGGCCGAGGCGCCCCACCGCGCGCGCAGCAGCCCGCCCGCGGTGTCTACACCACCGACAGCACCCGGACGCGACGGCTCATGAGCAAGCAGCGATGCGCGAGAGCTTGCGAGGCAGGCCAGCGCCGACCCACGCCGACCGGCGCCGTCCATGCAGGGTTCACGCGGAAGAGCGGCTCTTCACGGTCGAGGGTGTAGTCGCGGCCTGAACCCATCGGTCTCGACAAGTGTTCTGGCGATGTAGTTGGTGAGCTTGCGGAAGCCGAGCGCGGAGCCGCGTAGGAGTTCGAGTCACGTCCCGCACAGCCTGTCCCTCCATCGGTGACCCGCTCAGGGGAGCGGGTCGACCTCCTCGTGGTCCCCGACCGTCGCGGCCAGCGTGGACAGGTGGTGCTGGCCGTCGCCGAAGAGGTGCTCGAGCGCGGTGAGGTGGCTGGTGTAGCTGCCCACGCTGTACTCCGCGGTCATCGCGATGCCGCCGTGCAGCTGGATCGCCTCCTGGCCCACGTGCCGCCCCGCCCGGCTGACCTGGAGCGCCGAGCGCGAGGCCGCCTCGGCGATCTCCTCGGCGGTGCCGCGCTCGAGCACCATCGTCGCCCACAGTGCGATGCTGTGCGCCAGCTCCAGCGAGACGTACATGTCGGCGGCCCGGAAGGTCAGCGCCTGGAACGTCTTGAGCGGGACGCCGAACTGTTTGCGGCTGGTGAGGTACTCCGAGGTGGTGCGCAGCTGGAACTCCATCGCGCCGACCGCCTCCATGCCGGCGATGATCCGGGCGCCGTCGAGCGCCCGGGAGATCGCCGCGGTGGCGTCGGCACCGGGCTCGCCCAGCGGGGTCGCCGGGGCGGCGTCCAGGTCGATGCGGGCCGCGCGGCCGCCGTCGTAGGTGCCGTAGCCGGTGCGGGTCAGCCCGGCCGCGTCCGGCTGCACCAGGAACAGCCCGGTGCCGCCGGCCGGCAGTGCGGCGCTGACCACTAGCAGGTCGGCGCGGGCGCCGTGCGGCACCGGCTCCTTGACCCCGGTCAGCGTCCACCCGTCGCCGGAGCCGTGTGCGGCGACCACGTGGGCGGACGGCGTCGCGCGCGACCCCGGCTCGGCGTGCGCGAACACGAGCAGCGACTCGCCCGCGGACAGCGCCCCCAGCACCTCGGTCTTCTGCTCCTCGGTGCCCGCCGCGGCCACCACGCCGCCGGCGAGGACCACGGAGGTGAGGAACGGCTCGGGCGCCAGCACCCGGCCGATCTCCTGGGCCACGATGCCGACCTCGACCGGCCCGGCGCCCATGCCGCCGTGCTCCTCGGCGAAGGGCAGCCCGAGGGCGCCCATCTCGGCGAGCCGGGTCCACAGCTTCTCGTCGAAGCCGGGGTCCTCCGCGACCGCGCGGCGGCGGTTCTCGAAGTCGGAGTAGCTCTTGGCCACCAGGCCGCGCACGGCCTCGCGCAGCGCCTGCTGCTCGTCGTCGTAGGTGAAGTCCATCTCGTCCGCCTTCCCTCAGAGCCCGAGGATCGTCTTGCTGATGATCTGCCGCTGGACCTCGTTCGACCCGCCGTAGATCGACGCCTTGCGCAGGTTGAGGTAGACCGGGGTGGCCCGCCGCGACCAGCCGGCCAAGGAGGAGTCGTCGCCGGCGCCGGAGGCCAGCGACGCGGGTCCGGCCAGGTCGACCACCAGCTCGCTGACGGCCTGCTGCAGCTCGGTGCCCTTGAGCTTGAGCACCGAGGACGCCGGGTGCGGCTTGCCGTCGGCGGAGTGCGCGACCACCCGCAGCGCGGTCAGCTCCAGGGCCAGCAGCTCGTTCTCGAGCTCGGCGATCCGGGCCGCAGTGAGCGGGTCGTCGAGCAGCGTGCGGCCCTCACCCACGGCGACCGACCGGGCGTAGTCCTTGGCCTGGGCAAGCACCCGCTTGGTGGACCCGACCGGGGCGACGCCGACGCGCTCGTTGCCGAGCAGGAACTTGGCGTAGTCCCACCCCTTGTCGACCTCGCCGACGAGGTTCTCCGCGGGCACCCGGACGTTGTCGAACCAGACCTCGTTGACCTCGTGACCGCCGTCGATCAGCTCGATCGGCCGCACCGTGACTCCGGGGCTCTTCATGTCGATGAGCAGGAAGGAGATGCCGGCCTGCTTCTTCACGTCGGGGTTGGTGCGGACCAGGTTGAAGATCCAGTCGCCGTACTGCCCCAGGGTGGTCCAGGTCTTCTGGCCGTTGACGACGAAGTCCGCCGCTTGTCCTGAGCCTGTCGAAGGGTCGCGCACCGCGGTGGTGCGCAGCGAGGCGAGGTCGGAGCCGGCGTCGGGCTCGGAGAAGCCCTGGCTCCACCAGATGTCGAGGTTGGCGGTGCCCGGCAGGAACCGCTGCTTCTGCTCCTCGCTGCCGAAGGTGGCGATCACCGGGCCGACCATCGAGGTGTTGAACGCCAGCGGCGGCGGGACGCTGGCGCGCTGCATCTCCTCGTGCCAGATGTGGCGGCGCAGCGGTGACCAGCCCCGGCCGCCCCACTCCACGGGCCAGTGCGGCACCGCGAGACCGGCGGCGTTCAGCGTCTGCTGGCTGCGGACGATCTGTTCGCGGGTCAGCTCGCGGCGCTCCGCGACGGCGTCGCGGATGTCCTGGTCGACCTTGGTGGTGAAGAAGTCCCGCATCTCGTCACGGAACGCAGCGTCCTCGGGGGACAGCTCCAGCTGCATCGGAAAGTACCTCCGGCCATCGGTGAGTGCTCTCATCATGGCAAACGGCACCCACAAGTGACCGACCGGTAGCCCCGCGGACACCACCCGGCCGGGTGGGCGACCCGGCTGTGACGTAGGCCACATGGGCTAGGCCGGATGGTCCGAGGTCGTCATGTCGAGGAGCGCGCGCCGTTCGTAGCGTGATTCCCGGGGCTGGGGTCCGACGGGGGTCGGGAAGTGACGACGTGTGGAGGGCACCGCAGATGGTGAAGACACGAGCAGTGGCCGTGCTGACCGCGGCGGGACTGGCAGCAGGTCTCAGCGCGGCCGCTGGGCCGGCTGTGGGTGCGACGGCGGCCAGGCCGCACCGGCCGGGGCCGTTGGTGGAGAAGCTGGCGACGGGGCTGGAGGGGCCCTACGGCCTGCAGTGGATCGGGACCAAGCGGTTCCTGGTGGCCGAGAACGGCGCCGGTCGGGTGAGCGAGGTCGGCCGGCACGGCTCTCGGACGGTGCGGATCAAGGGGCTCGACGGCGTGGCGGGAGTGGCGGCCGGCAGGAGGCTCTACGCGGTCCTCGGCGGCGGCGACGAGACCGCGCCGGCGCCCGACGGCGACTTCGCCGCGACGTCGGTGGTCCGGGCCGACCGGAACGGCAAGCATCCCAAGGCGATCGCGAACCTGCTCGACTACGAGCTCGAGCACAACCCGGACGGGCAGGCGCAGTTCGACTCCCAGCACCAGCCCTACGACGCCCTGTCCAACCCGTTCAGCATGAACCTGTCGCGCTACGGGCTGCTGGTGGCCGACGGCGGCGGCAACGACGTGCTCAAGGTGGACCCCTCGACCGGCAAGGTGTCGACGTTCTTCGTGCCGCCGACCGTGACCGACGTGCCCGCCTGCTTGGAGCCCGGGGCCCAGAGCAACCCGGGCACCACCGGCTGCGACTCGGTGCCGACGGGCCTCGCGGTGGCCCGCGGCGCGGTGTACGTCAGCACCCTGGGTGCCGAGGTCCCCGGGGCGGGCCGGGTCTACAAGCTGAACCCGCGCACCGGCAGGGTCCTGCACACCTGGAAGGGACTGATCGCTCCCACCGGGCTGGCCGTGTCCCGGCGCGGGGCCGTGTTCGTCTCCGAGGTGCAGCACGGCTTCCCCGAGGGGCAGCCCGGCCCCGACTTCGACCCCGCGACGGTCGGCCGGATCACCCGGATCGGGGTGGGCGGTCGCCGTACCCACGTGCACGTCACGATGCCCACCGGGCTGACCTGGCACAGCGGGCACCTCTACGCGACCGCGTGGAGCCTGGCTCCCCTGCTGGGGATCCCGAAGGCCGGCCAGGTGGTCTGGGTCAAGCAGCGCGCGTTCCACTGAGGTGCTCCCGGGCCGCTGACCAGGCTGTGGCCGCCCGTTCGGGGCGCGTAGGTTCACCGGTATGACGGACCACGCGCCCCTGGCGGGCACCACAGCCCTCGTGACCGGCGCCTCCAGCGGCATCGGCGAGGCGACCGCACGACACCTCGCCTCGCTCGGCGCCGACGTCGCCCTGGTGGCGCGCCGGCGCGACCGCATCGAGACGCTGGCCGCCGAGATCGGTGGCAGCGGCACGCAAGCCCGGCGTACGGCGGTCATCGAGGCCGACGTGACCGACCGGGAGCAGGCCGAGGCCGCGGTGGCCCGGACCGTCGAGGAGCTCGGGCGCCTCGACGTCCTGGTCAACAACGCCGGGGTGATGCTGCTGGGTCCCATCACGGAGGCCCCCGTCGAGGAGTGGGACCAGATGGTCCAGGTCAACGTGCTGGGTCTGCTCTACTGCGCCAAGGCCGCGCTGCCGCACCTGCTCGAGGCGGCCAGCTCCGGCGGTCGCGGGACGGCCGATCTCGTCAACGTCTCCTCGGTCGCCGGTCGCGTGCCACGCGTGGGCAGCGGGGTCTACAACGCGACCAAGCACGCGGTCGGCGCCTTCAGCGAGTCGCTGCGCCAGGAGGTCACCAAGCGGCACGTCCGGGTGGGGCTGGTCGAGCCGGGCGCCGTCGAGACCGAGCTGGCCGGGCACAACCGGCCCGAGGTGCTGGAGACGATGTCCAAGCGCTTCGCCGACATGGAGCGGCTGCGCGCCGACGACATCGCGGACGCGATCGGCTGGATGGTCACCCGTCCACGGCGCGTCGCGGTCAACGAGATCCTGGTCCGGCCGACCGAGCAGGAGCAGTAGGCGTTCTGCCGGTGCTGTCGGCGGGCTGTCCTAGGGTCGTGCCGGGCGCCACGGTGACGCCCGGGACGAGGACCACGTGACGCTGCAGATCCACCGCTCGGAGCGGGCCGACGCGCTCGTGCACGGCCTGGGACGGCTGCTCGCCGCGGTGCCGGCGGACCCGTTCACCCCGGAGGTGGTCGCGGTCCCCTCCCAGGGCGTCGAGCGGTGGATCACCCAGACGCTCGCGAGCTCGCTGGGGACCGCCGACGGGGACGGCATCTGCGCCAACGTCGCCTTCCCGTCGCCGTCACGCGTGGTCGCGGAGGCGCTGTCCGCGGCCACCGGGGTGGAGGCGCGTGACGACCCGTGGTCCGAGCGCCGGCTCACCTGGGTGCTGCTGGAGGTCGTGGAGCGGTGCGCGGGGGAGCCGTGGTGCGCGACCCTCGGCCGGCACCTCGGGCTGCTGCCGGGCGGGACGGACCGGGGCCGCAGGCTGGCCACCGCCGCGAAGCTGGCCGGCCTGTTCGCGGGCTACGCCGCGCAGCGCCCGGACATGGTCCGCGCGTGGGCGGACGGGCACGACACCGACGGCTCCGGGACGGCGCTCGAGCCCGACCTGCGCTGGCAGGCCGAGCTGTGGCGGCGGGTGCGTGCGGAGATCGGGTCCGGAGCCGTGGGTGCCGGAGCTCGGGGTGCCGGAGCTCGGGGTGCCGGCGGCGGTGAGAGTCCCGCGGAGCGGCTGGCTGCGGCGTGCGAACAGCTGCGCTCGGGCGCGGTGCGGGCAGACCTGCCCGACCGGCTGTCGGTGTTCGGGCCGACGCGGCTCACCTCGGAGCAGCTGCTGGTGCTCGACGCGCTGGCCGAGCGACACGACGTACACCTGTGGCTGCCGCACTCCTCCGACGCGCTCTGGCGCCGGGTGGCAGCGGCACCCGCGGCACCGGCCGGAGCGGTCCCGGCGCGGGGCGCGGACCCGACCGCCGACGTGCCGCGGCACCCGGTGCTCCGGTCCTGCGCGCGCGACGCACGCGAGCTGCAGGTCCGCCTCCGGGCGCTGACCACCGTCGCCGGCGACGAGCACCTGCCGGTGCCTCGCACGTCCCCCGGGGACACAGCCGGGGACACGGCCGGCACCCTGCTCGCGACGCTGCAGGACGACCTCCGCGAGGACCGTCCGCCCGCCACGGGCTCGACCCCGGACGGGTCGGTGCAGGTGCACGCCTGCCACGGTCGCCAACGGCAGGTCGAGGTGCTGCGGGAGGTGCTGCTCGGGCTGCTGGAGGACGACCCCACCCTCGAGCTGCGCGACGTGGTGGTGATGTGCCCCGACATCGAGGCCTACGCGCCGCTGATCTCCGCGGCCTTCGGCGGGTGGGCCGAGGAGGAGCAGCGCGGTGAAGGGGGATCGGCCGGGGCGCACCCCGGCCACCGGCTGCGGGTGCGGCTCGCGGACCGCTCTCTGCGCCAGACCAACCCGGTCCTCGCCGTGGTCGCCCGGGTCCTCGAGCTCGCTGACGCCCGGCTGACGGTCCCCGAGGTGCTCGACCTGGTGGCGATGGCGCCGGTGCGGGCCCGGTTCGGGCTCGACGACGACGCGCTGGAGCTCCTCGGCGAGTGGGTGCGCGACGCCGGCATCCGGTGGGGACTCGACGCGTCGGCCCGGACCCCCTTCCACCTGCAGGGCGTCCCGCAGAACACCTGGCGGACCGGGCTCGACCGGGTGCTGGTCGGCGCGGCCGTCGACGAGGACGGCCTGCGCACCGTCGGGCTCGCGCTGCCGCTCGACGACGTGGAGAGCGGCGACGTCGACCTGGCGGGCCGGTTCGCCGAGCTGGTGGACCGGATCGGTGCGACGGTGACGTCGCTGACCCGCGAGCAGTCACTGACCGACTGGGTCGAGGTCCTGCTCACCGCCGTGGACGACCTCACCCGGGTCGGACCGGGGGAGGAGTGGCAGGTCACCGAGGCCCGCCGGCAGCTCACCGAGACCCTCGAGGCAGCAGGTGCCCGAGGCGACCGGGTCCGGCTGGCGCTGCCCGACGTCCGCGCCCTGCTGGCCACCCGGCTGCGGGGGCGTCCGACCCGCGCCGGCTTCCGCACGGGCCACCTGACCATGTGCACGATGGTCCCGATGCGCTCGGTGCCGCACCGGGTGGTCTGCCTGCTCGGCCTCGACGACCAGGTGTTCCCGCGCCAGACGCGCCTGGACGGCGACGACGTGCTCGCCCGCGCGCCACGCGTCGGCGAGCGGGACCCCCGCGCCGAGGACCGGCAGCTGTTCCTCGACGCGGTGCTGGCCGCGGGGGACCACCTGGTGGTGCTCTACACCGGTGCCGACGAGCGCACCGGCGCCGAGCGGCCGCCCGCGGTCCCGCTCGGCGAGCTGCTCGACGTCGTCTCGGTGATGACCGGCGCCGCGGCGGACGACCTGGTCCGCCGGCACCCCCTGCAGCCGTTCGACGCCCGCAACTTCTCGGCCGTTGCGCCGGCGGGTCCCGGGACGGGTCGGGGGTTCAGCTTCGACCGAGCCGGCCACGACGGGGCGCAGGCGCTGCGAGGTCCGCGTCGGCTGCCGGGCCCGTTCCTGGACCGCCCGCTCGAGCCGCCGACGGGCGACGAGGTGGGGCTCGACGACCTGATCGCCTTCCTGGAGCACCCGGTTCGCGGGTTCCTGCGCCAGCGGCTTGGCCTCACCGCCGTCGACGAGGGCGAGGAGGTCGACGACGCGATCCCCGTGGTGGTCGACGGGCTCGGGCAGTACCAGCTGGGTGATCGGATGCTGCGGGCGGCGCTGGCCGGAGCCGGTCCCGAGGCGGTGGTGCTGGCCGAGCGGCTGCGCGGCGAGCTGCCGCCCGGCGCGCTCGGGACGGCGGTGCTCGCCCCGGTCGCCGCCCGGGTCGAGACGCTGGTGACGCGCACCGCCGGGCTGCGCTCGGGGGTGGCCGACGCCCTCGACGTCACCGTCGACCTCGACGTGCGCTCGGCGACTGAGCCCGGGACCGCTCCGGTCCGGCTCGCCGGCACGGTGCCCGGGGTGCACGGCGACCGGGTGGTGCGCGTCGAGTACGCCTCGCTCAGCGCCAAGCACCGGTTGCGGGCCTGGGTGCAGGTGCTCGCCCTGGCCGCGGGCCGGCCCGGCCGCGACTGGTGCGCGGCGACGGTGGGCCGCGACCGCGACGCCCCGGCGATGTCGGCGGTGACGGCACCGGACCCCGAGCGGGCCCGGGAGCTGCTCGCCGCCCTGGTGCGACTGCACCGGGAGGGCCTGCGTCGCCCGCTGCCGCTGAGCCCCAAGACGTCGGCCGAGTACGCCGAGAAGCGGGCCGGCGGGACGCCCGCGAAGGCAGCAGCGGCGCGGGCCGAAGGGCAGTGGCGGAGGGCCCGTGCGGACGGGACCGAGTTCGGGGAGTACGACGACGCGTGGCACCGACGGGCGTGGGGCGACGTACCCCTGGCGCGGCTGCTCGAG
>Ga0210040_10009879_pt1 | contig 11033 bp, 19 predicted proteins | sample CryGeyCG12114_NA_FD_185462 | JGI IMG/M metagenome (GOLD analysis project Ga0210040, IMG submission 185462) | Groundwater microbial communities from aquifer - Crystal Geyser CG19_WC_8/21/14_NA (SPAdes) (version 2) | ecosystem: Environmental > Aquatic > Deep subsurface > Groundwater | place: USA... | reverse complement strand
TGCCACTGTTCACGCAGGATTTGTCAAGTTACATTGTCACCGAATATTAGATATTTATTTAGACACGTTATTTGTTTAACGGCATCTTTCATTCTGAGTAATATTTTTATAAAGCATAAAAGTAAAAATAATTGCACATAAATGACGCAATTAGTGTGAAAAACATAAAACTTAGTAAACGCCAAGCACGTTTTTGTAAGACACACTAACGAAATTTTTTTTGTATAAGTGGAAAGGTTAATAGGGACATTTAATTAGTCTGACTGGGAAGCAGAAAAACTATACTAATTAATCCATCCGATAATCTGCTTGTTTAAAATTGCTAAAATTTCACGATATTTCGTTTTTTGGCTCTGGCATGCAAATGAATTGCAAGATGTAGAGCTGATAAACCTGTCAATAAACAGCTCTTACAGTAGGAAAAAAAACCCTCCGTGATTAAAGTCCATCCATTGAATCCTTCATTGCCCTTTTGCACGCTCAAACACAACCATATTACCCCAGTTTTATCCGCATTGCATTGCAATGGAATTGAAGGTGAAATGCAAATCTCATTCCAATTTTACAAGACTCTTTCATTTAGCAGTTCTTGTAACACAGTAACACAGTCACCATTGTCTGCATGCATTACGTTTTTCAAGTTCAACTTAAGTATGTGGGAACTAGAAAACAAAACATTAAGTTCAATGAAAACTAAAGCAAAATAAAACTAGAACAAATCCTTGGACATTTCCATGATCATTCCATACCTATATGAACAAAATATTATTGCGTCCACATTTTTTGCCATGTTTAGTTAGTAAAATCCATATGGAAGTGCACCTCATGGGCTTTTGCACTGCAAATTTACAGTACCTTTGGTAATGATAACTCACTTTTCTACTTTTTATTCCTTTCTGCATCCTCATTACGCATTGCATTCAAACAAATCACGTAATAAAGCTACACTACACAGGACAAAACAATGCATGAATGCCACACTGATTAGTGCTGGACATAAAAACAAAGGTTTGTTCACAATGAGCCGCATACATCAACTGTCAGTTGAAGACGAAACATTGAAAGTCAAAATGAACATAATCTATTATGTATCCAGGGCAAGGGAAAATACATTTATTCCCAGTTCGTTAGTTAATTAGTTGTGTTGTGAGCTAGTTTTGAACCAAAAAGTTCCAAAATGATCGTTTCCGCGTTCATATTCAACCTATTCTGCGGGTTTTTCTCATGCGATGTCCGCTTTGACATACCAGAAATTAAAAAAACTGGGGATATAGAAATCCCTGAAATCGGAGCAAGAACAGGATATAATGCACCTAGGGACTATTTAGAATCAAAAGTGATAGTGAAAAGCGGAGCCCTGGAAGGATATTTTGGGGCTACTATGGGTGGCCGGAAAATATATACTTTCGAAGGGATACCTTATGCAGAACCGCCAGTTGGATATTATAGGTGGAAGGTGAGCTCATTTTTTCTTAACTCGAGGTATTAATTAGGGTTTTTAATTATCCTTTTTTGCCTGACTTGATTTTTGCGTAGTTGGTTTTTGTATGTTTTCGTTAATGTACCAGAACTGCCAGGGGATATTTGCCAAATTAAGTTTGCAGCATTAGAGTGCAGACAATGTCAGTCGTAGTATGTATTTGGTTTCTGGAGCATCCATGTTACCCAATTTCTTTTAATTGTACCATTTACACCGATTTTTTGTTCACTGTACTAGATGTTAGTTAGATAAGAAGTTCCCCGCTGTATAACTTCTAATTTTATGCCGCTAAATAGTACAAGTTAGTTAGTGAAACTAGTGTGTATAAATAAAATTAGGCAGTCTGCAGTCGTACATCGTGCCGACTAACTAGCTGCAAAAAAATTGTGCAGACGAAAAAAATCAAGCATCAAACAAAGTCTGAAAAATATCTTTTTAGTCACATGTTAGCTGCCCTGCCACAGTGATTAGCTTCAGTTTTTTTTGCCATAACATTATTTCCTAACTTGGCACGTACTTAATCCTGTGAACACCTCTAATCCGCACTCAAGAATATTATTGTGCAAAGAACTGTGTGGATGAATGGGTAATAGCGCCTTTTGAAATATTAAAACCTCACCAAGTCCCACTAAATAGCAAAACGCCCTTGTCAACCTGTCTTACATAAATATGGATTACAGGCATTTGCATAAGTAGTACCTAATGTGCTAGATTCAAAAAAGAGGATGGGAAAATTTGTTATTTAATTAAACTTGTCTTCAATGAGAAAACATAGGAAATCATTCCAGGCTGATGAGAAATCCTGATTTATTATTGCAGCCGCCTATACCCCGCAGACCATGGAGAGGAGTCTTAGAAGCAAAGAAACCTTCCCAAGATTGTTTGCAGATTAGCATCGCAAAAATTAACCGAGTATATGGAAGTGAGGATTGCCTGTCGTTAAATGTGTATACCCCGCAGGTATTACCTGTTTCTGCAAACTAGCTTTTATTATACTAATTATATGCAACATATTTGTCTGACATCATGCGCTAAATGTATCCGTTTTTTCTCAAAAGATTTCGGACGGCTCTGAGACTCATGGCATCACTAGGTTTCCAGTAGTCGTGTATTTCCATGGCGGATCTTTTATTATGGGTACGTTTTTTTTGCTATTCATGAAAATTGGAAAGCAATAGAAAGATTAGATGTAGATTATATTCTATCTATACTTGATTGATATATATTTCATGGTAGAATTTAATATCGTAGTTCCAATTTCAATGCTAACAACATATTATGTACATGCATAAATCATCTAATGTAAACGTTACACCTACAGGGGCTGGTTCTGAGCATGGGCCATCGTACTTTCTTGATGAAGATATTGTTTTGGTTACAGTCAATTATCGACTCGGTGTCCTCGGTAAGTAGTAGTAGTTTCCGCAGCAATCTGTAGTTTGTTAGTTGATGACTATACATACTATGTATTGAAAAAATCAGACGTCCATTGACATTGGTTTTTTAGCACAAAAAAATTCTTACTTCCGTTTGGTCTTTGCATAAAAAAATATTTCCTTCCGTTTTTGAGTGAACGGCAAATTAATATGAATTTGGTTTTCCAGGTTTCATGAGTACGGGCGATACAGTAGTGCCTGGGAATTATGGACTAAAAGACCAAGCACTGGCCTTGCAATGGGTGCATGATAACATTGCAAGTTTTGGAGGTGACCCAAAAAATGTGAACTTATGGGGTAGCTCAGCTGGGGGAGCATGTGTACACCTTCATATGATTTCAAACAGGACCAATCATTTGTTTACTAAGGGAGTTTCGCAAAGTGGAACTGGTATGTTGTAACTAACTACTTTTGATTTTTTATAGACTGATACACCATTGGCAATGCAAGCAAATATTTTTCTAAAACTTTTTTTCTCTGTGTAGCCATGAACCATTGGGGATTACTACCAGTTGAGAGAATAAAAGAAAAAACTAATCGAGTTGCAAGGGCGTTTCGATGTCCTACCTCCAATAGCAAAAACTTGGTAGAGTGCTTAAGACGGGTTAATGTGAACTTTCTAGTTGCTGAGCAGAAAAATTTGTTTGTAAGTAAAAAAATCATAGTATTATGTACCTTGTGATTGTTGATGGATTATACACTAAAAAATGATGCATGCATAAAAGCAGTCCTAACATGTTTTTTAGTTGGAGAATGGGAATTTTTTATGTCGCTTAAGAGGAAAATTCTGTGTTAATTTGTAATGAATACATGTATGCTTTATATTTTCAGGAAAAAGTCCACTAAATTCAGCTTTTTCAATGCTTGGCCAAATGTTACTTACGATTCTCAGTATTTTATCTTTTTTCTGTTTACTCTACTATAGTTTATTTGACTAACTCTTTTGATCCGCAGGATTGGTTTCCATTTCCACCGGTACAATTCGGACCAGTAGTAGAGCCAGACCATGAAACAGCATTTTTGACGGAAAGTCCTACCGAAGCATATAAGAATGGTCATGTTGCCAAGAAGCCATGGATATCTACCACGACTAGTCGAGAGGGCCAAACGGGTCGTTTAGGTATGGCTCATTTATGTCAATATGAATAAAGATTGCACAATATATTGAAATCCTTGAAGGAAATCGTTGGTATTCCCGGTCCGGTGTAATAATAACTGACGTACCACTAAATAACGATTTTTGGTTCACAGTTTTAGAACTTTTCTTCAGATTCCCATCTCTGAAAGCGTTTTGGGATTCTATAGCACCATATTATATGGACTACGCTTACATAGCAGAGGATCCAGAGCTCATCACACAGATTGTTACTAAACACTACTTGGGAGATACTCCAGCTCGTTCTGCAGATAGCAATTTATTTTCCAATGTAAATAAATACAATTTTTTAATGTAATATACCAACTAGAAGAAATTATATTTTCTATCGAGTTCTAATATTTTTTTGTGTTTTTAGATGCTGGCTGACAGATTTTTTAGATTTGGTATTATCAAAAGTATCCAAGCTCATCTTGAAATAGCTCCAACATATAGCTACTACTTTTCATTCAGTGAAGGCAAATACAATTTGGCCAATTATGCTGCATATGATTCCAAGGAATGGGGTCCAGGCCATGCAGAAGATGACTACTATTTTTTCAATGCTTCAAATCAATATGCTGGCTATAAGCACGGGGATCCTGATTACGAGCTCAGTCAAATCATGACCAACATGTTTACCAACTTTTTTAACACAGGGTAAGAAAATATCTTAAGTTTTCCTTTTTTCCAATAGTTAAATCTCATAAACATTTTAAAAATTCATTGCCCACTTGTGTTTTTAGAAAGCCGTTCTATTTCGATGAAAAAACTGAGGAAACAATTGAAGCATGGACGCCTGTAACTAATGCTTCAGACATAAGAATGTTACAAGTTGATAAAGAAATTAAAATGATTCAGTTACCCAATGTAGAAAGATTGAGATTTTGGAATAACTTAAATTTAAAAGATTGTAGTGCTTGGACTACGTTATGATAAAAGCTAGTTATACTGAAAAAAAAAGAACTGACAGATTGAGTGCAAATAGGAATACAATGCAGTTACTATTAGTTTACTACTATTATTGTGAACACTGTGCATATGAAATTGATCTCAACTATGACAATAAAATTTCTTTACACAGTTTATTTACAAGCGCTGCAATACTTGAATCCCAAATTTTCATAATAGTTTGTTACTAACATTTAAAACCAAAGTTAAAATGTTGATACAATCATATGCATACATTTTTCGCAATTTCATTTTTCACTGTTCAGTAACTCTCACAGAAAATTGTATATCATCAGACACCCGAAAACTATAATTTATTTATACTCTCACTACTGAAACTAAAAGCCTGTGTTTCACGTACCTATAATGCTAACCTTAACACAGGGACGAAAAAATGTGTCATTTTCATCCCTTTTGTATACTTGTATTATTGCATTGTCTACTCTCAAGAGAAACTTGAATTGCAGTCAAGAAATTTTCATCACAAGTTCATCAACATGTCAGGGTTCCATGCATCAATATATTTGGTGAATTTACTTTGCGCCTTAGTGCCTTGTGATAATAAATTCCCATATCCCGATACATCGTTTAGTGAACCGCAACTTTTTAAAGACAATATTAAATTCAACACTGTGGGCTATAGTCAGTATTACCATTCTTCATATCATCATACAAAACATGGACCACCGTTGGTCACCACAAAAAGTGGTGTTATTCAAGGATTCTGGATGCGAGTTGTTGGAGGGAAATTAATTCGAGCTTTTGAAGGAATACCTTATGCTGAGCCACCGATTGGCCATTTACGATTTCGGGTATAAAGAAATGCAAGATTGCACTAGTTGGTCAAATCTACTCGAAAATATTTTTAAATATTTTATTGATTTCATGCAGCCACCAGTCCCGAAGCATCCTTGGTGGGGAAAAGTTTTAAAAGCTACTGCGAAGGGACCACCTTGTTTACAATACAATCCTACAAAGTTCCTAAAAGTTTATGGCAGTGAATCTTGTCTTGGTCTTAATGTTTATGCACCGGTAAAATACTAATAGCTGTGTTAGCTACTTAGTTAGTTAGTTTGTTCGTTGACTAAAACAGGTTTTGCACATTTTTTTGCCATAGATGGAAAATATTCGGAATGCCACAGAAAATCGATATCCAGTCATAATATTTTTCCACGGGTCAGGATTTCTACTTGGCAGCGGAAATGATTACGGACCATCTTATCTGTTGCAAGAAGATGTGATTTTTGTGACCGTGAATTATCGACTAGGCGTTCTAGGTAGGTACACACAAACGACACAAAATATAATCTTTTTACTGCGTTGAATAGAAACGAAAACGGGATCGTATGTTTATATTACGTTACATAACGTTTTCAAAGCATCCAGTTGGAACAAAAGTTCAGTTTTTGAAATAGACCCCTGAATGGGATTTTTTTAGGATTTATGAGCACAGGGGACTCTCATAGTCCCGGAAACTACGGGCTAAAAGACCAATTAGAAGCAATGAAATGGGTTCGCGATCATATTCATGGATTCGGCGGAGATCCTTTGAAAGTAACCTTATTCGGACACGAAGCAGGTGGAGCCAGTGTCCATTTTCATATGATGTCGCGTAAATCCCCGCAATACTTCTCAGGAGGTATTTCCAGTAGTGGGACCGCATTCAATTATTGGGCATTGCATACCAAAGAAGAGGCTGTAAAAGTTACCAAAGAATTGGCCAAAAGTTTGCACTGTCCTGATTTCGACCCGAGCAAAATCGTGGCATGTTTGAAGAGTCAAAAAGCGGTTACACTGGTTAATAAGCAGATGGAATTTTTGGTACGTTTAAAAAACCACAGGCTTCACTTTTCGGTATTATTGTAAGCAGGGGCCTACTAAGTGGACTGATTTTGTTAACACAGGATGATTGGCCATTGCCAATATCTCTATTTCGACCAGTTATTGAAGAAGAGTACCAAAAGGACGATCCATTTATGACGGAAAGACCTGAGCGCGCATACGAGTTAGGTCAAGTTGCCTCTATTCCGTGGATTTGTGGCGTGAATGAGGATGAAGGGTTGACTTTCTTGTTACGTAAGAGCAAGATTTACTAAAATTTTTTCAATCAAAGTGGGTAACTGAAAAACTTGTTTTTTCCTCGTATATAAATAGCCTATGTGTCATTGGGGATCATCAAAATGATTCGAGAAAAGTGGAATTACCTGGCCCCAGACTTGTTGGATTATGAGCATTTGTTTTATGACTCGTCAAAGGTTACGGACAAACTGAATTCGTTTTATTTCAGAAAAAAATCACCCCAGTTAGCACCCATCAAAGTTTTCAGCGATGTAAGCATTGTGCAATATTTTGCAGTACTTTTTTGCCCACTTTGGGAAATTCCATGAATGGATGTTTTTTGCTAGATGTTAACTGTGCGACGAACTTTAAGTGGCGTTCATACGAGTCTTCAGAAACATTGTAAAGTGGCTCCTACGTATGCATACGTGTTTGGCTATAATGGGAAATACAATTTGGCTACTCGGGTAGCTATCTCACCAAAGGAGTGGGGTAATAAAGAATTATGCCAGCTTATTTAAGAAAAAGTTGACATCCATATTGCGTTAAAACTAAGAATTTTCAATTAAATTAAATAGGTGTTGGACACGGGGAAGATTTGACATATTTATTAAATAGCACCACACAGTATAAAGGGTTTCAAAAGGGAGATTCTGAGCTCATTTTGACTAAAATTATGGCAAGAATGTTCAAAAGTTTTGCTCACGACAGGTAAAGAAAAGTACACAAAAATAATTGGACATTTTATGCATACATTTTTTGAATTTTGAATACACTTTTTCAAGGGAGCCTTACTATACAAAAGAAAACGGTGAAGAATTCCGAGTATGGAATCCTATAGTGGACCCCCAAAATATGAGCTTCTTACTGATTGACAATGCTATAAAAATGATCCCTGAACCATATCTCAAGCAAATAACATTCTGGGAAGAACTAGGAAACATCAATATCCTACCGAAACATTCACCCCCCAATGTAGCCCGAGTTGCCGAAGCATTTGGACTAAAAACTGATGCGACACTTGCTATCGCTGTCATAAACAAAGTGCCTAATATACTCAACACTTGGAAAAAGATGAGCATGAAGAGCTTTTCAAATGACAGCACGCATATAATAGGCCAAAATTTTCATAACTTATGATTACCCCTGACAAATGGAATGGATAATGATGATAATTTAATCTTCGTTTTTGTTGAGGATTAGAAGATTGTATAAATAAATATAATGTATCACTGATTTTACATGCTAATGATATGGTCTCACTAGTTTTTTTGGCAGTTCCTGTTGGCTATCGTATTATGCAATGGAACGGTGGATAAGGAAATAGCACACGAAATGAAAAATGTGCATCCCTTGACATTGAGCCGAATAAGCAATGGCATGGGGTGCACATCCAACAGAATGGTGGAACAACTTCACAAAAAAGAAAAAATATTTGGTTGCTAATTGAAAATATTCACTCGTGCTGCTCAAAGGTCAAAGCTAAACAGTACTGAATGTGTGAACCACATGCAACACTTTAGTTGGTTACATGGCCACTAGCTTGGGAATATATGTATGTGTGAGATAGTGAGATCATTAGAATGTTTTTATGCCAAATTGTTGGAAATATTACTATTGCTATTATGCAACAAAGGATCAAAAACTACCCAGTGAGTGTCTTATGCAAATGATTAATGAACAAGAGACATTGAAAACTGAGTGAGTAAAATGTGAATGCGCTTTACAAAAAAAAACCGAGATCATCTTGGATTTTCATCATTTTTTAGCATCTTTTCATTGATATACAAGCAAAAAATTCAATTTGACGGAATATCATGCCATTATGTTATCCATACTCGTGTCAACATTTAAATGATAAAGTTAAAAAACAATGCCAACTAACTTCTTAACTAAGTAGTAAATAATCGTCGCATGTACGCTAACTGCAAGTCTAAATATTACAATTCAATACGGAAGGAAGAACTTTGCCTTCAAAAACCTGTTTTTTTCAGTCAAGGGTTAGTTCAAACTACTACAGACATACTTCTGTACAAATCCAAACAATATTTCCAAACTGATGCATCATTAATGTGAACTATGCATCCGTTTCATTCGTACAATTTACCAAAACCACGTTACGTATGACTGACTGAGAAATATGACAGCACATGGACAATACTCTCATTTAATGGACGACCTTAGTTAGTTACTTTTGGTTGCAAAAAGCGGCGGCACAATATGGATCACGCGTAATATGTACAAGACGGGCCTGGAGAGGTACCATTCCTTGCTAATGCAAAACTAACTAATGTGCTATAATGGTATAATAAATGCTACCTAGTGCAAATGCATAAACTTTTATGTGTACTTCCTTTTCAAAATAATAATGTTGAAAACACTGGTTGGCTCATTGGAGCTGCTTTCCAGATCATGGTCAGTGTCAGGATTATTATTGTCGATTGGCAACCACAACTCTACAAAATGCAGTGCCATTTGAATTTTATAGTTTTGTAAGTGATCATTGGCTTATCTTCACTGGTTCCATGCGAAAATATGTTCTATAATTAGCGATTAGTGGGAAACTGTCAAACTGTGCACACAATTTGCAAAATGGTTGTAATAACAGTGATAGGTTTGTTCGCATTTAATTTGTTTTGTGCATTGATCCCATGTGATTATGATATGCCATTACCAGAAATCAATGTTCGTAAAAAAAGACTTTTAACATCCGAATTGGAGTATCCGATTGTGAAAACGGATTATGGGTTTGTGCAAGGATATCCTATGAGTGTGATTAGTGGTAGGAAGATTTCTGCATTTGAAGGAGTCAAATATGGTCGTGTAGTTAGAGAGTTTGAAGTAAGTTTTAGTTTTGAAAATATAGAGCAAAGTTAATAAGTTGGAGATTGAGCGGAAGATTTTTATATTTTAGGCATCTGTTCCTCCAAATCGTTGGGGTGGAATTAAAAAGGCTTTCAGAACTGGGCCGAATTGCATACAATTTCATCCTTCTCGACTTTTTCGTGTCATTGGTCAATCGGACTGCCTTACTTTGAATGTGTACACACCAAAGGTGAGCTAAAAGTTTTGTAAGCAATAGTTTTATCGCCAGAATTTAAATCTCTAGCAATCTATTTCATCATGTCGATTATGAAGGTTCCCCAAGACGGAATTAACCCAAAACTACCAGTCATTGTATACGTCCATGGTGGCAACTTTATTTTTGGAGCCGGTGCTGGTTAGTAAACAATTTCTAAACCATCCAGTTACTGCTAATAATATATTACTTCAAACCATTTTTTTTCAAATTGCAATAGAATATGGACCAGCATACCTTCTGACAGAGGATGTGATAATGGTGACTTTCAATTATCGTGTCGGAGTACTCGGTTAGATTACTGGCTATGGTATGTCCATAGAGGATTATATTGCAAAATACTATAAAGTTTGTAAATATAGGTTTTCTCAGTACTGGAGACGATGCTAGTCCAGGGAATTTTGGATTAAAGGATCAAACTCTAGCCCTAAGGTGGGTGCATGAAAATATTGAGTATTTTGGCGGAGATCCATCCCGAGTGACCTTAATGGGGCAATCTGCTGGCTCTGGTTTGTTCAATACAACATTTTTTCACAAAATATCTCATTCAGCTGAATTCAAAAAACATCTGTTGTGGCTTTTAATTTTATTTTTTGTGTAGTTTCTGTCCATCTACATTTGTTATCAACACAAAGTCGGAAATATTTCTCAGCAGCTGTGGCTTTAAGTGGAACCGCATTTAATCACTGGGGAATTAGCAATGCGACTAAAGCTGCGTTTTGGACCGACAAATTGGCTAAGAGAATGCGATGCCCAAATTCGAACAGTTATGATTTGATAAGATGCTTAAGAGCTAGAAATCCAAATAAACTGGCTGCAGCCCAATTCGGATTCTTTGTAAGTTAAGTTAGCTATAGTTAGCTACATGTTGAATTAATTAGCAAGTATTGGATG
>Ga0210040_10009878_pt1 | contig 11033 bp, 9 predicted proteins | sample CryGeyCG12114_NA_FD_185462 | JGI IMG/M metagenome (GOLD analysis project Ga0210040, IMG submission 185462) | Groundwater microbial communities from aquifer - Crystal Geyser CG19_WC_8/21/14_NA (SPAdes) (version 2) | ecosystem: Environmental > Aquatic > Deep subsurface > Groundwater | place: USA... | reverse complement strand
GCACTGGCCGGGCTTGTAGCCGTCGATGGTCGAGGGCACCCAGCCGTCGGCCTTCTTCACCGAGCCGTTGAAGATCTGCTTGATGATCAGGTCCCGGTCGATGGCCATCGAGATGGCCTTGCGCAGGTCCGGGTTGCCCTTCAGCTGGGGGTCGGCCGGGGAGAACGTGATCCAGGTGTTGCCACCCACCGGCTGGTCCAGGAAGCGGTTGTTGAGCTCGGTCTTGTAGGCCTCACCCACCAGACGGTCCGCCGGCACCTGGTCGACGTAGTCCAGCTGGTTGCCCAGCAGGTCGTTGTAGGCCGCGGTGGAGTCGGCGTAGATCCGGTAGTTCACCGTGTCCACGTGCGGCTTGTACTGCCCGCCGTAGTTGGGGTTCTTCTTGAGCACGATGTTCGTGGCGGAGTTCTCGGTGACCATGAACGGTCCCGCCGTCACCGGCATCTTCTCCTGCGCCTTGGCGCCGCCGGTGAAGAAGGAGTCCGGCAGCGGGGAGAAGGCGGCGTAGCCCAGACGGATCGGCAGGTTCGAGACCTTGGCGCTCGTCTTGATGGTGAACGAGGAGTCGTCCACGACCTTGAGCCCGCTCAGCTTGGCCGACTTGTCGACACCCTTGCAGTCGGTGGTGTTGATCGCGGCGTAGCCGGCGAACGCGGTGAAGAAGTAGTTGGCGTCCTGGCCGTTGGCGCAGTTGGCCGAGTAGTTCCAGGCGTCGACGAAGTTCTTGGCCTTGACGTCGGTGCCGTCGGAGAACTTGTAGCCCGACTTCAGCTTGACGGTGAAGTTCTGGTTGTCGTTGGTCTCGATGCTGTCGGCGATGTCGTTCTCCGGCGCCGCCGTCTCGGTGTTGTAGTGCACCAGCTTGGCCGAGATGAAGTCCAGGACGTTGCCGCCGCAGGTCTCACTGGTCAGTCCGGGGAGCAGGCCCTTCTGGGGCGTGCAGCCCTGGATCGAGATCTCCCCGCCCTCGACACCGGCCGCCTGGCTCGACCCCGGGTCCGGCGTGCTGCTGCTGCCCCCGCCACCGCACGCGGTCGCCACCAGGGCGATCGTCGTGAGGGACGCGGCGGCGACTGCGCGAGTTCGTGCTCGCATGGTCCTCCTCCAGAAGTGCGCCCGACCAGCAGGCGCGTCGAAGGCGGGCTCTGATGTGGCCCGCGCACAATGGACAAGTCTTAGGCGAGGAATTCCCCGACCGCAAGTTCTGCCGTCCTCGCGCCCCGGACGCGCAACATGATTGTGACGTGGGGCGGGAGCCGGACGAAGTCGCTCTCAGGGTCGCGGCGCTCGTGGCTGCTTGCCCACCCCCGGCCGACCGGCGATGATCGGGCGTGACGGCGGACCGGCCTCCGGAGCCGGGTCGCCGACCCTGACCTCTCCGGAGACCGACCTGGCAGGGGTGCGCATGACCAGCCCGAACCCGACGCTCGACGCCACCTCCGACCACGGCGCCGCCGCGGACATGCCGATGGGCCGCGGCGCGGCCGAGCACCTGTGGATGCACTTCACCCGGATGGGCGGCTACGCGACGACGCCGGTGCCCACCATCGAGCGCGGCGAGGGCTCCTCCATCTGGGACACCAACGGCAAGCGCTACCTCGACGCCCTCTCCGGCCTCTTCGTGGTGCAGGCCGGGCACGGGCGCGCCGAGCTGGCGGAGGTGATGGCCGAGCAGGCCCGCAAGCTCGCCTTCTTCCCCATCTGGTCCTACGCCCACCCGACCGCGATCGAGCTCGCGGACCGGCTGGCCGCCGAGGCGCCGGGCGACCTCAACAAGGTCTTCTTCTCCACCGGCGGGGCCGAGGCCGTGGAGACCGCCTGGAAGGTGGCCAAGCAGTACTTCAAGCTGACCGGCAAGCCCGGCAAGCACAAGGTCATCTCGCGCGCCATCGCCTACCACGGCACCACCCAGGGCGCGCTCTCGATCACCGGGGTGCCGCCGTTCAAGACCCCGTTCGAGCCCCTGGTGCCGGGCAGCCACCGGGTGCCCAACACCAACTTCTACCGGGCCCCGCAGCACGTGGGCCACGACGAGAAGGAGTTCGGCCGCTGGGCCGCCGACCGGATCGAGGAGGCCATCCTCGCCGAGGGCCCCGACAGCGTCGCCGCGGTGTTCGTCGAGCCGGTGCAGAACGCGGGCGGCTGCTTCGTGCCCCCGCCCGGCTACTTCGAGCGCGTCCGGGAGATCTGCGACACCTACGACGTCCTGCTGGTCTCCGACGAGGTGATCTGCGCCTACGGGCGCCTGGGCACCCTCTTCGGCGCCCAGAAGTACGGCTACCAGCCCGACATCATCACCAGCGCCAAGGGCCTGACGTCGGGCTACTCCCCGCTCGGGGCGACCCTGATCTCCGACCGGGTCTTCGAGCCGTTCGGCTCGGGCAGCACCGTCTTCCCGCACGGCTACACCTTCGGCGGCCACCCCGTCTCCTGCGCCGTCGCGCTGGCGAACCTGGACCTGTTCGAGCGCGAGGACCTGCTGGGCAACGTGCAGCGCAACGAGAACGCCCTCCGCCAGACCCTGGAGAAGCTCTACGACCTGCCCATCGTCGGCGACGTGCGCGGCGACGGCTTCTTCTACGGCATCGAGCTGGTCAAGGACAAGGCCACCAAGGAGCGCTTCACCCGGGAGGAGTCCGAGCGGATCCTGCGCGGCTACATCTCCGGCGCGCTGTTCGAGGCCGGCCTCTACTGCCGCACCGACGACCGGGGCGACACCGTCGTGCAGGTGGCGCCCATGCTGACCAGCGACCAGGCCGTCTTCGACGAGATCGAGGAGAAGATGCGGGCCGTGCTCAGCCAGGCCTGGACCCTGGTCTGAGCGGCCCCCGTCCCGGCTCGGCCGGCCGCACCCTCAGTCGCCGCGCCGGAGCGAGGCGAGGGCCCGGCTGAGCTGGTCGGTGCCGTCGACCAGGGCCCGCCGCAGCGGCGCGGCGAGCTCGGTCTGCAGCGTCTCCGTGGCCCGCTGCACCGCCTGCTCCGTGGCGGCCAGCGCCGGGAAGGCCGTCTCCGCCGTCCGCCCCAGCGCCCAGCCGCTGCGGAACCGCGCCGTGCCCGCCACCTCGGCGAAGTAGCGCCGCACGTAGTCCTCGGTCAGCTCCTCCTGGCCGGCCACCCAGAACCCCTCGCCGGTGGCGTAGACCTCGTAGGCGCTGCGGTCCGAGGGCTCCATCAGCAGCGCCCAGGCGGCCTGCTTCGCCGCCGCGGAGGGCACCGACGCCCGGGCCCGCGCCGCGTGCACGGCGGCCGCCGAGGAGGCGTCGCGCGCCAGCGTCTGCTCCACCAGCGACGGGTCGCCGCCGAGGGACACCAGCCGCCGGACCAGGCCCCAGGTGAGCTCGGAGTCCAGCACCAGCCCCTCGGGCAGGTCGTGCCCGTCCACCCAGCCCTGCAGCAGCCCGGTGTCGGACGCGCTGGCCAGGGCGAGGCGGAAGCCGGCGAGCTGACGGTCGGAGCCGGGCGGGCTGCCCGCCAGCACCTCCCGGGCCACCGCGTGCACCCGGGCCAGCCGGGCGGCCCGCTCCCCCACCGGGGCGTAGGGGCCGGCCAGCGTCGAGGCGGCGAAACCGAGCACCACGCTCAGCAGGGCTTCGGACTGCACGCGCCCGAGCGAGCCGCAGACCAGGTCGAGCGCGGTGGCGGCGCCCAGCGAGCCCTCCCGCACGGCGTCGCGGACCGCGTTGAGCACCACCACGAGCACGGCCTCGTCGTCCAGCCGCGGCAGCACCCGGGCCACGCCCGACCAGCCGTCGGGGCCGAAGCGGACCTTGGCCCAGGTGGCGTCGTGGGCGTCGGGCACCACCAGCACGGCGTCGGCGGGCACCGCCAGCGGTGCCGAGCGGTCGTGCAGGGCGAGGTCGGCCACCTCGTGCACCGTCCCCGTCGCGTCCACGGCCCCCACGGTGACGGCGTGCGTCCGCGGGGACGCCGTCCCGCCCGGACCGGTGACCACCACGCTCGTGCCCCCGGGGGCCGGCGCGACGTCGAGGGTGTCCATGCCGGCAGTGCGCAGCCAGGCCTCCGCCCAGGCGGGCAGGTCGACCGCTCCGGCCGCCGTCCAGGCCTCGATCAGCTCGGCGAACTCCGCGTTGCCGTACGCGTGGCGCTCGAAGTAGGCGCGCAGGCCGCCGAGGAACACGTCCTCGCCCAGGTAGCCGGCCAGCTGCTTGAGCACCGACGCGCCCTTGGCGTAGCTGATCCCGTCGAAGTCCTGCAGGGCCGCGACGGCGTCGGCCGCGCCGTTGCCGGCCACCGGGTGCGTGCTCGGGGACTGGTCCGCCACCGCTCCCCAGTGCTTGCGGCGGATCCCGAACTCGGTCCAGATCGGGTAGCGGGTGGCCTCGGTGCAGCAGCGGTGGGCCATGTACTCGGCGAAGGACTCGTTGAGCCACAGGTCGTCCCACCAGCGCATGGTCACCAGGTCCCCGAACCACTGGTGGGCCATCTCGTGGGCGATGACGCTGGCCCGCCCACCGCGCTCCAGCTCGGTGGCCCGGCCGCGGTAGACGAAGGAGTCGCGGAAGGTGACGCAGCCCGGGTTCTCCATCGCCCCGGCGTTGAAGTCGGGCACGAAGGCCTGGTGGTACTCCCCGAACGGGTAGCGGACGCCGAAGAGGCGGTGGTAGTAGTCGAAGCTCTGGGCGGTCACGGTGACCATGTCCGGCGCCTCGGCCTCCAGCTCCGCCCGCAGCGAGGCCCGGGCGTGGAAGCCGAGGCGGATGCCGTCGTGCTCGGCGTGCACCGACGCGTAGGGCCCGGCCACCAGGGTGACGAAGTAGGTGGAGAGCGGCCGGAGCGGGCTGACCGTCCAGTGCCCGGGGGCGCCGGCCGCGCTCGGCCCGTTGCCGAGCACCGTCCAGTCCGCCGGCGCGTCGACCTCGAACCGGTAGGACGCCTTGAGGTCGGGCTGGTCGAAGCAGGCGAACCAGCGCGGGGCGGCGTCGAGGAAGGACATCGCGTAGAGGTAGGTGCGCCCGTCCGCGGGGTCGACGTGGCGGTGCAGGCCCTCGCCGTCGCTGGAGTAGGCCATCTCCCCCTCCACGACGAGGGTGTTCTCGGCCTGCAGCCCGTGCAGCGGGAGCCGTCCCTGCTGCCAGCCGCCCGGGTGCAGCGGCTCCCCGTTCAGCGTCGCGGCGAGCAGGGACCGGCCCTGGAAGTCGACGAAGGACTCCTGGTCGGTGCTGGCGAACTGCAGCGTCGTCCGGGAGCGAAACGTGTCGGCGGCGGGGTCGCGGAGGTCGAGCTCGACCAGCACGTCGTGGACGGTGAGGGCGGCGGCGCGGGTCTGCGCCTCGGTCCGCAGCAGGCTGCGGCTGCGCAGCTCCGGGGAGGTGGTGGACATCGGGTGGGCTCCTCGGCCCGTCGACGCCGGGCTAGAGCCCGGCGTCCACGAGGTGGTCGTGGGCGTGGGTGGTGGAGGACGGTGGGCGGTCCGCCAGCAGGCAGGTGGAGCGGAGGACCTCCTCCGCCGACCGCGGGGCTCGAGCGCCCCGGACGCTGGCCGCGGGGGACGGCGCGGGCGGCGCGGGGCTGGTCATGGCGCGGGCTCCGATCTGCGGGACGGGGGTGCCCGGCCAGTCTCGCAGCCGCCGCCGGGACGAGGCCCGGCAGGATGAGGGCATGACCGTGACCGTGCGCCGCCTGGAACCCGACGACCCCGAGGCCGAGGTCGCCCGCCGCCTGGGCTGGGAGGCCTTCGGGATGCCGACCGATCCGCCGGCGGAGCCGGCCCGGCTGGACCGTCCCGGGATGACCTGGTTCGGCGCGTTCGCCGACGACGAGGCCGCGGCCCCGGGCCTGGTGGCCCGGATGGTCGACCGGGCCTACGACTCCTGCTTCGGCGGGGTCCTGCTGCCCACGAGCGGCATCGCCGGGGTGACGGTGGTGGCCGAGGCCCGGGGCCGGCGCGCCCTCACCCCGCTGGTCGCGGCCACCCTCGCCTCGGCCCGCGAGCGCGGCGCGGTGCTGTCCACGCTGTTCCCCACCGCGCCCGGCATCTACCGCGGCTTCGGCTACGAGCTGGTCGCCGAGGCCACCACCGTCGAGCTGCCCACCGCGGCCCTCGCGGCGGTGCGGCCGCCCGAGACCTCCCGCGTCCGCCGGGCGAGCGTCGCCGACGTCGAGGCGGTCCGGCAGGTGTACGACCGCTGGGCCATCGAGCAGAACGGCCCGCTGTCGCGCCGCGGCGTCAGCTTCCCCGCCACCGACGAGGAGCTGCTCGCAGAGGTGACCGGGTTGACCGTCGCCCTCGACCCCGACGACCGGGTGGTCGGCTACGCGGCCTGGAACCGCGGGCAGGGCTACGGCGAAGCGGCCACGCTCGAGGTCGAGGACCTGCTGGCCGACAGCGCCGACGCCCGCCGCGCCCTGCTGCGCGTCCTCGGCAGCTTCGCCAGCGTGGCCGCGACCACCCGCCTGCACACCTCCGGTGACGACCCGGTCCGGCTGGAGGTCCCGTCCCTGGCCTGGGCCGTCCGCTCCACCTCCTCCTACATGCTGCGGCTGCTCGACGTGCCCGGCGCCCTCGCGCCGCGGCGCTACCCCCGGTCGCTGCAGGTGGACCTCGCCTTCACCCTGGCCGGCGACGCGCTGCCCGGCCTCGATGGCGGCTACCGGCTCTCGGTCGCCGGGGGCAGCGCCGAGTGCGTCCGCACCGGCTCGGTCGACCCGGGGGCCCGGGTGCTGAGCACGCGCGGGCTGGCCCTGCTCTACGCCGGGGCGCAGTCCGCGGCGAACCTGCGGACCACCGGCCACCTCACCGGCGGCGACCCCGGCGAGGACCTGGACTGGGACGCCCTGTTCGGCGGCCGGCAGCGCCACATCCGCGACTACTTCTGAGCGTTGCACGGGCCTGGGCGTGCCGGCAGGTACGCTCTTGAGCCGTTGGTGGAGGAAGACTGAGGGAACCCTGACCTGTCCTTTCGGACAGGTGCAGTCCGACCCGAGGTGTGGCTCCGAATGTTGTACAGACGTTCGGGGGAACACGCTCGGGAAAGACACGAAGGGAACCATCACCATGGTCACCGAATACCGCGACGACTGGGCCCTGGACGCCAAGTGCCGCGGCACGGGGGACGTCCTGTTCGTCGAGGGAGCCGCCCAGCGCCGCGCCCGCGTGATGTGCGAGGACTGCCCCGTCCGCCGGGAGTGCCTCGCCGAAGCGCTCGACAACCAGATCGAGTGGGGGGTGTGGGGCGGGCTCACCGAGCGTGAGCGCCGGCACCTGCTCCGCCAGCGGCCCGAGATCACCTCGTGGCGCAACGCGCTGCTCACCGGGAGCGTGCCCGTCCGGTGACCCGGGGCGCGAGCCACCTCCGTCGGCCGTCGCCGGGCCCTTCCCGTCCGGCGACGGCTCCGCCGCCCCGGCGCTCGCTCAGCCGAGCGACGCCGTCAGCCGGGCGGCCAGCGCGGCGACCGCCGCGCGCAGCTCCGGACCACCTTCGACGGTGACCGGGAACGGGATGGGCGCCAGCCACTCGGCCGCGTACATCGCCGGGTCGTCCGTGCTGCCGCTCAGCCGGCACGCTCCCTCGCCGACGGGCTCCAGCTCACCCATCGCCGGGCCGACCCAGGGGGCCACCTCAGCCAGCGGCGCCGCGACGGTGACCCGGGTGGCGTGGGCCCGGCCCTGGCCCAGGTGGCGCTCCAGCCAGGCCACCGGGTCCAGGTCCGCGGGCGGGGTGCACCGGGCGTCGAGGACCTCCAGCTCGACGACCCGGTCGAGCCGGTAGGTCCGGGGGGCGCCGGGGCCGTGGGCGTGACCCAGGAGGTACCAGGAGCCACCGCGGACCACGATCGCCCACGGGTCCACCAGCCCGGTCTGCAGGGTGCCGGACCGGGGCCGGTAGCCCAGCCGCACCTGGCGGTGCTCGGCGACCGCGGCCACCAGCCGGGTCGTGGCCGTGAGGTCCGGACGGGCCGCGTCCCGCCTCGGGGCGGCCAGGGCGTGCTCACGGAGCAGGGCCGCCTGCCGGCCCACGTCGACCGGCAGGGCGCTGATGATCGTGCCGAGCGCGGCACCGACCGGGTCACCGGCGTCGGCCGCGGCGTGCTGCCCGTCCAGCACGGCCATCACCAGGGCCAGCGCCTCGGTGCTGCTGAAGACCAGCGGGGGCAGCTCCAGACGGCTCCCCAGGCGGTAGCCGCCGTACCGCCCCAGTGCGGACTCCACGCTCACCTCCGCCTCGCGCAGGATCGCGACGTAGCGCCGGGCGGCCCGGTCCGACACCCCGAGGCGGCGTCCCAGCTCGGCGGCGGTGAGTCCCGGGTGCTGCTGCAGCAGCTCGAGCGTCCGCAGCGCCCGGGCCGTGGGGCTGTCGTCGCGGAGGGTCACGACGGCCAGTCAACCAGGACGCCGATCGTCCGCATCCGGTCCTACTGTCACCCCATGACCTCTGCACGTGACGTCGTCCTGCTGGCCGGGCTGTGGCTCACCGGCGACACCTGGTCGCCAGTCGCCGAGGAGCTGGAGCGCCTCGGCCACCGGCCGCTGGTGCCACGGCTGCCCGGAGCCGACGACGCCAGGGCCACCGCGACCCTCGACGACCAGCTGGACGCCGTCCTGGCCGTCGTCGACCGGGCGGAGCGCCCGGTGGTGGTCGGGCACTCGGCGGCGGCCACCCTCGCCTGGCTGGTCGCGGACCGCCGTCCCGAGGACGTGAGCCGGGCCGTCCTGGTCGGCGGGTTCCCGGGGACCGACGGCAGCCCGTACGCCGACCTCTTCCCCGTCGTCGACGGCGTCATGCCGTTCCCGGGCTGGGCCCCCTTCGAGGGGCCGGACGCCGCCGACCTGGACGAGCCCGCCCGCCGGCGCCTCGCCGAAGCGGCCGTCCCCGTGCCGGTCGGGGTGGCCCGCGCCACCGTGCACCTGGCCGACCCGCGCCGGCACACCGTGCCCGTCACCCTCGTCTGCCCCGAGTTCGGCCCGGACGACGTCCGCGCCTGGCTGGCCGCCGGCGAGCTGCCCGAGCTCGAGCAGGCCGACCTCTCCCTGGTCGACCTCGACTCCGGCCACTGGCCGATGCTCACCCGGCCGGTCGAGCTGGCCCGGCTCCTCGTCGGCCTCCCGGCGGAGGGCTGAGCGGTGGCATACACGGTCACGCCCCTGGTACCGGCGACCTGGGACCTCTTCGCCGAGCTGGTGGAGCGCAACAACGGCGTCTACGGCGGCTGCTGGTGCACCGCCTACCACCCGCCCCGACCGGCCGGGCTGACCAATCGGGAGGCCAAGCTCGAACGGGTGCGCGCGGACGCCGCCCACGCCGCCCTGGTCCTGGACGAGGAGGGCCGCGCCCAGGGCTGGGCGCAGTACGGCGAGCCCGACGAGCTGGCCGGGTTCAAGCACCGCCGCGCCTACGACCAGGACGCCCCGCCCCGGCCGGACTGGCGGATCGCCTGCATCTTCGTGGACCGGCAGCACCGGCAGCGCGGCGTCGCCCGGGCGGCCCTGGGCGGTGCGCTCACGCTGGTCGCCGAGGCCGGCGGCGGGCTGGTCGAGGCGATCTCGGAGGTCACCGCCGGGCGCGAGGCGCAGCCGCGCTTCCTCTTCAGCGCGACCGTGGAGCTGTTCGAGGACCACGGCTTCGTCCGCGGCCGGCAGGTGGGCAAGCACGCGTGGGTGGTCAGCCGGACGGTGCTGCCCGCCTGAGGCGGGGGGCGCGTCGTCCGGGACCCGTCACCGGCGCCAGAGCAGGTGGTGCACGACCCCGCTGGGGCTGGGCACCGTCTCGTGGTGGAACCGGTCGTCGAGCTCGTCGGGGTGCTCCCAGAGCCGGCTGCCCGCGCCGAGCCGCACCGGGGTGACCACGACGTGCAGGGCGTCGACCAGGTCGGCGTCGAGGAACGCGCGGATGGTCTCGGCGCCCCCGCCCAGGCGCACGTCGCGCCCGTCGGCGGCCGCGCGGGCCTGCTCGAGCACCTCGGCCGGGTCGCCCGCCACGAAGTAGAAGGTGGTGTCGGCCAGGGTGAACGAGGGGCGCGGGTGGTGGGTGAGCACGAAGACCGGCGTGTGGAAGGGCGGCTCGTCCCCCCACCACCCCTGCCAGTCGTGGTCGGCCCACGGCCCCCGCTGGGGACCGAACTTGTTCCGGCCCATGATCTCGGCACCGATGCCGAGGTCGAAGTCGCGGACGAGGTGGTCGTCCAGCCCACGGGTGCCGCCCGGCTCGCTCCGGCCGGGCCAGCTCGCGGTGGCCATCAGCCAGGCCATCAGCTCACCCGGGTCGGCGTGGCCGAAGGGACGCTCCAGCGTCTGGTCGGTGCCGGCGCCGTAGCCGTCGCTCGAGACGGTGAAGTTCTGCACGCGTAGCAGCTGCTGCACATCCGCTCCTCGGTGGTCCGTGTCGTCAGCGGTGAAGACCCGCGCCGCGGGCAGAACTCATCGAGCTCAGACGTTGAAGCGGAACTCCACCACGTCGCCGTCGGCCATCACGTAGTCCTTGCCCTCCAGGCGGACCTTCCCCTTCGCCTTGGCCGCCTGCATGCTGCCGGCCTCGACCAGGTCGTCGAACCCGACGACCTCGGCCTTGATGAAGCCCTTCTGGAAGTCGGTGTGGATGACCCCGGCCGCCTCGGGCGCGGTGGCGCCCTTGCGGATCGTCCAGGCCCGCGACTCCTTGGGGCCCGCGGTGAGGTAGGTCTGCAGGCCGAGGGTGTCGAAGCCGACCCGGGCCAGCACGTCCAGCCCCGGCTCGGTGATGTCCATCTCCGCCAGCAGCTCCCGGGCCTCCTCCGGCTCCATCTCCACCAGCTCGGACTCGATCTTGGCGTCCAGGAAGATCGCCTCGGCCGGGGCCACCGCGGCCCGCAGCCGGGCCAGCAGGGCCTCGTCGGAGAGCTCGTCGGTGTCGCAGTTGAAGACGTAGAGGAACGGCTTGGCCGTCAGCAGGAACAGCTCCCGCAGCGGCTCGCGGTCCAGGCCGGCGGCGAACACGCCACGGCCGGAGTTCAGCACGGCCTCGGCCTCCTTCACCGCGGCAACGGTGGCGGCGCGGTCCTTGTTCATCCGCGCCTCCTTCTCCAGCCGCGGCAGGGCG
>Ga0210040_10009877_pt1 | contig 11034 bp, 11 predicted proteins | sample CryGeyCG12114_NA_FD_185462 | JGI IMG/M metagenome (GOLD analysis project Ga0210040, IMG submission 185462) | Groundwater microbial communities from aquifer - Crystal Geyser CG19_WC_8/21/14_NA (SPAdes) (version 2) | ecosystem: Environmental > Aquatic > Deep subsurface > Groundwater | place: USA... | reverse complement strand
CCCCCCACCGGACGCTCGTTGGTCATTCACTAGGTGGCCTGATGGTTATCAATACCTTACTAAAGCATACCACTATATTTAATGGCTATGTTGCCCTTGACCCGAGTATGTTTTATGACAAGGATCTCTTGCTAAAGCAAACCGCTACTCTTCTGCAGCAAAAGAAGTTTAAAGGTAGCACCTTATTTCTAGGCATCGCTAATACCATGAATCCAGGTATGGATACTTTACAGGTAAGAACAGATACAACCGAACTAACCCATCATATTCGCTCCATCCTCAAGCTGAAGGATAATTTACAAGCTCACTGGAGCAATGGCTTAAGATGGGGCTATAAATTTTATCCGGATGATGACCATGCTTCCGTAGCCTTAATTGCAGCTTATGATGCGCTTAGATTTATATTTCATCATAATCGGTTCCCCCGTAATCAGCCGCAAAACCAATATTATGATAAGACCTATTCAGCTGCTGAACTTAGAAAGCTTATTAAGCAGCATTATCAGCTAGTATCTCAAGAAATGGGTTACCAGCTCCGTCCAGCAGAGGCCACCCTGAACCAATTCGGCTATATATATCTTCAGCAACAGGATTATGAACGGGCCCAGATGTTTTTTCAAGTCAACATAGATTATTACCCTAATAGTTTTAATGTGTATGATAGTATGGGCGATTACTACCTGGCCCTACATAATAAAAAGAAAGCGATAGAACTATTTAAAAAAGCTTTAACTCTTAAAAAAAGCCCTGAAATTGAAGCAAAGCTGGAAAAGCTGAGAAGAGAAAAATAATACTTAAAGTAAAATAGTATCTTCTATCAGAGGTTCAAAAGATACAATGCCGAGAACAGGTTAACTTAAAACGACTGAAAGTAAGTTGAAAAATAACGAAGTAGTACCAGTTCTTTTCTGTTATACTTCTCTGCCAAAAAAGAGAAGTATGTCCGATCTCTTTAAGGAAAATCTTAGAGCCATTTTACATAAGCTTACTTATAAGTATTAGTATTGCCAACCAGATTTAATCATTTCGATAGACTACTGTTTACTCATCTTTGAGACTATGCGCCGGGTTAATCTTGGCCGCTTTGGCGGCTTGTATGCCTACTGTTAACCAAGCAATAAATAAGGACGTCAGCGCGGCACCAATAAAGTACCACCAATGTAAATCAATCCGATAAGCAAAGTTATTTAGCCAGTGCCTGGTGGCCAGCCAACTTACCGGCAGCGCAATTACAATAGCCATTAATACCAGTTTAGAGAACTCCCCCGATAAGAGATAAATGATGCTCTGCTCGCTCGCGCCCAAAACTTTCCGGATACCAATTTCTTTGCGTCTTTTTTCGGCGGTGAAAGCTGCTAAACCAAATAAACCTAAGCAGGATATTATAATAGCTAAACCGGCAAAGTACTTAGAAAGAGTACCCACCCGCTGTTCTGCTACGTACTGCGCCTGGTAATCTTCATCCAGAAATTGGTAATCGAAAACAAAGCCTGGGTTAAACGTTCTGTAGAATTGCTGGATAGCGGCAATCGTTTCTTTTTCCCGGCCGGCTTTTATTCTGGCCAGAATAACGGTGGCGGCCTCTGGTTCTAAAGTAAACATAAAGGGCACCACCTTTTCGTGCAGCGATTTGTAATGAAAATCTTTTACTACGCCAATAATCTCAAATTCCATTCGCCCTTCACAACTTTGCCAATAGGGTCCTTAAGGTCCAGAGCGGTTACAAAGGCTTCATTTACAATTTTCCGCTTCGTATCGGCACCAAATTCCCGCGAGAAAGTTCGCCCGGCCAGTACCGGTATGCCCAAGGTCTCTACCATGTCGTAATTAACTCGGATGCTATTGAAAGGCATTTGTTTACCTTCTAAAGTAATCTGGCCATTTTCAGGACCACCGAAACCGCCAATAAATTTATCTAACTTACTCGATACATTTACCACCTCGGGTATATTCTTAATTTGACTTAGGAAAGCATCTACATTTGCAGTTACTTTCCCTTCTACCTCAAATGTGATGATGTTATCTTTATCGTAACCCAAGTTTTTGGTTTGTACATATTGTATTTGTTTATACACCACCAGTACCGATACCAAGAAAATAACAGATAAGGTAAATTGAAATACGACTAACCCTTTCCGGGCCAATAATTCTCCCCACGAACGGGGCAGTTTACCATTTAATACTGTTACCGGATTAAAACCTGATAAGTAAACCGCCGGGTAGCTGCCAGCTACCAAACCAGTTACGAGCGTAATGCCCAGAAAGGCTAGCACGAGGTTTGGATTAAAATGCAGGCTAAGCTGCTTACCGGTTATCTGGTTAAAATGTGGCAAAACAAGTTGGATGATTAGAATCGCCAAGGTCAGCGACAATAAAGCCATCAACAACGACTCGCCCAGATACTGCGCAATCAGAGTTTTCCTACTGGCTCCTAATGCTTTTTTAATACCCACTTCCTTAATGCGGCGGGAAGCTTTGGCCGTGGATAAATTCATGAAATTAATGCAGGCAATAACCAGTATAAAGATGGCTATAATCGAAAACAGCTTTACACATTCTATCCGAGTACCTACCGGTACGCCATTTTCAAATTTGCCATACAAATACTTATCGGAATAAGGGGCCAGAAACAAGGTGCGGTGCGAGGCCTTATCAGTTTTATTTTGAATAAACCCGGCTACTTTCTGATTGAATAATTTTACGTCAGTGCCATCTTTTAGAACAACATAAGTATAAAAAGGCTCCGGCATATCCCAGTTTATGCTCATATTCATCACATCTTTTTCAAAAGCTTCAAAAGACAGCAAGAAATCGAACTCCTCGGAAGAATTAGCCGGAACTCCTTTGAAAACACCCGAAATAAACACTTGTTTCTTGATGCCCATGGTTTCCCACTCCAGAGATTTGCCAATGATGTTCTCGGTAGTTCCGAATAACTTAAGCGTCATTTCTTCGGATATCACCAAAGAATTTCTATCCGCTAGCACCTGGTTTTTATCCCCTTGACTAAGAGGAAAGGAGAAAATTTTTAAATAATCTTTTCCTACAAATTTTCCGGTGGCCCGAAGGTTATTATTATTATAAGTTAAGGTGAACTTTGGAAAAAAAGCAGGTGGTGTAGCTATTGTAGCGTATTCTACTTGGGGCATTTCGGTCATGAGTGCTGCTGCAAGTTGGTGCGGAGTTTCGGGCTTGGTAATAATACCATTAGCTTCCCGCCAGTTTTCCATCACTTGGAAAAGCCGCTTATCATTTTCATGAAACTTATCGAAATGCAATTCATCGTTTACCCATAAATAGATAGCCAATGTACAGGCCAGACCAGTAGATAGACCAATTAGATTAATGAAGAATGTACTTTTAAATCGTTTATAATTACGGTAGATTAGGAGTAGACTATGTTTAAACATAACGTAAGCTGTTTAGAACTACTTTTTATATTTGTTTTGCAGAGCTAATATACTTCTACTGTAAGAACAGTTAAATAATTAGAATAATAACAATGCCAATAATACAACTTATTATCTATCAGAACCCTATGTGAATTACACCCCTTGGTTCTAATAATTTCGTCCGATTATGATACAATAAATAGTTCGCTTTCAGAACACGCCTACAATTTAATGTAAACAACTGGAGATTTTTACCAGCCTATGGCTTAGCCTTAAATATAACGAAAGCCAGAATTCAAGGTCTATTTAACATAATATCTGTTTTATATGAGAATACCCCTTTCCAGTTAACTGAACGGTACTTTTACTGGAAATTGAAAAAAGCCACTTTCTCCTACCGGCTATTGCATATTGGTTTAAATAGACAGTATATTCGTTAATCCAGTTCCATATAACATGCTACCTTTGGTATGATAACCGGAACGAACTCCGTTTATCCGGTAGTTAGCGGCAATTTTTTGAAATCCCCTAAGTATGACAGAGAAATTAATTATAAGCATACAATCCATTATAGACTTAAACCCAAAAGAGATAGATTGCATAAAGCTACTTTTTAAAGAAAAATCCATTAAAAAAGGAGACTTCTTTCTAGAAGAAGGACAAATTTGTAAACAGGTTGGGTTTGTTACAAAGGGACTATTGCGATACTATATTAATCACGTTGGAGAAGATAAAACATACGACTTCGCACAAGAAAACATTTTTGTTTGCAACTATGAAAGTTTTATACCTCAAAAACCCTCAACAAAAATCATTCAAGCATTAGAGGACTGTAAAATTTTGCAAATCTCTTATGACGACCTACAACTATTTTATAAATCTATCAGGCAAGCAGAACGGTTTGGCAGGCTTGTTATTGAACAGGTTTTTATACAGACGTTACAAGATCTTAGTTCATTTTATACTGACACCCCTGAACTTCGCTATGAGAAATTTCTAAAAAAGCACCCTGGCTTACTACAAAGAATTTCCCAATATCATATTGCATCGTATGTAGGTGTGAAACCTCAATCACTTAGCCGTATTCGCAAAAGAACTTCTAATCAAAAATGATTTGTTAACCCAGGTGCACAGATCTCGGATTTAGGGTGTATAATTTTGAGTCATAATTAAAACACATCATGATGACTCAAAAAATTTCTATTGCAATTGCTTTCCTGACAGGCTTAGGAATGATTTTCATCGGAGCCAGATTTCTGTTGGCACCCGAAATAGCAGAAGCTGGTTATGGCATACACTTCAACGAACATGGCGACTACTCTTTTCATTACATTAAAGGTATTCGTGACTTGTTTACAGGTTTGCTTATTTGCCTTCTCATACTAACTAAGCAGATAAAAGCATTAGGTATCACGCTATTAATCGGAACCATTATTCCAATTGTAGATATGCTTCTTGTTTTAAGCAAAGTTTATAATGGCATAGCACAAGCTATTCCTCATATATCGGCAATTATTGTTTGCGCTGCAATCGGAACAATTTTATTAATGCCTAAAACCGCAAATAAAGTTCTATGAAAACGCAAGGATACATTAAACTGATTAGTTCAGCAGATACAAATAAAGAAAGTGTTATTGAGTTTAATATTATTTCAAACGAAAAGACACCATGGCATTACCACACACTTTTTTCAGAGACTTTTGAAGTATTAAAAGGTACATTAAGAGTTGGGCTAAACAATCAAATTCATCAATTGAAAAAAGGCGACATTGTAACAATAAAGCCGAATGAGAAACACTACTTTCACAACGTTTCAAATGACGAATGTTTAATTAAAGTGACCGTAAGCCCAGGCAATAAAAGTTTTGAAAATGCTCTTTTAATATCAAAAGGACTGGCAAAAGATGGCTTGGCAAGTGCAGCCGGAACACCCAAAAAATTAGCTGACCTTGCTTTATTCGTTTATTTAAACAACTCTAAAATGATTGGACTACAAAAAATTGCACAACCTCTTTTTAATTACCTTGCGAAAAGCGCAATTAAAAAAGGACGTTTGAAAGAACTGGAACTTAAATATTGCGGACAATAAAACAGCCAATAACATGGTACTGCCAAAATGGGGGTAGAAGGAAATAATGGAGCTTTTGGAATGTTATGAAACCTTTGTGCTAAATTTGAGCAGAAGTGTCTTGAATACCCCTACTTCGGCAATACCCAACCGTTAGGAATAGCAGGAAATAAATCGTATTTTCCTCTACCGCTCCATTCCCCTGCAACGCCGCTATTGCTCTTTTTCCTGAATCTGGTTCTGCACTTGTTGTTGAGCATTCTCTATTTGTAGTTGCTTCTGCCAGCGTTAGTGCTCCTGCCCTACTCTTAGTCCGGGCCTGCTCCCGGATCGCTGGTGCCCCGGTGTTTTTAAGGGCATGTTAATAAGCAAAGCTTTCGTGCTGATCTCGTTAATGGCCTGCTCACCCATCCAAGTTTTTTTTCGCTTATAAACTTGATTATGATAAAAAGGAGTTGTTTCACCCCCAGGAATAAAAAAGAAAGTAGCCGGCAAAGACAAGCTATATTTAGTTAAGAACCAGAAAAATGGGGAGGAACTGATTTTATCCTTTAGCAGTGATCGCTAACGGTTGGGCTCTTATGTTAGGGTTTTCTTTTTCACGTAGTTAAAAATAGAAAAAATAATGGATAATCAAACCAGATAGCAAGGATAGGTAGGATTGGGCTAGATACATATTGATGTTGTCGCCGCATAGAATTTCCACCCTGCTATCTACTTTCTTTAGAGCTTGAACAGTATCTGGGTCCGTCTGACGAGGCCGAATCAAAAGCGAGCGAAGGCGCCGAAGAGAGTTTCAAGTTTAAAACAAAATTAACCTATGGAAGCACACGTATTAAAACAAGCTCTGGGCATAGATATAGCTAAAGATTCACTTTCCCTTTTGCCGACCTGAGCTTGGATCATAGTATTTTAATAGAGGTTATCACAAAACCTGTTAAATTGTACAGAATCTATTTAATATTAATTATTTTATATATAAAAAAATAAAAATGCAAGGTGTAATGTTTCTTCTAAGCTAAATATAATATAGAGAAGATTTAAACAAATATAAGTTAATGTAACAACCTATAAATGACAAAATAGCCTTTAAACGGTTATCATAGTCACATTAATTTCATTTTATGAAGATAACATTTTTAATGATGATCATGCCGCTGATGTTTGCCTGTAACAGCCCGGCTAATAAAGCAACAACCGACTTCGCCACGACAAATACCTCCGCCGCTGAACCAGTAGTAAAACCCGATCAACTGATAACTCCGGGTAAAGGTATAGGACACCTTACCATTGGTTTGCCGGTTGACAGTGCCATTGCCAGGCTGGGGCGTCCCGATTCGTCTGATGCAGCAATGGGAAGCTCCCTGATTGCGTGGTATAGCAAGGATGCCAGCAAGTATCGTACTGCCATTTTTGCGGGTCGAAATATGGGCAACGAAGAGGTAAGCCGCATAAAAAAGATTATGGTAAGCTCGCCTTGGTTTAAAACCAAGGATGGCATAGCAACCGGTGCTACACTAGCTGACATTGAAAAAAACTATAAGCTAAAACAAGTGGATGACTTCACCGCCCAGCAGAAAGGCTTGCTGGTTCTTGATGATATTGATAAAGGAATTACCTTCGATATTGATAGCATTAGCAAGAAATGCATGGCTATAACAGTGCATGCAGCTCACGAAAGCCCTGGAACATATATCAACATGCATTAACAGCGCATCCACATGCATTAGCTAAAAAAGCTGGGTAATATGTTAAGTACGAGATTTTAAGTGTTAAATACACGTTCCCTTTCTTGACTTTGATCTCTTTAGTTTGTATTTACCATTTTTTAGTAAGCGGTTAAAAAGCTATAACCACAATACTCTTGCAGTAATGGCATAACAGTCCTCCCTACAATTACACTTCATTTTGACTACAACAAAAGGCGATTAGGCTACGCCTGGTTTTAATTTGTTGCTGACTTTTGTAATATTAAAAAGAAAGAAAAATGAAAATAGTAGTTACAGGTTCTTTAGGGAACATCAGCAAACCACTTGCCGTAGAGCTTGTTCAAAAAGGGCACTCAGTTACGGTTATCAGCAGTAAAGCCGAAAGGCAAAAAGACATCGAAGCCATTGGTGCAAAAGCTGCTATTGGCACAATGGAAGATGCTGATTTCCTATCAGAGACTTTCAAAGGTGCAGATGTAGTTTATGTTATGGAATCGCTTGAACCTACTGCTTTCTTTGACCCGAATGTTGACGTGGTCGCTGCTGTTACACAGATTGCGTACAACTATAAAATGGCCATCGAGCAGTCAGGCGTAAAGCACGTCGTTCATCTTAGCAGCATTGGCGCCCATACTAATCAAGGCACCGGCCTTATAGCTATGCATTACAATGCAGAAAACGTTTTAAGTCAACTATTAGCCGATGTTTCCATTAAATTTATGCGTCCTGTTGGTTTTTACTACACTATGTTCCCGTTTATACAAACCATAAAAACACAAGGTGTAATTGTTTCCAATTATGGGGGTGATGAGAAAGAACCCTGGGTTTCGCCCTTGGATATTGCATCTGTCATTGCCGAGGAAATTGGAAAACCTTTTGCAGGTAGGGAAATCCATTATATAGCAAGCGATGAAGCGTCGCCAAACGAGGTAGCCGGAATTCTGGGTGAAGCCATCGGTAAACCTCATCTGAAATGGTTAGTGATCCCTGACGAACAATTCCTGAATGGCTTGCAAGCAGCAGGAATGAACCCGCAAACGGCCAAAGGTTTCGTAGAAATGAATGCAAGCAGGTTTCGCGGTGAGATGTACAAAGATTATAACCGTAATAAGCCAGTATTGGGAAAAGTAAAACTGACAGATTTTGCAAAAGAATTTGCCGCTGTTTATTCACAACAATAAATTATCTTGGCCACATGGCAAGTACTGAACCATACAGAATTAAGACTATTAGCGAGTTCCACCTTTTACGAGGCTTGCCCAGACCCGAACACCCGCTCATTAGTGTTATTAATCTGGATGCGATTACGGTTGTGGCGGACAAGAATGAATATACATGGATACTGGACTTTTATGCCATTTCTGTTAAACGAGCACTGAACATAAAATATAAATACGGACAACAGGAATATGATTTTGACGAGGGTGCCATGTTTTTTATGGCACCCGGTCAGGTCTCGGGAATTGTAATAGGCGACCATGCCATGAAACCCTCAGGCTGGGTTTTACTAATTCATCCTGATTTTTTATGGAACACTTCTTTAGCCAAAACGATCAAAAAATATGAGTACTTTGATTATTCAGTACACGAGGCATTGTTTCTTTCCGAAAAAGAAGAGGCTACCATTAGTAATGTCATTCAAAACATTCAACAGGAATATCATTCAAATATCGATAACTTCAGCCAGGACATTATCATCTCGCAGATTGAAACATTACTGAATTATGCCGAAAGGTTTTATCATCGCCAGTTTATCACACGAAAAAAAACGAATCATCAAATACTTGACCGGTTGGAAAGATTGCTTGCGGACTACTTTGGCAGTGATGATTTGCTAAAAAAGGGCCTTCCCACTGTCGGGTACATTTCAGATGCCTTAAATATATCACCCAACTATTTGCGTGGCTTACTCAAGTTATTGACAGGACAAAGCACGCAACAGCACATTCACGACAAACTGATCGAAAAAGCCAAAGAAAAATTATCAACCACTAACTTATCAGTAAGTGAAATTGCCTACATATTGGGATTTGAACATCCGCAATCATTTAGTAAACTATTCAAGACAAAGACCAGTTTTTCGCCTTTAGAATTCAGGCAGTCATTTAACTGACAAAACCACTACCGCTAACAATGTATTTACCCTGCTGTCAACTGACCAAACAGTAGTTAAAAAACAAGTTTTTTCTTTTCGCCCCTCCCCCCCGCTTACCTAAAATTGGCTTTGAAAGAAATATCTAGGGTGTACAGTTAAACGAACGATTCTTGACTGGACTTGCAACAAAAAGTCGGACAAAAGATTAAGCGGCTAAAGATTGAAGAATTAATAGTTTTTCCATTTGCAGTGGTGTACGATAGCCCAAGCTGGAATGCAATCTTTCTCGGTTGTACCAGATTTCAATGAATTCAAAGATTACCCTGGCAGCCACTTTTTGGTTCTCAAACTTGTTACCATAAACACCTTCCGTTTTAAGAGTTTTAAAGAAGCTTTCGGCTACCGCATTATCCCAACAGTTGGCTTTGCGGCTCATACTTTGTTTGATTAAAAGGATAAGCCTGTAGTTCTTTCCTAAATTCATCACAAGCATATTGGCCCCCTCTATCCGAATGAAAAATCAAAGACTCCAGTTACAGGTCTGTTGCCAATAGCCATTTTTAAAGCGGGCTTGGTCGTATCTTTGGCTTTCATGGTTTGGCTCAAGGCCCAACCAATTACTTTTTGGTTGGCTAAATCCAGCACCACCGTCAGGTAAAGCCAACCAGCTCCCGTTTTAATTTAAGTTAGGTCGGACACCCATGCCTGACCGATGGTGGTAGCAGTAAAATTGCGGTTTAGCAGGTTCTCATTTACAGTATAAGCGTGCTTGGAATCAGTGGTAGCTTTAAACCTTCTTATTAGCTTGGCCCTAAGCTGGGCTTGTTTCATCAGACGCGCCACTCTGGGTCTAGACACTTCCACCTTTTCGGCTTTTAATGCTTTATGGATTCGGGGACTGCCATAACGCTGTTTACTTTTCTGATAAACATCCCTGATAAGAGTCACTAGCTTTCGATTCTCCTGAGTTCTTGTTGATACAGAACCTTCCAGGTATCCATAATAGCTGCTTCTGCTCACTCTTAATACTTTACACATCCTTTCAACCGGAAATTTTAAGCTGTGATTATTTATAAACTGGTAGGTTTCCCGTCTCCTCTGGAGAAGATGCTGATGGCCTTTTTTAATATATCCCTTTCCATCTCTACATCCCGAAGTTGTTTCTTGAGCTTGGCTATCTCTGCTTCTTCGGGCGTATGTTTGGGTTTGCCAGGACCTGGAAAGCTTCCTGCCCCCTTATCTAAAAACTCGGTACGCCAGCGATAGATGAGCTCTACCCGAATACCTAGTTCTTTGGCTAGCTCATTCATATTCTCCCGGGTCCTGCTGAGCTCCATCGTCATCAGCTTGAATTCTTTGTCAAATTTACTCCTTGATTGTGACATAGTGTTAAGTTAAGTATTTTCGCTTAACTCACTGTCCGATCTAAGGTAGCAGTTCCAATTTTAGTTTATCCAACTGTAACCCACCTCCATAATTACCGACAAACAAAAAATGCTACCCTTAACAGATAGCATTTTTATAAATTTAAATCTTACAATAACCCCCCAGCAACCGTAATTCTTTCGCCCGTAACCCAACCAGCAGCATCAGAAGCTAAAAACACGGCTACTTTTGCAATATCCTCTACCTGTCCCGGGCGCCCCAATGGAGTCATTGAAACCATTAGTTTTTCCATATCGCCACCTGTTATCCCCATTCTAAGGTTTCCCTCTGTCTGTGTAACACCCGGTGCAATAGTATTTATTCGTATTTTTTTCGGCCCCAGTT
>Ga0210040_10009876_pt1 | contig 11034 bp, 10 predicted proteins | sample CryGeyCG12114_NA_FD_185462 | JGI IMG/M metagenome (GOLD analysis project Ga0210040, IMG submission 185462) | Groundwater microbial communities from aquifer - Crystal Geyser CG19_WC_8/21/14_NA (SPAdes) (version 2) | ecosystem: Environmental > Aquatic > Deep subsurface > Groundwater | place: USA... | reverse complement strand
AAGAAGTGTTCCTGGCTCTATTACTTCACTCACATTTCTTACTCCTTGGGGAAGACACAGTAGAGCATCAGCAGCGTTGCAACTCAAAAGTCTGCTGCTAATTTGGTTGCCTAAATATTTATTTGTCAAGTTCATCAGTTTTGTTAGCAAAAAGTCTCTTATACACAATGTAATGCTAATGCAATCTCACGTTCCCTTATTTTCTGGAAAACTAATTTAGCAACTAACTATAAAAAAAGATATTAATTTCACTGTAATAAAGAAGCTTTTTAAATTACCTGTACTTCTTGCTATCGGAATGTCACTTTCATTCCAAATCAAATTAGTTCGATGAAATTCCGGTCGAGTAACATCCAGTTTAAACTCTCTATCAGTCTGAATGAGAGCATGAACTATTTAACAAGGCTAAAAAATCAATAACACACCTAGATGAAATATTTATTTGTTGTCTTACAACTGCCTTTACTAGTGTATACATTGGATTAGTGAATCCGCCAAGCTTTCGACATGCTGGTAGAACAAACAAATGGGTTGTAACTGTGGCAGACACAGGGTTTCCAGGAAGTCCAAAAATTATTTTTTTAGTTCCGTTGAATTCACAAGTAGCAAATGTTGTTGGCTTTCTACGCATTTCCAAACAAATGAAGTGTTCATTGGATATTTAATATTTATATTGCTTCTATTATGTAGTAGCTTACAATACTACAGACAGAGTATCACACATTCATGCTAAAAAAATTTCACGAGTTTTTATTTTACGTTTGAGAGTCTGACTAACCCTGGTTTCATCAAAACAGATCCAAAATGAATCTTTGCATTCAAATCCATGGACAAAACGCGTTTCATATAATCCTTTTCTCCCATTGAGACACCACCAGTACACACAACTACTGATGCATAGTGAAAGCACTCTGACAGTTTGTCCAATAAAGTCTGTGGACTTCATGCAAACAAAAAATAAATAATAAAGTGAGTCAATTCAATAAATTATGCATAGCTAAATGGCTATTTAACTTTCTTTTATGTTTGGTGAAACTAACGTAAATTTACTTTATTGAATAGAGATTAAAAATTAAACTTACTCATCTTCAGCAATACCACAGTCAATTACTTGATATCCTTCTTTCACAAAAAGCGCTTTCAAAGTGGTTTTGTTACTGTCCCTAATTTTTCCTGGTTTCAAAACCTCATTGGGATTTTGTAATTCGTTACCAGTCGACAGTAACGCAATTACTGGCTTGCTAAAACAGCATAAATAGTATACTAAAAGTTTGTTCACTTTGATGCATGAAAACACACATAAAATATGTACATGCATGCATATGAACAAATACCTGTATACTAAAAACTTGTCAACTCCTACAGCAGCCAATGTTCCCAACTCAGTTGGTCCCAGTTTCATTCCTTTACTCAATACTTGTTGACCCACAGAAATATCTGATCCAATTTTTCTGGTTGTATAAAGGGATCAAAAAATTATATTTTTACAATTTCTATATCATTTGTAATATTTTATATTTGTCTCCCCTCATCAAGTACTTAATCCTAGAGAAATATTACATTTATATACCTAATATCTTGAGCACACACAGGCTGCTTTAAAATTTTTATAGTTTTTTCATCATTTCCATCCAGTGTTCTCTCAACTAATTCAGTATCTTCTATCTGAACCACTGCATCAGCCCCTCCTGGTACAGGGGCACCTGTACTCACTCTTGCACAAAAATTTGCGCTCACTGTCCATTTCAGTGGATCTTCACCTGCAGTTGAATCACCTATTACAGTTACTAAGGACATATTTGGGCACACTTTTACAGCATAGCCATCTTTAATTGATGCAGGGAAAGGTGGCAGCGGGTCCTTTGCTACTATATCTTCCGCAAGCGTGTGACTCATCGCGTTACTGCACAGAAAGTAGCATCTTGGGTCAAAATATCATTTTTTAAAATCAAAGGAATGGAGATTATTCTATACTTGATATTGCTTACTTAAGAGTTCTTTGCTCTGTGCTAAAAAAATTGCACTCTTCTAAAATCATGCTTTGGCATTTAGCAACAGGTATTGTTGAAAATGGAGATTTTCTTTCTCTCTCTGCTACGTTGATAGCATTTACTTTTGTCTGTAAAAATTTGCATGCAAAAATTTTACAACTTTACAGTAAGTGAGAGAGTCAGAGGATAAGGTGAAATGAATAAAGTTTTTTCCAATCATACCTTCGTTTTCATTGATTTCTGCATGAACTCATGTTGAATAGTAACACTTTGCTTTTTATCCTGTAGTAGAGCTACTGCATGCTTTAGTTGTGACTTAATAATATTAAAATTTTCCATGCTCCCTTTAGAGCTACCCGGAAGGTTTACGATGATGGTACTGTTCCGTATACCACATGCTGGTCTGCATAAAGTCATGCATAAATAAACTTTTTTTGGTAAACCTCATCATCAGCTTATAATAAAAAGTACGGAAGTTAAACGTGAAAGCAAAGGGTGTTTACCTAGATAACATCGCCATTGGAGTTGAGGCCAATGATCCTTGTATCATAGCCACCACAAACCCAGGGGCCTATTTTTTTCATTGAATTATAAATTGCATGCAGAGGAGTGAAGTCGTGAAGTGTACATGATTTGTTTCAAATGTATTTTTTAACAGTGCCTGCCTACCTCTCTGTCCAAAACAGCTTTTGTGGCTTCGGGTGTTACATCTCTTTCCGCAAATCCTGTTCCCCCTGTGGTTAAAATAACGTCCAAGAAGTCATCTTCACTCCATTTCAAAAGTATTTTCTGCAGAAATGCATAGTTCATGATAACATCCTACTGCATTTTAGTGCTATTGACTATGCTAAATATTATGAGAAAGTTCTTACTCTGATCTTGGAAATCTCATCTGGTACACAGCTACGTTGATACACTTTCCCAATTCCCCATTCATTGTTTATGTACCTTTCCAAATCATTTCCACTTTTATCTTCTGCTTGTCCTGCAGAGCATCTGTCGCTTACTACACAGTATATATTTAATTATTTGAGGTGCTTGTACAGGAAATATTGAGTGCCATAATATGAAGAGAATGCTCCTTAAGTAAAAAAAAATACCTGTGAGAATTCCAATTTTTATAGGATCCATGTTAATGTAACTACTTTTAATTCATAAAAAAGGGGTACATTCGCTCTTGCACGCAGGGCTAAACTACACAAGTAATATTTCTTGCCTGTATCTGTTGTATGATGCACACAACTAATTGTAATTTTGGCTAATGATCCTTAGCAAGTAATAAACCTCTGGAGAGTGAACTGGGCTGCGGAATAAAGATAATTTTGTCCAGAGTTGATGATTTCAGCATCTCAAGGTCTGCAACAGGAATGTGGATTGGATAACCTTGCTTTATGTTTACTACTCTTGCCATATAAAACCTACTACAGCAAATATGATCTTCGTTGAAACAGTTGAAACTATGCAAGCAAAGCCCATTGAGTAGAGTTGTAGTAGTTTTAAGCGGAGTGAATTTTCTTGCCGGTCTTTGTTTTTCCTTTTTTTAATCTAATCCATTGTTTTCAGATTTCAGGATTTTCCATTATTTTTTAAGGAAACATAGATTTATGAAAAGATTAGATTATTAGTCGAGATTAAATCACAATTTTTAAAACCTTTGTTGAGATGGTTGAAATGGCTAGCTCACCACTATCAATGGCGGATAAACAGCTTTCACAACTGGGACAAATGTTTGACTGTTCCATCTGGTAAGTATTAAACTTTGCTAATTTTGAATGCGGTGTACGATCTAAATCTTTATGCGTTAATTGAATTAATTGTGTGATAGCGCAAATAAGCTGGAAATCTCCTGTGAAATTCCTTGTGGACACATTTTCTGCAAAAAATGCATTGATAACATTCAGGCATCAAAAAGCTGTTGCTGTCCATTTTGCATGAAAAAGTTCACCAGAAGGTCTATCCGTAGGAGAGCTGATATGGGGGAACTGTCATCATCTTTTGATTCTTTGGTGGAAATATTTTCTAATGAAAAGACGAAAAGTAGATCCCCATTGTTGTCAGTTCCTAATCAAGCAAACCCTAGTAGTAACTCATCATCAGAGCGCAAGTTTTTTAAAAATCGGGCAAAGGAGGAAAGTATTGTTCTACCCAGCTATGGCAAAGATGTAATAACTAAAAAAAGATGTATCAATATTGGGGAAGAAGCAGACACGACTTCCACGGGAACTGAGGATTCTGGTCCTGATCCTTTTATTTTTGTTCCCAGTCAAACGCCTAAGTCTTCGGGATCCAAAGTTAAAAGAAAGAAAGTGGAACGAAAGAAAGGAAAGACTATTAACACTGCAAGTACAACTAAACTACCTATTATTTCCAAATCTAAAAGCTCTTCCACCCCCGCTGCAGCCACTAGTGACAGCAATGTCTGCAAACCTGCTCAATTCCTCTCAGTAGACGTAAAAATAAACGCTCCAGCACCCCTGTCACCCAGAAAAACGAAAAATGTTGCCAATCTTGTATCTGAAACTAGTAATGTGAAATCAGTTGAAGAGCTTAAAAAATTAAAATCATCGTCGTCAATAGGCGTCGTGACGGCTAGGGAGAAAGAAAATTGTATCGGAACTAACGAAAATATATTTTCCAATTCCAATCCTGTGAATCCTGAAAATAAGAAATCATTTATTGTCAGTGAACAACAGGATGCAAATTTTGAGAATCCAGATGTAAAAAAATTTCAAACTGTCCCTAAGGTCTCACAGGATTGTAGGGATAACTCTAGAACAACGTCTTTGCAATCTGGAAATCCTAACGAAACTATGCATTCTCTTTCAAAAAAACTAGATGACAATATTGAAAATTTATCCATGGATTGTGAAAATGTGAGTTTCGACATTCTGCCACCTAAATCAGTGGAGCCTAAGGCTGCTGAAGACTTGAGTATAATAGCAGCCACAAAAAGTCCTAATCGTGTGGAAGAATTTTCATTAAAACCAATAGATATTACATCTAATAATTTCATTAATAGTGAAGATAAAAGAGACGTAGTGAAGAAGACAGATTATAGAAAACTTGGACAAGGTTCATGTCCGCTCCAGCTGCTTGCATTAAATGTGACTACACTACGTAATAATAGATCGTGTTATGGCTTAAATCAGCACCAACAACAGTATATTTCTGTAACTTCCCCTAGAGGAGCTTCTGGCTTTGATTCTCGGCCTCGTTACAATGTGTACTTAACTTCTTCGTCAACAGCCAACAATAAACGTGTTTTTCCAATTCAAGATTCAGGGCGATTTCAAGTAACAAATATTGACACAAAAAATAGTCAGTCATTTCAGCCGATGGATTTGAGTGTTCAAAAAGTCACAGCATATCCGGTGCATGCAAAAAATAAATCCATATCTGGGTTACAGTTTGCCCTGCCTATCGACTTTTCAATGAAGTTAGCAATATAGATTCTATACAAAAATGTTGAATGACTTGTTTAAATAGGACTTATATGTTACTATTTTTTGGGGGTTTTATAGAAAGACGATTGATGCCCCTATTGCCTCCAAAGCTGTCGCTATTGTTTCCCGTACGTTTGCTAAAGACGAGTTAATTCATCCTCCTGTGCAAAGAAAGGAAAACTTCACGCACCATGAACTAGCCAATCAGAGAATGGTGCTTCCAGACCTTAGTAATCAAAGCTCAATTCATTCTCCAGAAAAAGTAGAAAATGTAATCTTTAACGAGGAGAAGGAGAAAGAAGGCAGTAACAGTTTTATTAGGTATTCGGCAGAGCATGCTAACGAACGGATCGAGAAGCCAGAATCTATGGATATTGTTGGTAGGTTGGTGGATCACGACGCAAAGGAAATAGTAGAAATTACAAGGAAAGACAAAGGTATTATAATTAACAATCAAAATTCCAAATATGATGTGAGAGACCGTGAAGACATAAAATTCTGCCCATTTAATTGAGGAAATTATTTGAACTTCTATAAAATCAATTTACACCCTGTTTGCTTCCAGAAATCGTTGATGAGACAGAAGTTGGGGCGGTTGAGCACATCACGGAAGAACTCTTTGAAACTATTGAAGCACTCAATCCTCTGTTATCTAGCTCTCCACTAATTGGTACACCCGAAAGAAAGGTTCGATTTCATAGTGTGATGTCTTTGAACTTTCTAATCATAGTGACCAGCATCTAAGTAATTAATTTTTTCCTTCCATATTTTACATATTAGACTCCTGTTGCTCAAAAACACATCCAACCTCCAAATGACTCTCCGTTCACCCGATTCAAAAAACGTTGCTTGGGATCAGAGTCTGAAGATGTTGTCACAGAAAATGATAATCCAGAGAAACGACTGAAAACTTTAAATTATGACAAAAGCAGTACGGTAGCCGTTAGCAAGGACACAGAAATAGTAGTCCCTTCAAAACCTCTAGTGTCTTCTATGCCAATGCTGGATAACACTGACAACGACGGCAGCCACCTTGATCTTCAAGAAGTTCCCCAAGAAAACGAAACCTCTCATGCAGAAAGTGATGACAGAGATATTTTTTCATCTCAGACTTCGGATGCAGAAAATAACACAAAAGCCATTGAAGATGCCGATGGAGAGGATTCAGACAGTTCAATTATGCTAAGCACACCTGTTCAAGATGATCTCGATGCAGGGATAATATTGTCAGGAGGATCTGTTAACCATGCCTTGGTTAATGCTAATGAGCAACTTGGAGACCCATTTTATTCTGGGCTAACTGAGGTAAATGTTGTAGAGAATGTCCAACAAGAAATTCCTGTTCAATCAACTACTCCGCATGAATCTACTTCCGCTGGTGCTATTGAGCAGTCCATTTGTGTAGAAAAAATACCTGAGGATGAGGAAGAGGAACCAGAAACTTTTCTTACTCCTACCATCACTTTTCTGAAGCCAAAATCCAAACATTCAACCCCTCGTCAATACTTATTTTGTCCAACAAGATTAAATCGTACCCAACTAGCGAATGTATCCAAAGTGTGCGAAATGTGCAATGGAAAAATAACAAAGGAATTTAATGAAAATGTTTCACATCTTATCCTCAACTTGGAAAACGGTCGAGTACCACAGACGATGAAGTATTTGTTCGCTATTGCTGGAAGAAAGTGGGTTGTTGTTTACGACTGGGTTGAAGAATGCTTGAAACAAAAAAAACTTGTTCCCGAAGTAAGCCTCAATAATGTGTAGGAGCGTTTCCCTAAATTTTTTGTAAGATAAAGGGCTACCTATAGTTTAAAAAAATAAAATTGCAGGATCCGTTTGAGACATCTAATTTCCCTGGGTGTGATCATGGGGTCAGAGTTTCACGCTATGCAACGCAACCATTGTTTCACAATTTTAACATTTATGTGTCTGGAAATATGAGGAGTAGTGGTGCCTCAATTGCTGATTGCAAGGTTCATATTTCGCAATGTAACTATTTTAGTGGTGAAAAATATTTCTAACGGGTCTTACTTTTTCGTGTCTACAGGAACTTTTAAGGAGACTTGGTGGAACTATTATTTCCAGTCCTTATTCAGCCGATGAAAATGTTTTGATTATCGGTGATCCGTTGGATCACAAACATGAATACCAAGGTACTGATTTTTCTATGTGAAATTAATCCTCCTAATTTTTAGAAGTGTAAAAACTTAACTTATTACTGTGTTTTGTAAAACTAGTGTGGTACGAGGCTAAAGGATTAGTAACGGTTTCCTGGGAATGGGTTTTGGACTCCATTCTAAACTATACATTAGTTCCGTTTGTGAAGAGTCACCTGATTACAAAACTTGGACCTTTGGGGTTGACACAATCAGTCTTACCAAGAGCGCTTATGGAGCTCAATAATTTGCTTTAAACTTTCATTTAACTTAATAATTAATGTATGTTTAAAATACTTTTCTTTGTAAGTTGACCGCTAAGAACATTTTACTGTAGTTTTGATAAATATCCTTAGTGCTAAATGTGTGGAAATAAATATTTTAAGTACTTCCAATCACACTTACTTGTGTTGCTTGTTATTAGCTTCGGGGAATAAGAATGGATTCTAAGAAGAGCTCTGCATAATGAATATTGAACAAAGGCGATGGAAGAAAAGGATTGAGCCACTAAAAGCTTTACGAGCGCTGAAATACAAATCTTATTGAATACATTCAAAATTAGCGGTGAATAGGAGAAAAGTGTTATCACCATTCTCTCTCACAGCTCTAAACAGAATTGTGCAAGTTGCAAGTGCAGCAATCTGTATCGACGTGTCAAATTTTTATATCTCTGTTCAGTTTAGATTTCTGTATTTGTTTTGTGTCTTACTACCATAATTGTAATGTTTGTTAACTCATTTCACATTTTTTATTGTCATTAAAGAAGCAAACGAAGCGTTTCGATTCAATCGTCATTGTCTTTAGCAGATTTTAGCTATCTATGTTTGGACGGCATCGAAGCAACCACTAACGTCAAACCATTGACTTTACAAGGCAGAAAACAGGTGTTTTTTTTATAAATCACGATATCGGATTTCTTTTTCTAATAATCTGAACGGCACTTGATTGACGGTGATTGACGGGTATAGAAGACTTCCAAGATGGTAAATTTTATTTTTGTGTTAGTTTCTGTTAAAGAATTTTTTTTCTCCTAAGTAATGTTTAACCATTCATTTGAACTTGAACATAATTCATAGGTTTTGATAGCTGCTGCAATCTGCACGAAAGGGGGCAAAAGTGAGTACGATGTCATTGAATCTCAAGTGGATGAATTGGTAGTTCTGTAGCAGGCAATACAAAAGATCAGCTATAATAAGTTCGATTTGCTTTATTTTTTAGCCCTGCTATCTAGGCAGTTTGTCGAAATGACAAAATCCAGGATCGAAGGACTCTTAGCTGCTTTTCCAAAATTAATACCTGCTGGAAAACAACATACTTTTGTGGAAACAGACTCAGTTCGATACGTGTACCAGCCATTAGAGAAGCTGTATATGGTTCTCATTACAACCAAAGCATCTAACATTTTGGAGGATTTGGAAACCCTACGTCTTTTTTCCAAAGTTGTATGTTTCTAATTAAATATCTATGCAGGATTAGCTAATTTTTCATATATTTGACCTTTAATGTTTTTTTGATTATCAGGTTCCAGAATATTGCCGAAACCTCGAGGAAACTGATATATACGAAAACGCATTCAGCCTAATCTTCGCTTTTGACGAAATTGTAGCTTTGGGCTACAGAGAAAATGTGAATCTTGCTCAAATACGAACATTTGTTGAAATGGATTCCCACGAAGAAAAGGTTTACCAAGCTGTCCGTAAGGTAATGAATTCATGCTCAGGAAATATTTGTTATGCTAGAACTAAAATATTAAGCTCCCTTCATTCTTTTTAAACATTTTATAGAGCCAAGAACGTGATGCAGTGCAGAAGATGAGGGAAAAAGCCAAAGAACTTCAAAGGCAAAAATTGGAAATGTCTAAAACAGGGCTTAAAATGGGTTCTTCGTCATATTCAATGTCCTCCGGCTCTGGTAGCTACTCAAATGCCCCAGCTTCAGTTGTAGAACCTTCTTTTCAGCCATCTGTTGACAGTTCTCGCAGTTCTTACCAGTAGGTTCTGTCTTTCATTCACTTTATTTTCCATTTGTTCGGTGAATTAAAACTGAAATTTACTTTTCAGAAAATCGTCCGGTCCAAGCAAAGCGTTAAAGTTGGGCTCAAAGTCCAAAGACGTGGAATCATTTGTTGACCAACTAAAGTCAGAAGGGGAGAAAGTTGCTCCATTATTGTCTCAATCTTCTAATAATATTACAAATAATAAAAGTGTGATCACTGCTCCATTGATGGCAAATATGGAAAGGTAATTTAAGTTCGTATTGACTTTACTGATTACCGTTACATTTTTCATGTGTCTTTGTTTACTGCTTTCAGTGTACACATCAAAATCGAAGAAAATATATCCCTGACTGCTGGGAAAGATGGTGGTTTACAAAATATGGAGATTCATGGTACTGCAGTCCTCCACATTCAAGATGAGGCTTTTGCTCACATCAAAATTCATTTCGAAAATGCAGATACGAGAGGAATTCAAATGCAGGTATGTTATTGTAATTTTAATATTTTCATTCTATTTGCCGGAAAGCTTTATTTAAGCCTTTCTGGATACAATTTGGTATTGAAGACACACCCCAACGTCGACAAAGAATTATACAGGAGCAAACACCAGGTTGGTTTAAAAAATCCACAAAAGCCATTCCCTGCCAATACTGACGTTCCTATTCTAAAATGGCGTTATCAAACGAACGATGAAATGCAAATTCCACTTACAAGTAAAATAAAAATGTTTCCGCAGCCTGTAGTTAAATTTTAAAGTTATCTGCTCTATGCTGTACGGTGAAAAATAATGTACTTCAATTTTTATAGTCAACTGTTGGCCATCTTCCAGTGGTAGTGGTGGGTGTGACGTAAACATTGAATACGAACTTCAAAACGATGACTTGGAATTACAAGATGTGACCATTTCTATACCTATTCCGTAAGTTCTACTGCGACCTGCGACATATACTTTTTCGGTTTATATGCGTTGGTATCTATCTGGCTGGCTGGATTAAAACAGTAATCTCTTGCTGTGTCAATTTGCTCTAACAGACCAGGAAGTGGAAGTCCTAATGTTGGAGAATGTGAGGGAGAATATTCATACGAGGCCAGGCGACACATACTGCTATGGCAGATCCACATGATAGACACTTCCAATAAAACGGGATCAATGGAATTTTCGGTTGCAAGTGGTCATGCTTCTCAATTTTTCCCTGTACAAGTGTCCTTTCATTCAAGCCAATCATTCGCTAGGCTTTCTGTAAGTGCAAACTGATTTATGTTGTGACTTTTTTTTAAATTTATGACAACATGGTCCCCTTGGGTCGCTGTCGTGGTATTATAAGATATTTTTGTATTCCACGACAGGTTGCACAAGTCTCCTCCGTTGAAACTGGAGAATCTGTGAAACACTCTGCCGAAACAGCTTTAAATACCAAAGTATATGAAATTGTCTAGCAAATATA
>Ga0210040_10009875_pt1 | contig 11037 bp, 11 predicted proteins | sample CryGeyCG12114_NA_FD_185462 | JGI IMG/M metagenome (GOLD analysis project Ga0210040, IMG submission 185462) | Groundwater microbial communities from aquifer - Crystal Geyser CG19_WC_8/21/14_NA (SPAdes) (version 2) | ecosystem: Environmental > Aquatic > Deep subsurface > Groundwater | place: USA... | reverse complement strand
TCTCGACAAGTTCCTTGAGCGCGGAGGCCGGCCGCTCGACCACCTCGCCCGCGGCGATGCGGTTGACCAGCGTCTCGGGCAGGCGGCGAATGTGCGGCATGCGCGCAGGCTAGCGCTCCCGCTCACGGAGGGCGAGATCGAGCCTCCTCCCGGGGCATGCTTTTCGACATGAATTTTTTGGCCTTTGCCAATTACCCGCGCTAAGGAACGCCACCTTCCGGTCCGCCGCCCGCGGACCGAATTGCCCGCCCTCCTGGTATCCTCCTGTCCAACACGGAAAGTTTTTGATGAGTTCTTTCTTCTCGCGCTTCAGGTTCGGCTCGCAGAACATGGCGATCGACCTGGGTACGGCCAACACGCTGGTCTATGTGCAGGATCGCGGCATCGTGCTCAACGAGCCGTCGGTCGTGGCCATCGAGACGCTGAACGGCATCAAGCGCGTGAAGGCCGTGGGTGACGATGCCAAGCTGATGATGGGCAAGACGCCCGATTCGATCGAGGCGATCCGCCCGCTGCGCGACGGCGTGATCGCCGACATCGAGATCGCCGAGGCCATGATCAAGCACTTCATCCAGAAGGTGCACGGCAAGAAGACGCTGTTCCGCTATCCCGAGATCGTGATCTGCGTGCCCTCGGGCTCCACCTCGGTCGAGCGCCGCGCCATCCGCGACGCGGCGAGCAATGCCGGCGCCAGCGAGGTGTTCCTGATCCTGGAGCCGATGGCCGCCGCGATCGGCGCCGACATGCCCGTGACCGAGCCCATCGGCTCGATGGTGGTGGATATCGGCGGCGGCACGACCGAGGTTGCCGTGCTGTCGCTGCGCGGCCTTGCCTACACCACCAGCGTGCGCACCGGCGGCGACAAGATGGACGAGGCGATCGTCTCCTATGTCCGGCGCCATCACAACCTGCTGATCGGCGACGCCACGGCCGAGCGGGTGAAGAAGGAATACGGCATCGCCATCGTGCCCGAGGATGGCGTGGGCGAGACCATCACCATCAAGGGCCGCGACCTGGTCAACGGCGTGCCCAAGGAAATCAGCATCAGCCAGGCGCATGTGGCCGAGGCGTTGTCCGAGCCGATCGGCGCCATCGTCGAGGGCGTGCGCATCGCGCTGGAGAACACCGCGCCCGAGCTGGCGGCCGACATCGTCGACCAGGGCATCGTGCTCACCGGCGGCGGTGCGCTGATCCGTGCGCTGGACGATCACATCCGGGACGAGACGGGCCTGCCCGTGTCGATCGCCGAGGATCCGCTGTCGTGCGTCGCCATCGGCACCGGGCGGGCGATGGAAGACCCCGTGTATCGCGGCGTGCTGATGACCGCATGAGGCGTGGCGGACAGCGATAAGAGGGCGCGGTTATGGCACCGCCGGCAGGCCGCCGAACAGGTGCGAACAGAAGAGCGCAGCTAGGGCTCTTCGCAGGTTATCTGGTCGCGGGACTGGGAGCGGTGATCGGCGCGCTCCTGCTGCTGATCTCGATCTTCCGGCCCGAAGCGTTCTCGGGCCTGCGCAGCATGGCGGTGGATATCGCCTCCCCCGCAGGCGAGACCGGCGCGGAGGGGCGGACCGATTCCCTTTCCGTGCTCGAGGCGGTCGCCGGATATTACCGCGCGGGCAGCAGGAACGCCGAGATGCGGCGCGAGATGCAGATCGCCCGCGTCCGCCTGGCCGAGGCAGATGCGCTGGGGGCGGAGAACCGCCGCTTGCGCGCGCTGCTCAAGCTGAGCGAAGGGGATACCGGGCCGGTAGCCGTGGCGCGCCTGATCGGCTCCACCGCCTCGAGCGCGCGGCGCTTCGCCTATCTGTCGGCAGGACGGCGCGATGGCGTGCTGCCGGGCATGCCGGTCACCTCGCCGCTGGGGCTGGTGGGGCGGGTTCTGGAGGCGGGGCGGAGCTCCTCGCGCGTCCTGCTCCTCACCGACAGCGAGAGCATGGTGCCCGTGCGCCGCGCTACGGACGACGTTGTCGCCTTCGCCGAGGGACGCGCGGATGGTTCGCTGCGGTTGCGGCTGATAAATCTGGGCATCAACCCGATCAAGGTCGGCGACGTGTTCGTCACCTCGGGCGCGGGCGGCCTGTTCCGGCCCGGCGTGGCCGTTGCAATGGCGACCCGGCTCACCAATGATGGCGCCATCGCGCAGCTTCTGAGCAATCCCGCAGCGACCGACATGGTCGTGGTCGAGCCGATCTGGCAGCGTGAGGCGGTCGCCGCCGTCGCGAGCGACTCCGCGCAGATACCGCAGACCGACGGAGCAGAGGCGGATGACGCCCCCGGCGCGTCGGCCCAGGGGGTCACGACCGGCGCTGCGGAAGCCGGTGACGCACAGTGATGGAGCAGCTCAACCCCCGCTCGCGCAGCGACGCGTTTGGCAGCAAGCTCGACCGTGCACCGTCGCAGACGCTGGCGATCGCGGTGCCCTGGGCGACGATCCTCATCGGCTCGCTCGCGCCTTTCCTGCCGGTCATCTCGCCCGCTCCGATCCTTCCGCCGCTCGGGTTCCTGTTCATGATCGCCTGGCGGCTGATGCGGCCAGGACTGCTGCCGCTGTGGGCAGGCCTGCCGCTCGGCCTGTTCGATGATCTGTTCTCCGGCCAGCCCTTCGGCAGCGCCACGCTGCTCTTCTCGCTCGCCCTGATCGCCATCGACCTGATCGAGGCGCGCTTCCCCTGGCGCAATTTCTGGCAGGACTGGCTCACGGCATCGGTTCTGACCTTGGTCTATCTCAGCATCGCCGCGCTGGTCTCGGGCGCCAAGCTGACCCTGGTCCAGTTGCAGGTGATCGGGCCGCAGCTATTGCTCTCGATCATCGTCTTTCCCATTATCGCCCGTATGGCTGCCCTGCTCGACAGATTGAGGCTGATGCGCGTACGCCGGCTCGGCTGAACCATGCCGATGAAACTGTCCTCCAATGCGCTCAAGCAGCTGTTCGAACGCCGTAGCTTCGTGATCGGCGCGATCCAAGGCGGCGTGGGACTGCTGCTGGCCGCGCGCATGGGCTACATCGCGGTGGCCGAGAACGACAAGTACGAGATGGAGGCGGAGAGCAACCGCGTGAACCTCTCGCTGATCCCGCCCCGGCGCGGCTGGATCCTCGATCGCAACGGCTCTCCCCTCGCCTCGAACCGCGCCGACTTTCGCGTGGATATCATTCCCGAGCGGCTCGACGACCCCGTCGCTACGGTGCAGACTCTGGGCGATCTGCTCAACTTCACGGCGGTGGAGATGCAGGATCTGCGCGACAAGATCGCGCAATCTCCCTCGTTTCAGCCGGTGCCGGTCGCCAGCGGGCTCGATTACGATACCTTTGCCGCCGTAAGCGTGCGCCTGCCCGATTTGCGCGGCGTGGTTCCGCAGCGCGGCTTCTCGCGCTATTATCCCACGGGACCGTCGGTCGGCCACCTGATCGGCTATGTCGGCGCTGCCAGCCGGGAGGAATACGAGGTGGAGACGATCCCCCTCCTCGTCACCCCGGGCTTCAAGCTGGGCAAGGACGGGATCGAGAAGCAGTTCGAGCAGGTCCTGCGCGGCGAGCCGGGTGCCCGCCGCGTGGAAGTGACCGCATCGGGCCGCATCGTGCGCGACCTCGACACCCGCGAGGACGTTCAGGGCAATCCGATCAAGCTGACCATCGATGGCCCGCTGCAGGATTATGCCGCCCGCCGGATCGGCCTTGAATCGGGCTCGGCCGTGGTCATCGACTGCCATACCGGCGACCTCATGTGCATGGCCTCGATGCCCAGCTTCGACCCGAACAGCTTTTCCGATGGCATCGGCCGGGTGGAATATTCGATGCTGAGCGAGAACGACCGTGTTCCGCTGCGCAACAAGGTGCTCAAGGGGCTTTATCCGCCCGGATCCACCGTCAAGCCGATGGTCGCGATGTCCTTCCTGGAAGCCGGGCTCGACCCTGCGGAATCCACCGTGTGCCGCGGCGGTCTGCGGGTGGGCAACCGGGTGTTCCATTGCTGGGCCCGCGGCGGTCACGGCTCGGTCGACATGGCCAAGGGCATCTATCAATCCTGCGATGTCTACTTCTACTATTTCGCCCAGAAGATGGGCATGAACGTCATCGCCCAGATGGCGCACCGCTGCGGACTGGGCGAGGAATTCCCGCTGCCGGTCAGCAGCCAGTTCTACGGCACCGTGCCCGATCCTGCATGGAAACTGCAGAAGTACGGTCAGGAATGGCAGGATTACGACACGGTCAACGCCACGATCGGTCAGGGCTACATGCTCTTCAACCCGCTTCAGCTGGCCGTCTACGCGGCGCGCATCGCAACGGGGAACAAGGTGATGCCCAAGCTGCTCCTGGGCACCGAGCAGCGCCGTTTCGAGAGCATGAACTTTCACGGCGATCACGTGCAGATCATCCAGCAGGCGATGAAGGACGTGGTCAACGGCCCCGGCACCGCGGGCCGCGCGCGCCTGCCGCTCGACAACGTGCTGCTCGCGGGCAAGACCGGCACCGCGCAGGTCGTGTCGCTGAGCGTGTCGAGCGGCAAGGGTGGCCCGTGGAAGTACCGCGACCACGGCCTGTTCATCTGCTTCGCCCCGTTCGACAACCCGCGCTATGCCTGCGCGGTGGTGATCGAACATGGCGGCGGCTCGGGTGCGGCATACCCGATCGCGCGTGACGTGATGACCTATCTGTTCGACCCGGTGAAGGCGCTGGAATCGCTGCACGCCCTGGAGAAGCAATGGGGCGGCACGGCCAAGCAGCGGCTCGAGGCGCGCTATGCGCAATACGCCGCCGCCGCCGGCGTCGATGTGCCCCCGGTGCCCGACAACCCGATCGAACTGGCCGCCGCGGTGGATGCCGAGGCGCGCTCGGGCGCACAGCCGCCTAGTGCGGTAACAGGAGCGGTCGAGCCGCGCGCGGACCCCACGGCGAGCGCGGATGGCGCGGGCTGATGCGGATGGGCGTCACCCTCCCCGCCCCGCTCGCGGGCATTCCGTGGCAGGTGATCCTGCCGCTGACGCTGTTGGTCGCGTTCGGCTCGGCGGTGCTGTATTCGGCCGCAGGCGGATCGATGCAGCCCTTCGCCTCGTCCCACCTCCTGCGCTATGGCGTGTTCCTGTGCATGGCGCTCGTCATCTCGTACTTTCCGCGCGAATGGGTCGCTCTGGCTGCCTATCCGATCTACGGGATCTTGCTGCTGCTGCTGATGCTGGTCGAGGCGCTCGGCGCGATCGGCGGCGGTAGCCAGCGCTGGCTCGAGCTGGGGCCGATCCGGCTGCAGCCTTCCGAGCTGATGAAGCCCGCCATCGTCCTGGCCGTGGCCAGCTTCTATCACTCGCTTCCTGCCGGGGTCGTGGGGTCCTGGCGCTCGATCCTGCCTCCGGCGGCGATGATCGCGTTTCCCATGGCGCTGGTGCTGATGCAGCCTGATCTGGGCACCGCCCTGGCCATCGCGTTTGGCGGCGCGGTGATGATGTTTCTCGCAGGCCTGCCCGCCCGCTGGTTCATCGGTGGCGGGCTGGCAGCGCTGATCGCTGCCCCGATCGCCTATTTCTTCGGGCTGCACGAATACCAGCAGCGCCGCGTCACCACCTTTCTCGATCCCGAAAGCGATCCGCTGGGCGCCGGCTATCATATCACCCAGTCCAAGATCGCGATCGGCTCGGGAGGCATTTGGGGCAAGGGATTTGGCGAGGGATCGCAGAGCCACCTCAATTACCTGCCCGAGCCGCACACCGATTTCGTCTTCGCCACCATGGCCGAGGAATGGGGCCTGCTGGGCGGGCTGGCCGTGCTGCTGATCTTCGGCATTGTGCTGCGCTGGGGCCTGGACGTCTCGCGCGCCGCCACGGACCGTTTCTCGCGCCTGCTGGCGGGCGGAATGACCGTAACGATCTTCTTCTACGTTGCCGTCAATCTGATGATGGTCATGGGCCTGGCCCCCGTGGTCGGCATTCCGTTGCCCTTCATGAGCCATGGCGGCTCCTCGATGATGACCAACATGATCTGCATCGGCACGCTGATGATGATAAACCGCTGGAACCGGCAGCCCGGCACCGGTTGGGGATGACGCACGCAAGCGATGGGTTGCGCCGGCGCACACAATCGCTATGTGACGCCCCGTCCCGGCGTGAATCGCCGCGGTCACTCTACCGGTCTCAAGCCGGCACGGACGCATAGCTCAGTTGGTAGAGCAGCTGACTCTTAATCAGCGGGTCCTTGGTTCGAGCCCAAGTGCGTCCACCATTTTCCTCGATGTATCAGCCGGCCCGGAATTCTTCTCGGTGCATCTGGCGATATCGGCCGGATGCCCTCACTGCGCGGCGCTGTTCCGGTGGATGAAAACCCGCCCGGCCCAGCATCGCCAGAGCGCGCCAATCCCCCGCTGTTTCACAGGGCCTGCGCCGCGGCCCAGCCGCTGGCCCAGGCCCATTGGAAATTGTAGCCGCCGAGCCAGCCGGTCACATCCACCGCCTCCCCGATCACGTGCAGGCCGGGCGTGCGGCGTGCCTCAAGCGTTTGCGAGGAGAGCTCTCGCGTGCTGACCCCGCCTGCGGTCACCTCCGCTTTGGCGAAGCCCTCGGTGCCGCTGGGAGCGAAGCGCCAGCCCGCCAGCGCCTGTTCCGCCGTCGCGAGCCCGGCATCGGGTAGGTTGGCGAGTTCGCCGCGCAGGCCGAGCCGTTCGCCCAAGGCTTCGGCGAGCCGTTCGGGCAAGGCACCTGCCAGCACCCTTGTCGCCGTGGCGCGCGGCGAAGTGCGCTTGGCGGCCTTGAGCCAGCCCGGCGCGCGATCCGGCAGGAAGTCGATCGCGATCTGCTCGCCATGGCGCCAATAGGACGAGATCTGCAGGATGGCAGGGCCCGACAGGCCGCGATGCGTGAAGAGCCCGGCCTCGCGGAACGCGACCTTGCCCGCCTTGGCGCCGGCCGTCGCGACGATCTCGGCCGAGACGCCGGCGAGCGAGCGGAACAGCACATCGTCGCCACCCAGCGTCAGCGGCACCAGCGCCGGTCGCGGCTCGACGATCTTCAGGCCGAAGCGGCGGGCCAGATCATAGGCAAAGCCTGTCGCGCCCATCTTTGGTATCGAAGGGCCACCTGTGGCGATCACCAGCGCGCGCGCTTGCGCGGTCCGATCGCCCCAGCTGACGCGAAACAGGGCATCCGCATGGTCGATCTCGGTGATCGACTGCCCCAGCGCCAGCTCCACCGGCCCGCGCGCGCACTCGTCGAGGAGCATGTCGACGATCTGGCGCGCGGACCCGTCGCAGAACAGCTGGCCCAGCTTCTTTTCGTGCCAGGCGATCTGGTGCTGTTCCACCAGCGCGAGGAAATCGGCCGGCTCGTACCGGGCGAGCGCGGAGCGGGCGAAGTGCGGATTGGCGGAGATGAACCGCTCCGGCGCGGTGCCCAGATTGGTGAAATTGCAGCGTCCGCCCCCCGAGATCAGGATCTTCTTGCCGGGCTGGTCCGCGTGATCGATGACCAGGACGCGACGGCCGCGTTGGCCCGCGACGGCGGCGCACATCAGTCCCGCCGCGCCCGCACCCAGCACGATTCCGTCGTAATCGCTGATCGGCACGGTTGCGGCTCAGCGCAGCTTGGCGATCGGCAGCTTGTCGAGCTTGGCGCGCTCCTTCACCGATTCCTCGCTGCGGGTCAGCGCCTTTGCGATCGCCTTCAGCCCCATGCCCTTCTTGGCGAGCGTGTGCAGCTTCTGGATCTCGTCGGGGCGCCAGGGTTGGCGATGTCGTTCGAAGTGTTCGGCCATGCTGCCTTCCTAGCGGCTCGGCTGAGAGGGTGCCATGCCTTGCGCCATCGCGCGCGGAAACTATGGGAGCTGGCGGGTCCGCCATGGTCGTACCTGCGCCGGAGGCGGTAAGGACCAAGCTTGCACTACAGCATTTGCGCGAGGTTGCTGATACAGGGTCGTGCTGGCGATCACTGGCGATCGTCCTGATGGAGCGAATTGACGCAATGGCCGGATACAAGTCCCCTGATTTCAACGAGCGTGCGGAGGCGGCTCGTGCAGCCAAACAGAAGGCGCTCGACCAGTTGCGCGACAAGCCCGCGCCCGATCCCGCCGTTGTTGCGGAGCAGCAGGCCAAGCGCGCGCGCCGCGAAGCCGCCGCGGCAGAACGCAGGGAGGCCCGGCAGCGCGCCCTCGAAGAAGCCAAGGCCAGCAAACTGGCGGAGAAGGAGCTGGCTTCCGAGGCGGAAAAGGCCAGAATCGCGCAGGCGGAAGCTCCAAAGAAGAGCGAAAGCGAGCTGAAGGCGGCACGCGACGCGCGATATGCCGCGCGCAAGGCACGCAAGAGGTGATCCCGCGCGAGCTGATCGGCGTGGCGGAGGTGCCCGGTGGGCCCCCGCTTCGCCTCGTCCGCCACGGCGGCGATTTCATGATCATGCTCGACCGCAACGAGTTGATGAGCAGCCGCATGAGCGGCTCGGAGGCGGCGCTTGGGGCCATGACCTGCCAGCGGCTGAAGTCGCCGGACGAGGCGCGGCTGCTGATCGGCGGCTATGGCATGGGGTTCACGCTGCGCGCGGTGCTGGCCCAGCTCGGCCCTGGTGCGCGGATCACGGTGGCAGAACTCGTGCCCGGGATCATGGACTGGGCGCGCGGGCCGATGCAGGCGATGGCGCAAGGCTGCCTCGACGACCCGCGCGTGGAGATCAGGATCGACGATGTCGCGCGGCTGATCGATACCGTCAGTGGGGGCTATGATGCGATCCTGCTGGATGTCGACAACGGTCCCGATGGTCTGACCCGGCAAGCCAATCATGGGCTCTACACCGCGCGTGGACTGCAAAGCGCGCGCGCTGCCCTGAGGCCGGGCGGTATTCTCGCGGTGTGGTCGGCAGGCGCGGACGCCGCGTTCACCCGGCGATTGCAGCAGAGCGGATTTACCGTTGAGGAGCTGCGGGTGCGAGCGCGGGATAACGGCAAGGGGCCCAAGCACACCCTCTGGTTTGCGACCGCCCCCGAAGCGGCCGATCGGGCAATCGCCCGCCGCCGTGGGTAACTGCACGGGGCATCAGCCAAGGCGGACCAAAGCTGTGTAGTAGATCTTTTACCTTGCACTGCAGCATAGAAGCTCCCATCTTTATACCATCTGGCAGGATGGTGAAATGGTTGCTCCGGTAAAACGCGCAAATGCTGACAGCGAGAAGATCACGATCAACCTCGGCTATGTCGATCTGGGATCGATCGACCTGCTGGTGAAGGAGACCGTGTTCGCCAACCGGACCGATTTCATCCGCACCGCGATCCGTAACGAGCTGGCGCGTCACGACGACATTTCACGCCAGGTCCGCACGCGCGAAATGCCCGTGCTGGGCATCAGCCATCTTGCCCGAACCGAGCTCGAGCAGGTGCGCGACGCCGGCGAGATGCTGGAACTGCGCGTACTCGGGCTCCTGAGCATTGCCGACGATGTCGAGCCCGAGCTCGCCCTCGATACCATTCAATCGCTCTCGGTACTCGGAGCCTTCCACGCTCCGGCGTGCGTCAAATCGGCGCTGACCGAGCGTATGGCCTGACCTTTGATACTTGCGAGGATTGTGACATGACTTACCCCCTGAACGGCCGCATGGCTGAAGTTCTCGCACTGACCGGCGCCGGAAAGCTCGACGACGCGACCGCGCTGATCCAGCGGACATTGGGCGCGGCCTCGGGCCAGGCCACGCCCGGTACCTGGCCGGCAGCGCCCGTGGACTTGCGGGCCGAGGGGCCATCATTTCTGCCCGCGCCGCACACCACGTCGAAAGCACCCGGAGGCAGCAAGCCGGTGGGCGATCCAGGGCCTTGGCCGCAAAGGTTCCGCCATGCCACCGCGCGCGGTCGCCTGGACTACATCCTCTACGTGCCCTCGCGCGTGGAGGAAGCCCTGCCGCTCGTCGTCATGCTTCATGGTTGCACCCAGTCGGCAGAGGATTTCGCCCGAGGCACGCGGATGAACGAACTGGCCGAGGAAATCGGCTTCGTCGTCGCCTATCCGGAGCAGGCGCAATCCGCCAACGCGCAGAAATGCTGGAACTGGTTCCGCCCGGGCGACCAGGCGAAGGACGGCGGCGAGCCGGCCATGATCGCCGGCATCACGCGCGAGATCATCGCTGCTCATCGGATCGATCCTGCGCGCGTCTATGTCGCCGGGCTGTCGGCCGGCGGTGCGGCCGCGGCGATCATGGCCGACGCCTACCCGGACCTTTACGCCGCAGCGGGCATCCATTCCGGCCTCGCCTGCGGATCGGCGAGAGACATGCCCAGCGCCTTTGCGGCGATGAAGGGCCAGGGAGCACGCCCGGCGCGCGGTTCGCGGGCCTACGTACCGGTGATTACCTTTCACGGCGACCGCGACAACACGGTCCACCCGGCTAACAGCGAGCAGATCCACGCCGCCTGGGCATCCTCACCCGCGATGGCTTCGCTCGAGAGGAAGGTGCACGAGGGCGTGAGCCCGGGGGGACGAAACTATCGCCAGACGGCGCTGGTCGACAACAAGGGCCGCAGCTTCGCGGAGAACTGGGAGATCAAGGGCGCAGGTCACGCCTGGTCCGGAGGATCGCCGGCCGGCTCCTACACGGACAGCACCGGTCCCGACGCATCGCGCGAAATGCTCCGCTTCTTCCTCCAGCACCGCTTGGCCGGCTGACCGGCCGGCCGTTTGCCGGCCACAAGCCGGCTTTGCGGAAGCAGGAGCAATTCCGCGCCGTCGATGTCAGCGGACCAGCAGGATCGGCGCGTGCACCGTGCGGATCATCGCGCTGGTCGTGCTGCCCACGATCAGCGTGCGCAGCGGTGAATGCCCGTAGGCGCCCATCATCAGCATCGCGCCGGCGGTCTGGGCGACCATGTGGGCGATCACCTCCTCGGGCTTGCCGCGCTCGAGCGTGGCCTGCACCGGGCGCGAGCCTTCGAGCCGGGCCTCGGCCTCGCGCAGGGCGCGGCGGTGGGTGTCGTTCTGCGTGTCGGCCATGACGAGGGTCACGGGCAGGCCGGTGAACAGCGGCGAATTCTCCAGGCGCTCGAGAGCACGGCGGGCTGCCGGGCTCGCATCATAGGCGAGCACG
>Ga0210040_10009874_pt1 | contig 11038 bp, 1 predicted proteins | sample CryGeyCG12114_NA_FD_185462 | JGI IMG/M metagenome (GOLD analysis project Ga0210040, IMG submission 185462) | Groundwater microbial communities from aquifer - Crystal Geyser CG19_WC_8/21/14_NA (SPAdes) (version 2) | ecosystem: Environmental > Aquatic > Deep subsurface > Groundwater | place: USA... | reverse complement strand
TATATCTTCTATAACCTTAACTTATATATCTACTATATAAAACTATTCCTAAAGGTATATAGAGCTAGTCTTAACTTACTAAGTATTTATACTACTCTATTAACCTACTATTATAAGGCGTAGTCCTATTATATCTAAGTAGTTAACCTAAATTAAGCTTAGCGCCTAAAGTAATATATTATTAATAAAGGTAAAAATTAAAATATTAATATCTCTTCTACTTACCTTTTATAAGCTTTTCTTTATAATATATATAATAAAACCCTAATATAATACTAAATAATACTACTTTTATTACTATATATAGAACGTACTTCTACTTATAGTATAGATCTATCTATAACTACTCTTTATATATCTTACTAAAATCTATAAAACTATACTTTAGATAGTAAAAGATTATATATATATACTTTCTTAACGTAGGTTATACTCTCTTCTAAGAAAATAGTTTAAGACTATATTATATAGAGTATATAATAAAGATTCTAATAGAATAACTATTCTTCTACTTAGTAGTACGTAGGCGTAAACGCTTAAATTATTATATATAACTAATATTATAGGTCTTTTATTAGGTAAGTAGAGTATACTAAAATAGATATACTATATTTAGATTTCTCCTAATTATATACTTATAAGTAAAGCTAGAAGTCTTTTATAGCTAATTAAGAAAAGTAGATTATATTATAAAGTTCTTAATAATATTATAGAAACCTTTAATACGTACTATATAGAGATTTAGAGTAGTTTAAAGATAGATATATATATATTTTATAATAATAAATAGTTAAGTAAAATAGAATAGAAGAACTTCTTAGAATAAGATATCTATACTTTTATAATATATAAATAAGTTTAACTTAAGAGTATAGCTTATATATTAATCTTATACTCTATAATATATATATTATAAAATAAATATCTATTATAGATTTAATAGTAAGTATAGTATATATATACTATTTAGAGTTTATACTTACTAAAGGACGCTTAAGCCCTCTTATAGAAGCCTAGTAGCTTAGTACTTCTAAAACTAAAATATATTATATATTATACTCTTAACTACTCTCTATAACTATAAAGAATATATAGTACTTAACTACTATCTATTATATACGCTTAAAAAAGTAGCCTATATATATAGTAGTAGCTAATATATAATCTAGGCTTTATATATCTATTTAATTTACTACTTAGCTAAAGAGCTACACTAGAATAAAGAAGTATAAGATAGTCTATTAACTAAGTAAAGATAGTATATATAAGGCTAAATCTAATATTAATAGTAATACTAAGAGTTTATATAATAACCTAACTATAAGTAATAGTAATAGTAGTATCTATATAGAGTATAGTAGAGCTATAGGTAGTAAAGCTAAAATATATAGAACTAGAATACTCTTAATATAGAAGCTATACACTATAGTTATTAAGTAAGATAAAATAGTATATATTAGTAGTATTATACTTAAGAGACCTATATAGGATATATAATACTAACTAACTTTACTCTTATATAGAAAACGTAACTAGCTATAGTTTATAAAGTACTAGAAAGTATAGAGTACCTAAAGGTATAAAAGTATACTAATACTCTATTACTAACTCTACTACTATAGTAGATAACGTAACTACTCTCTATTAACTCTATACTCTTTACTATAAGCGTAGTTTCTATAGATAAGATATAACTAACTAGTAATAAGAATATTATAAGTAGCTTACTTTTAGGTTAAAAGAGATAGTATATAGCTAGTATAACTACTAATCTTAAGCTTTAGAATAATACTAGACTATAATAAGAAGTAAGGTAAAAAAGCTAATATTTATTACTAATACTAAAAGTTACTAAGTTCCTAAACTAAGATATACTTAACTAAAAATAATACTATACTATAGTAGTAAAGATAGTAAAGGGTATAATATAGGAACTCTTTCTATATTACTTCTTTATATAGAGATAGGTATATCTACTAAACTAATAGATATAGAAGATAGTCTACTTTAATTTAGAGTTAACTAAAATAGAGATATATACTCTATTTTAAGTAGAAGAATAAGTAAAAGTAATAAGTTAAAAGTACTTAAGGATATATAGTAGGTATCTTTAGTATATCTATATAATAATAGTAGAGAGTATAAAAATATAGAGGCTATTTCTATAGTAGCTTTAGTATCTAGGTAGTTAGCTAGATAGATATTTAAATTATAACTTCTACTATAGAATTATAATATAGATATAGTTATAAAGTAAACTTCTTTAGATTAGAGGTTATTATAAAGAAAGTTAATTAGAGAATTTTTTAGACTAAATAACTAGTAAAAAAGGAGGAAAGACCTAAGTTAAACTATTAACTTCTATACTAAGAATACTTAGATATTTAAAGAGAAAGATAAAGGTCTTTAAGTAGTAGCTAATATAGTATATAAGTAGCTAAATCTAGATTAGTAGAGATATAGAGAAGTATACTATACTAAACTACTTTAAGCTTATTATAATAAAATAGAAGATAAAGATTATTACTATAGGCCTTTCTTAAGTACCTACTTAGAGGACATCTTTCTATATAATAATACTAATATTAGCTTAAAGACTAGAAATTTCTTAACTTATACTAGCTTCTATTATAAAATATATATAGATATATATAAGATTAAGAAGTATATAGAAGAATAAAATAATAATAGTTAAAAGCCTATAGTAGTTTATCTATACTATAAGAAAACTTTACTATTAATACCCTATATTTTATATAGGATAGATAGTATAATTATAATTAAGAAAAGCCTTATTATATTTTAAATAAACTTTAAGCTTTACTTAGTATATATAGTAGATTAAAATATTTTAGATACTCTTTACTTACCTATAAAACTTTAGTCTATTATAGAGAAAAAGACTATAAGTATTATTAGTATATAACTAGAAGTAGAGAAAAATACTATAGATAATAAAGATACTATATAGGCTAATATTAGTAATATAAGATTTATTCTAGCTACTATAAGAAGAAGAAAGAAGAGAAGAAGTTATTCTCTATTCTACTTCTATAATATTCCTTATATATACTTTAGATTCTATACAGCTTACTTAGAGAGTTTAGTACTTATTACTTAGCTAAAGCTAACGTAATATAGAGGTAAGTCTAATAATTATATTATAAAGAAGATACTATTATAATTTTACTAAAAAGTACTATATCTAGCGCTTATAAAGTATATATTACTTAAGTCCTATACTCTCCTACTACTATTATAAGTAAGTATAGATATATAGGCTACTATAGCTATAAAAGAGTTTAGTAGTAAAATATCTTTAAAAAAATAAATATACTATAGCTCTATACTTTATAAGATTCTTAGCCTACTATAGAAGACTATAAAGTAACTAATTATAGAATTAGAAGAGTTATATTACTTTATAGATATATTTCTATACTTAGATATAAAGAATATTAAGAGAGAGTTAGAAAGATAGTACTTATTTAAGGCTATAGATACTTTTAATAAAAAGATAGAAAGAGAGTTTAATAAGAGGTATATTATAATAATAGTAATTAATTTAGCTATTTTAATCTATATATAAACTAGAGAGAGTAGGTTAACCTAGTTTATATTTATTATAGTATACTAATATAAGAACTACTTTAGGAAATTAGTATAGCTATTCTACTAATAATACTATTATATACTTCTAAAAGGACTACTATATTAATTAGTTCTTTAAGTATTTATAGTAGAAGTATTTTAGTAACTCTATAAGATCTTCTTATTTTTATATAGTAGTATATCTAAAAGATATAAAATATCTAATAGTTAAGCTACTTTATTATTTAGACTTATAGAAATATAGAGTATACTATATTTAGATATATAATACTATAAAAAGTCTATTAGAAGTAATAAGTAATTAGCTATTTAATAAAGATAACTTACTATAACTTATAGTTAATAGCTACGTATTTAGAAAAGCCCTATAGATTCTTAAGAAGAAAGATTAAGATATATATAAGTTATTAATAAAGAAGTAAAGCTTAAATAAAACTAGAGCTAACTATAAGCTTAACTATAATAAGATATTCTTAAAGCTAGTATAGTTTAAGATATATCTATTATATAAATAAGAATAAGTAGAAAATAAAGAAGATAAGCTTAGTAATAAGGAAGATTTAGATAAAGATCTAGTTAATACTAATAATCTAGATAATAAAAACTCTCCTAATATAGAAGTATAGGACCTAGTTAAGAAAGGATTATAGTAAGCTATAAAAGAATAAGCGTATAAGTCTTAGTTAAGTAAGAAAAGAGTAGTATATTTAAAAGAAGTCCTATAGAGCTTATATAATATTAATACTAATTCTTATATAGTATTTATATAAAGTAACTTATATAAATATATATTACTTATTAAAATTTATACTATTATAAGTCTAGCTAGGCGTACTTTAGATTAAACTATACTAATATATATCCTTCTATTAGCGTTAAAGAACTTCCTAAATAGCGTCTTAGACTAGTACTTAGTTCTAGCTAAATTAATTTAGGATATAGTAGATAGATTAAAATATAGCTTTAGTTTAGCTATAAGTTATATAAAATTTAGATATTATTAGTAGATAAGTATTATAGATTAGTAAAACCTCTAGTTTAAAGGCGACGTTAGAAGTAATCTATATTAGTAAAAATATATAAAAAAATAGTAGTAATACTAGTACTTATAGGTACCTTATAGGTACCTGCGAGGTTCCCTAGGTCTCCCTAGGTTCCCTAGGTCCTCAATTCCAAGTCGCGATATTCAAGGCACATTACAGGGCCCTGCGATGTGATTACGTAATCACTTATATAATATAAAATATAGAGCGGAATTTTCTCTTTAAAATGGCCTATTCAGAATATTTTTAGCTACTCTAGTTAAATAGATATTGAGCTTTAAAAAAAAAGATAAAGAATTTCTTTATTTTCTTTATCTAAGTACGTTCTAACTAGTATATATATATATATATAATATACTAATATAACTTTATATAGTTAAAATAAGCTATTTAGTTAGTTTTATAGAATAAAAAAAATATATATATTATTTACTTATAGAGCTAGAGCTTAAGCGAGTTTTAAGAACTTTAAAATAAAATAATTTTAAAACTTTAATAACTAAGTAAATAAAATAGCTATAAATATTCTAAGTACGCAGTTTTTTAGAGAATAATTAGTAGTATTTTTAATAATTTTTCTAGGTCTAAACCTACTCCAAACCTGCTCTAAAGCTTCTCTAAACCTACTAGGCCTACTAGGCTTACTAGGCCTACTAGTAATTAAGCTAAATTACAGGTACTTAGTATTAATAGTATTAATACTATTAATTATAGTATATTTTTATAAAAAAAACTTTTGCAATATAGTAGGATAAGTTTATTAGTAACTCTTACTATAGTTCTAATTAGTACTAGAGCTAATTAAGGAGTAGGATCTATTACTTAGTACTTAGAAGATATATATATATAAGTCTATAGGTAGCCTAGAGATAAGAGATATATTATAGAAGATAATAGCGTATACTTTATTTAAAGAGTACTAATTAGAGATCTAGTAATTATTAAAGAATATAAGAAAAGACTAATTAGATAATATAAAAAATAATATAATCTAATTCTATAATATTAAGTTTAGGAATATTCTAACTAAAAAGGCTAGATATTATAAATAATTAAACGTTAAATTCTATAACCTAAAATATATTTTTAACTTTCTATAGACTAATATTAAATAGGAAGATAGCTATACCTATAATTATAATTATTTTAAAAATATCTAGTTCTAAAATTTACTAAAGGAGTACTAAAGATAAATTTAACTAGTAGTACTCTAAGAGTATAAGCTTATACTATAATTAGAGTTCTTTAAGTATTATCTAGTAATACTATACTTAAACTCTTCTTAGGAGTCTTTATCTATTTAGGATAGAAAAAGTAATAAGGCGTAAAAACTACTATATATAATAAAGCTAGAGAAAGGTAGTAAAGACTATATATAGGTAATAAATAAGCTATATTTAGAGTACTTTAAATCTTACTCTCTATTTATAAACTAGATAGAAAAGAAGAAGTATAAGCTTCTTAATATAAAGAACTAAGAAATAGATATATAATAAGTATTATAAGTATTCTAGTAGGTAATATAAGAAATTATAATTACTTCTATATAAGCTTAGCTACTAAACTTTAGGTATACTTTAATATAGAAAGTTTAGTATAACTTTAAGTTATAGTAATAGCTTATTAGTTTAAAGCTTAAGCTATAGTAACTTCTTAAATCTTAGATTACTATAATTAATAAGTTCTTAAAAATTACTAATAGATTAGAAGTAAAAGTTAAGATTAGGCCTAATCTTAATTCTAGTATAAGTAAGTATAGATAAGTAAATATAAGTAAGTATAAGTAAGTAAATATAGGTAAATATAAGTAAGTATAAGTAAGAAAGTATAAGTAAGTATAAGTAAGAAAGTATAGGTAAGTATAGGTAAGAAAGTATAGGTAAGTATAAGTAAGAAAGTATAAGTAAGTATAAGTAAGAAAGTATAGGTAAGTATAAGTAAGAAAGTATAGGTAAGTATAGGTAAGTATAAGTAAGAAAGTATAGGTAAGTATAGGTAAGTATAAGTAAGTAGGTATAGGTAAGTATTTAATATTAGATCTAATATTAAATATATAAAGTAAATATAAGTTTTTATAAATAGTTTAGAGTTATAACTATTAAGTATATCTATATAAGTATAAATTATATATATATATAATAGCTATAAATAGTATAATTAAATTTATATTTTAAAACTATTTTAATAATAAACTTATAGTTTAATTATATTTAATAAATATAAAATAATATTAATATATATATTTATATATATATATATAATATTTACTTATTTATTAATATACTTTTAAAATAAAAAATAAAATTTAGAAATATTAACTTAAATCTAAATTTACTAAAGTTTATTTTTATAGATAAAATTTAGTTTTTAACTTTTAATATTTTACTACTAAGAGCTATAAAGCTTAAACTTTTAAAATAGAAATATAATCTATATATCTATACTTTTAATTATTTAAAAATTAATTTTAGCTTACTAAAATAATTAAGCTTAACCTTAACTTACTTACTAGAGTTATATATTACTTCTCTTATAAAGCCTTTCTAAAAAGAAGTATATAATAAAGACTTTTATCTAACTACCTAAACTAATACTAGTTTACTTATAGAAGAGTATACTAGACTAAAGTCTAGATAAGTAACTATAAGTAAGTCTAGCTATAAGTACTTCTTTTTTAATAATTTTATATACTATTTAACTTTCTTTCTAAAGTACTTTTTATCTTTTAATTACTCTACTTATATACTATTAGTTTTTAGCTAGTATTTAGCTTTAGAAGAAATTTACTTTCTATTTAGAGCTATATTTCTAAATAACTTAACTTATTAAAAAGGCTTTATATAGTAAAGGATAGTAGCTATATATAGGATTCTTACTCTCTATAATATTCTATTCTAAAGAACTTAAACTACTACTAATACTAAAGCGCCTTCTATAAATTATAACTTAGACTCTAAAAGAGCTAGATTTTAAATTTAAGCTATTACTACTTTACTTACTATTACTAGAGTAATCTCTATTAGTTTCTTTTCTTCTATTTATTAATATACTTAAGTTTAGTAGGTATCTTTACTTAATCTAAAGTTAAAAGTGTTAAATAGTCTTAGTAGACGCTAATACTACTAGCTTAAATTATAACTTATACTATACTTTAAGACTAATATATTAGCTACTAATAAATTTAAGGTAAGTCTAGCTATAGTAGAAAAGATAAGTATCTAATACTAAGTAAAGCTTAAGAGTATAAATAATACTTAAATAAGTATACTCTATATAATACTAAAGGGTATAATATATATTTAAAGATTTAATAATTTACTAAATTCTATAATTTATACTACTTATTATATTTTACTATGTTTTTTATTAATACTAAAACTAAAAGATCTATTATTAAAAGTTATAATTATTATAATAATTTAGATACTAATTAATAATTAAAAGTATTATAAAATATTTAGCTAGTAGGTAAGCCTACTAAAGAAAATATAAGTATATAAAAAGATAAGAGTTTAGAAAAAGAGTATACTTATAAGCTATATATAATATACTAGAAAACTTTCTACTCTCTCTAATAGTAGAAATCTACTAAGTATAATAATCCTTCTATAGGTTTACCTATAGAATAGCTTAAGAGAATAATAAAATTACTTATTACTCTCTCTCTAAAGTCTCTAGAAAGGCCTAACTATCTCTTAAGTAAAGCCTAAGAGCTTTACCTATTTCTACTTAGTTTATAAATATTCTCTATATTTTATAATAGTCTATAGTTAAAATAGTAAAGGCTTTACTATAGATTATCTATTTTATTAATACTTAAGGTACTAAATTATTCTCTTAACTATTACTATACTCTATAGTTTTCTATAGGCTACTAAAGGGTTTTCTTTACTAGTTTAGTATAAAAAGCTCTTAGGAGTTCCTTATAATTTAAAAATATTACTAGTATATACTAACTTATATAAGGTATAATTTCTTTATAGTTACTTAGCTACTATTACTAGCTATAAAGGCTTCTATAGAGTATAAAGAATTAACTTTATTATAACTTTTACTTTCTCTAAATAATTAAGTTTAGATAACTTTCTAGCTTAGAGTAGTTATTACTAACCTCTCTAAGCTAGTCTAAAAGCTTTACTAAACTATTTAATTAGTAGTAGTAATAAGTAGTATATATAAAGGGTAAGGACGTAATTAATATATACTAATAATATACGCTTACTAGGTATTCTTTATTAAAAAGTAATAATTATAATACTCTATCTCTAGTATAATAGAGTTTAATAAGATTACCTAGACCTTTTAGTTAAAGTAAAGAACTTATTAGCTCTATTAATATAGCGCGTATATAGCCTAGAATATCTAAAAGTATTATAGTATTTAATAAAGTAGTTAATCTTAAATTAACTAGCCTCTTAACTAGTAGTAGTAAATAAAAGTTTAGCTAGTACTCTAAAGTACTTTAACCTATTAGGTCTTAATACTAAGGCTTAGTTACTTAAGAGATTAGTATATACCTTAAGCTAATAAAGTTAGCCTACTCCTTTCTATACGTTATAATAGCTAAGTATTACTTTAGCTTACTATAAGATTAGCTAATCTATAAACGTAATAGTAGATCTAGTATTCTCTATACTAGGTAGTATTACTTATATTATAAGATTACTCTTACCTTCTTCTAATAGTAGGAGACTTCTCTAAAGAAAGTTAAGATACTAAACTAGTAGAATTATTTTAGTAGGCCTACTATTATAGGCCTATAAAGATTAACCTATTATTACCTATAACTTCTTTTAGCTTAAGCTAAAAGTTATTAGGTATATATATAAAAATATTAGATATAGACTAAGAAATATTAGGTATATAGATAAAAATATTAGGTATATATATAAAAATATTAGATCTATACTAAGAAATATTAGGTACTAGTATTATATACACGTACTAGCTTAGTATAAATATTAATTTAATATTTAGAATTCTAATATATATAGGTAATCTATAGCCTATTAATCTACCTCTTAATATTCTTATAGAAGCTAGTAGCTTCTTTAGATTATTTCTAAACTTATTTCTTTCTTTCTATAAGTACTTCTTATTCTAGCTGTAGTTGTTCGCGATTTGCACTAATTAAACGCTGGGACGAACAAAGATGTCGAAGTGCTTAATATAAGGCTGTATTATAGGCACCGTCTGGATGGAAGATGCTCCAGAATAATAATCGCGACACGGTTGTTGGCCTATTGCTCCCTCTGGTAGTCGCTCGTCTAGGTTGCGGTGTGCACGATCTTCCTTTTGAATCTGTTAATGCGCTTGATGCCCGGCCTTTGGAAGTTGTTCATGATGCCTGTCGTGGAAAGCAAGAGGTCGCACTCCTCGTCGAACAACTGCTCTTCGCCCGAAGCAGCCTTCTGTCGCAGAGTAACTTTCCACTTGCCAGCGCCATCCTGCCATACGGCACGCACAACCTCGCTGTTGGAGGTCATGTACTTGCGAAGGCCGAATACTTCCACGACTTTGAGCATGTATTTCTGGATGTCGGGTGCGTACGAAAAGAAGCGACGCCAATCCTGGTTAAGTCCAAAGTTGAGTGTGTCGGGGTGGGAGGGTATGTTGCAAGCGCATCCTGCATGCTGTCAACTCGCGAAAGAATCGACGCTGAGGAGTCGATGAGGACAACGAAAGAGGTATAAAGAGAGCGCTGAGAAGATTGACGGCTTTGTAGCGATGACACTTCGATGTCCGGAAGGCCGGCCATCTCCATCCATGACATTTGATCGTTTGAGGGTTAAATCATGTTGAAAACTAACATCCACGACGGTCACCACAAGAGTCGCGCAGGATTCGCGCGGGGTTCTGCGGGGTACCTCAGTGTAGCGTCGCCCCTCGTGCGTGCGAATGTCCCGTGCATCACCATGTCAATACATGGAGTTCTAGCCCTTGGGTAGTCGGACAGACCTTGAGCGCGGATGTTCATTGCGAGGCTCGAAGATTTGGTTGTAGCTGGTCGCCTAGGTACACCAGAGCCGATGTCATCACGACGTAAAATCACGGCGTGGTGCAATGCGATGGCCGTGCGACTCGGCTTAAGCTGGACAGTCGTTGATGTATCTGCCACCCGGAGCATTAACGAAATGGTAGCCATCGCGATACTGTACATCTCTATCGCAAGTACGCTTATTGTTTCACCACAATATCGTACTTGCCACCGGGGAGCTCCAAGACAACATGCCCAGCCTTCCGCGTATACTGACCACTTTTCACCTCTTTTCCATTGATCTGAATGGCAACATCGCCATCTGCTTTAGGCACTGGCAAGCTCATTACGCCTGACGTGGCCGTCGGCGTCAGGAAAGCCAACGTATACCCACTTGCAGTTCTTT
>Ga0210040_10009873_pt1 | contig 11039 bp, 4 predicted proteins | sample CryGeyCG12114_NA_FD_185462 | JGI IMG/M metagenome (GOLD analysis project Ga0210040, IMG submission 185462) | Groundwater microbial communities from aquifer - Crystal Geyser CG19_WC_8/21/14_NA (SPAdes) (version 2) | ecosystem: Environmental > Aquatic > Deep subsurface > Groundwater | place: USA... | reverse complement strand
TATGTAGTATAGATTGCTTGAATAGCCCACCTTGGTTTTAATGATCTGTATGCGTGCACACGATTATCTCACAGGGTGGTTCCGTTTGCTAAAAAAAGACACAGGAAGAGTTTAAAACCAATAATAACTCATTTATAACGCTATTCGATTTCAAAATTTAGTTATACAGTGGTAGATTGCGCATACAAAGCCGAGGTAACTAAATTGTCTCACCGACAGAATAAAAAACCGAAAATAAATAAGTTTTGAATGGCTTTCAAGTTTGCGATCTTAAAAATATTTTTCTGAAATTGGAGAACACTTAAATATATATTGCATTCAGTTTCCTTCATTTTAGTCAAAATTTTTTGTACTACAAGGTCCTTAACTAATAGCGCAAATAAACATTATTAATTAAACGTACACAGCGGAAAATTGACTTCCTTATTAAGAACACATACTGTTTGGGAAATCTGTGTACAATTTAAACCTCTTTAAAACACATTTAGCTCGTGACCCATTGCAATTGCATTCCATTCACAACCTAATGCTATCAACAATCAAATATTGTTAACAAATCCAAAGCAAGTTTCCTTTTTGATTCCTGACTTTAAAAGTGAATCTCGTATCAATGTCTATTTGATATCCATTTCACTAACACGAATTCCTATGTCAATGACTTTTGAAATTTTTTGCCTTTTTCCATATACAATGGCTGTCAGATTTACAATATTATTTATTCACACAAATCACTTTCATTTGTTGCCAAAAAACATGAAATGGTGTTCAACAATGCAACTCTGACCTACAGTTAGTTACTGATATGGGCATAATTTGAACAAATCATGTCTAATGTCAAAATCATTCTTTTCATTTGTGCGTAAGGCTTTCTAACTAACTCTAACTGCTCTCATATGAAATTCCGTTTGCTAAATATTTTTTAACTAACTAACTAACTGCAGCAAGCTAGCCAATTCAATTCTTCCATTAATGCACAATCGCATACAAGAGTTGTGCTGAATTAGATTAACACATCAAAATGGAAGTCCGTGTATTAATACCCCACAATTTGAACCGGCAAAACCGTCCATACCGACAAAAAAATTTGCCGCAATAAAATGGAAACCACAATGAACTTGATATTGTCCTTGAACCAAAATTTACATGCGAAAAGTTCAGAGTGCAAACCCATTCATAATTTATAGGTAATAATACTATGGAGCTTTACAATACCAACTTTAGGTGGTCATAAAATTTCACACTTGCGAAAAAAACTGTCTCCAGTGAGTTGCTCGTAAAAGTGACTTTTTGCCAACTGATTATTTGGTTTTAACTATTGTGAAGATCACGAACACACAATTTTTCCCCTTGTGCGAAAATCCGTATCACCGTTATAGTTAGATGGCAAATGTTTTTCTATTGTATTCAACTAACTAACTAAGATGAACAAATTGAAAGCTGTTTCTTCACGGGTGCTCATAAAGTTAGTTAGTTAGTTTATTAGTTAGCAACTGACAAACATGCATTTCTCATTATATAATCCTCGGGTCGTTGTTACCAATTAATGGCTCTTGTCATTATCTATAAGCTCCCCAAAAAAGGAGTCAAACTAGAATAGTGCGTCGATCGATGGACAATGGCGAAAAACGGAATCACGTTCCCTAATATGAAAAATGCCCGGAAACGAGTCGAGACAATGATTATGTTCACAGTGGTGTGAATACAGAATTGAATCCAATGGTTTGCAATCTAATTCACAGGTTTAATTCAGATGAGTACGTTAGTTAGTTAGTTATAGTAAGACAGGAACCGTAAACTTGGCATTCAACTTTATATAAATAAGTTGGTATATAATCACATCCAATTTGTAACGAGCGAGTGAATTCAGCTCCGTATAAGGAAGTGCAATTTTTGTATCATGTAGATTCCATTGTTTTGGTATGCGAAGTCTAATTCATAGAAATATTAAGTCATGGAATTCTGTGCAAATTTAAAACCCATCCCTTTTACGAGACTGAAATTCCCACGGTCCAGAATCCATATCAATCTCGCTCGTTACTAAAAACCAACCGCCTAACTAACTAACTAACAATATCCAAAGTAAATTGATCACCAGCTACAATCTAAAACGTAATCGAAATGCTAAATATGGGAAGCTATAATAAACTTCTAACTATCTGTTTGGTCAATCAACAAACTTAACGGACGATTTTGCCGCTTTGTGAATCCCAGATTTATTGCCCCCACAATCTTACTTAGTTACAAACTACCATATAGAGATTTTATGGAGAAATTCTTATTTTTCTCCAGTCGTAATATAAACTCACTCCTTAACTCTTTGGCTAAATAGTGATAGTAATTCATTATTGTTATCATATCGTCGGCTGTTGTTAGCTATAGTTAGTTACTAATATACGCAAAAAGAGAACAAAGACATATTTTTTGGCATCCCAAAGTTTTGCCAAGGTCAAAAATATCATCTTCACCACACGATAAAATTGGACAACAAAAGAAAATCTTTCTTGTTAACATTATGCTCTTATTATCTTATAACTAGCATGTAATCTCTATGTCGAACAAACATGTAATATCACTTTTTATCGACGCATATATGTATTTATGACAATTTTTTACATTGCAAGGAAAAAATCCTCCTCCTATCACCTTTGTGTTGCCATGTACAGTTAAATATATGAACAAACAATAATTTATTAACCATAAAATGCACAGTAGGTTACAAAATTACTGGCTGAAGGTTAGATATAGCTAGCCAAGTCAAATATAGAAATTTATATTTGCAGTTTACTAATTAAGAGTGACATGAATATTCACATTTTTTAGACAACACGGAAAAAGGGAATGAGTGAATGTATAAATTGTTGTCCTCCAAAAATGGAGCACTTTTAATCACAGGGAGGAAAGACTCGCTTTAAAATGCCTTTTCTGGGAGTTAGAACTCAATCATAGATTTAGACGTGCCAACTCAAATTGATCGATATTGATAGCAAATTATGCAATTCGCAAACCTATTGCATCAATACCAATAATAAAGTTTGGTTAACATTGCCCTACTTATGCAATTGGGCTTTTTGACCTTTGCAAATGACTGTCATAGTCAGTAGTAATGCACAAGTACTATATTTGCACTTCGATGATTAAATGTGCACAAATTATGATCGCATGTCAATAGTTTACAGTTGGTTTGCCTGCGGTTTGGTTTAGGGATCCACAACTTTAGCAATGCGGGCTAATTTGATGTTCCTTAGCTAACGATTATCATCCATAGTATATATAATATGGGCTTTTGCACATGCTTATAAGATTCCAAAGTGGATTCAACTAACTGACCTCCATCATATGTTAATAGCTAACTAACTAAATCTTAAAATGACAATGAGTGGATTGTACATCGCGTAATAAAAATGATATTAGCTGAAATGATAATTACGTACTGATGACTCTCATTTGAGTGTCATATTATCATCAAGAGATGGACGCCCACCTGACATGATATAAAGATTGTACGCCCTTGTTCACTCACTTACTTAAGTTCCTTTGTAATGGCTTTAGAGTGAGAGATTAATTTCTACCAATTGCACAGGTAAACATAGCCTTGAAAATAGCATTTTCAATCTGTTGAATAAATCTTGGCCTGGACGCATAACCTGCTCTCCATCAGTTCGATTTTAAATATTGTCAAAGACATCATAACAGGCGTTGAACACATGAAACGAACAAATTTGTACGCTTTAAGAAACTTCTGTTCGAAATCAATGCAAAATTGGAGTTCAATAAATGCCCAATCTTTCTGTTCAGTGTACTATGTACAAAAGTTGATAGTAAACTAAATAAGGTTGCTTTGGAACTACACGAGTCGATTAACAGTTAATATGGCCGTTATTAAGAAAATGTGATGATATAATGTTATTATTGACTGGTCATTATCAAACGTGACTTACTTAAAGTCAAAACAGCAGTAATAATTTCACCGTGAAATGTGCACTATAAGTGTACAGTCACGAATTTTGAGATATGGGGGCGCGTTGAGAACTTAAACACGAATATGGTTTAGCATGTTATTTCCCTGACTTGCTGGGCTAACTAAGGTTAAAACTTCGGTGTCACTGGAGCTAGTGTATCCTGCAAGCAAATATTATTTTGTTTTACAAAATTTATTTGAATAATGGCTTGAATAATCACGAAATTCTAAAAATTAATCAGTTTAAATCCAAAAAAGGCGAAAATTGTAATATTTTCTTTTCAAAAATGCTTTTTTGCTGTTTTCAGAACATATTTCGAAATTTTTTTCAAGACGTTAGCAACACTCACTTAAAAAATTTAAACAGCGCAGTATTAAACACCTGTAATGCGTAGAAATTCCTCTCCTCACACGATTACAAACCATAGAGTTCAATGTATCCATATTGGATAACGTGTAAACATTAATAACCTATTGATTCGCACCTCTGTACAAAGGATTATAAAAACACGCATTTCATGGCACAATAAATTCCACAAGTCAATAATAATGCTTACACACAATCCCTTGAGAAAAAAATTGAACAAGCATGCATGGTTCTCCAAATTTGTACATGCAATAATAATGATCTGGTCTTGCATAATCGTTCGCATGGACTAAAGAATATGGGAATGCATCTGACTAAAAGTAAGTAAGATGATGAATTAAATGGAACTCATCCTTGTCACATTAGAAGACCTAATGTGAACACCTTTTAGAAATGTTTGTCATTGAAGTCCAAGGACAAATGTACGCATCAAATGTCAAACACACGTATGTTATGCATACGCACGGTAGGAGTTCCTCATCAGTAGAATATGATATTTCGAATCTGATAGGGACCAACACCTTGATTTACTTTCTGAGTTCATTACGATGGCGTGTGTGTGCAATGGTAACAGCACACACACGTAACACATCGTAACAGGTCGGCCAAATTTACATTTTAGATCGGACATTATAATATAAAGTAGCGTTGCTGGCTAACTAACTACTAACAATAATAAAGTCCTGAAAAAATTACTTTTCCAGAATCTGCTGTGCTCAACAAAGGTTTTGAAATCATAAAAATTGATAAATTAGGTCTTTTTGACGTTTTAAAAATCTTTTTTTTTCATTCTTAGGCTTTGATTGCAGTAAAATACAAAAAATTTGAACCCTGTAGAAGTTAAAGTCCTTTGAAATCTGAATTAGAATCTTTCAATAGTCAGAATTTAACTGACGCTACACTGTGAACATTTGGATGCAAAAAAATCTCAATTTCTCTATATAAACAGTAAAAACATAATCAAACAAAATCCGCTCTCTGATAGTCCCCAACTTACATTTGCACACACACTATTGTATTTAAGGTAACTGACTGACATAGAGATTTGGTAACCCACAATTGAGCCAATCTGATCAACTCCAGTGCAGAAGATGTCACATTGTGCTAAATAATACAGGCAGAGTGACAAGGATCATCAATAAACCGCATGGACACAAAGAGGGCGAAAAAAGTGAAAGGAGAAGATAAAAATAATTCAAATGGCTGCACAAAGCTATGCCTAGTTAGTGGAGCCCATAACATGTTCTAGAATCGGACAACGCCTTGTTTTTGAGTGCTTGGACATAGCCATTTAGTAGTCAGTTTAATGGTCCATTAAATGTGAAAACGAGTGTACGATAAGCTAAACTGGACTCAATTATTACATCGTTTTTTAGCCACACTGGTTCACTTGGCATGCCAAAGTAGTTTTTTCTATGCCATATTCCACGATGTGTATACGACACTGATCATAGGCCTTAATTTCATAGCAATACGCTGACAAATCGTAGCCATGAATAAATCCTAATATGATCCCATCTTATGACTGGAATCGTCATTGCATACTTGAAACTGTCAAACTAACTAACTAACTAGCATATAGAAAAATGCTAAGGTGTCACCCTGACCAACAACTTTTTGAGCATCTCGTATGCACAGATTGGGAATGCACCAATGCGAATGGATTTAATTTATTGTACGAGTGATTACTAGCTGTCCAAATAGACTGCATGTGAAATTTGAGATTTCCAAATGCGGACACAGCCCATATTTCATATGTTGAAGTTGAAGTTTAGGGAGACGAAAAAATATTGTTGGTATTAACAATGGGATAAGAATCTTTGCCCATGCCCATCTCTAAAATTGCGATTTTTGAAGATAGATTCCTAGAATATACTGTAAACATGTCTTTAGCTCAGATGAATTCATAATCTGCGAAAATTTAACGATCAGCTTTAGTCTATTTTCGAACAAACTAACTTTTTTTCTGACAAGTATCATAAAAATTCCAGTGCACCACGCATGAAAAGAAAAGTTGAGGTTTTACAGCCTCCAAAATCATAAAGAACATGACTCTTAGCAAGTTAATGAAGATGGAATGGATAGTAAAAAGAGTGAAAAATACATAAAACTACATAAATACAAAAGGAATACACAATAAACTTTTGGTGTATTCACTGTGTGACAATCTTGGTATCTCAAAGTCAATGAATCTTACATATGGTCTCACCACACAATGCTATCTTTTGGTTTGTCAAGTGACTTTTTAGAGTTGTGAAACAACGAGCGTCAAACGAAGAAAAGACCAAGATTTTATCGAAATTTCCCATTATTCTATGCATTGGTATATTGGCATTGGTAACTAAGCGTACGGGGTTTCAAAATAGTTTTTCCTCCCCAAAACCCCAAAAAATCCGTTTAACCTTTCGAAGTTTCCAAAAATTTTGATTTAAACACATTGTGTTTACAAAATTTTCAAAAAAAGCTATTGTTATGGCATTAGCAGGGCATTAAAATGCAAATTTTCAATCTTTAAATGACAAAAACTTTTTTGCATCCCTGGAACCAGCTAACAATGCATGTTTATTCTGTGTGGGACTGCGGTTAAAGGTGTTCGTAGGGGTTCCAAAAAACAAATAATTAATGCTTACACAACACACAAAGAGGGAAATATAATATTCTATGTGTCCTTTTCGGTCCTTCTGTAAAAAAAGATGGGCAAGTTGCACCCTCCAGGAGATATGGCAGTAAATAATGGACCAAAACGTTACAAAAACAGCTTCATTTATGTAATGTGGCTCACAAGTAATAAACTCAAGTGACTGAGAGTCCACCCATGCTGCTCTGAATAAAAGGAAAACAGAGCTAAGCAAAAAAAACGTGTCATTCCAGCAGTTTCGCATATTTAAAACTACCAGCTTAACATTATAAGAATTTAAGATATTAAAACGAGGCCTTGTCCTGCCAGTGCATTTTTGAGCCGTCTAATCTTTTCAATGGCTTTTAGCGTTTCAGACATTTTTGACGGGTTAAAACTTTACGTAAAGCTATGAAAAAATTCATGGGGTTTATTTTTCATTAGATTTTTCAGATTTTAGGTTGCTATTTAACCTCCTATATTGTTGACTATATGCTTGTCATGCTGCTAAAACATTTTTTACAGCTCCTTCTCAATTTTTTAGCCAGGCTGCTTATTAGCTTAATCAAAAGTAATGCATCTTCTTTTAATTTTTCAATTACAGCTAATTCAAGACAACTAAATGCTTTGGTGGTCACTGCCAAGAAGTTTAAATTGACCAAAAAATTGTTTCAAATTTTTTACAGCAGTGTTCCTACTCATCATCCCTCTATTGCTCTCAATGATAAACAAAATGAAAAAAAATCTCACTCCCTTTTTGAATTTACGTGGTAGTTAGTTACTAGTAGGGCCGACACCCCAGTATCCAGCGTATGCACATTTTCTGTAACACATTTTTTTCCATTTCTTCTTTGTATGAATTACCCTTCGGGTTAGTTGTTTCCACTCAATCGTAGTAAAACAAAGCCAGTCGTAATAAAAGGGTTAGTTTTTGTGCATGCTGCTGACAGCCACACTTACTTTTAGAATCTGTATGAATTCCTTTGATATGGGAACATAATATGAAAAATAAAGCTCGGGAGATATTCGAAAGTTTCAAATCATTTTTCGCTGAATAAATTTGGAATCCTAAGTATAAATGACTCCAGAATTCCATAACAAACAAAAGTGAATTCGACATTGTAAAAAATTGAGTGTACATTGTATGTATTGCATGCGTGTGTGCGTTGTTTGTTTATATGTGAACATGTGGCCAGGACCACCACTAGGATGATGAGTAAATGTAAAAATCCTAATAATAATGTGTGGATGAAATGAACTACAGAATAAAGAAATTGAAAAATTGTACCCCTCGTGCTCATTGTTATGATTGCATTATGATTGTCATTCATTTGCATACATACACCCAGAGAATGAGCGTTGTGATTATCCTGTGTTAAGCCGCAATGACATAAGCACATGTTTTCAATACGGACCATTGGGTTTATTGAATAGAAGCTTTGGATTCTGGTTACATTTTTAGTATTAATAAAGGCGTCAGTACATAAACAAGATGCACATTTTTAAATCTCTTCCCTACTGTGTGTATCAAGGGGGGAAATTGTCACTCTTTGCTTTTGAAATTGAAAAAACAAGCTTTAAGTTAGCAGTGATAAAAAGAGAATAAAATTTCATTCTTGCTTTTAGTTTGTTTCATATCTGTTGTGCTACTGCAATGGTCATTCAATTGAACTAAAATATTACTTCCCATAACTAACTAAGCTACCATCTTAGGCATAGCGTTAAATTATTATTTTCTTATTACACAGAGCAATGAATTTAACCCTGGACCAAACTGAACATTCATTGAGAAGAAAATTGAATGGCTAGTTAGTTAGTTGGCTAACTAACTAACTAAACAAGTATAGCTTCATTCACACCATCGAAAAAAGTAAGATGTGATCTTCTCAAGTGCAGTAGTAATGAACTTCTTGAATTTTCCACCCCTTTTTCCATATAAAGGAGTTGAGGTCACTCTATATACACAAAAGAGCATCTGTAGAGAATCTGACAACACTTTTTTTGAGACATGAGCACTGACTGAGTCCAACTTTTTTCGCCCCTAAAAATAATACTGTCGAGTCAACTTCACACATGTGTAATGCATGTACATGTGTGTCCTCTATTCAAATCATTTCAACTTACTAACTTACTTACTTATGCTCACTGAATATAATTCCATGCACCCAAAGAAACTTTTTATTCCTTACATTGTAACATTTCATTGAGAAGGAAAAAATCTCTAAATCAATAGAAACCCCAAAACATGTAATTAGCTCCCAATTAAATGAATGAAAAGTTTGCCCACTAATTACTAGCTAACTAACTACTGCTCAAAAATGTGGTATGGTGCCAGTAGGAAGTCAAGGATTTTGTGGGTTCCAGTACGTTTTCAAAGCGCAATAAATTTCAAGTGTGTGATTCATTATCTGCATGTATTGCAGTGCATTTGATTTATAGGAAGTTTCATACAAACACTGTTAGGTAGTTAGTTAGATAGTGATGAGAAATAAATAAGATTCATTATTGAATGCAATTGACCCATCCCCAAAACGAAATAGAATTCAACGCGATCTATCTTTTTTTCAGCTACAGATTGATTTACTGTTTCTCACTACTGCCTGACTGTTTAAGATTTCATGCATACATTTAGTTTCTAATCATTAATTCTAAATATCCTACCAACGAACTTAAGGTTAAGTTCGCAATAAAATTATATATAGAAAAGGCATAAGCTGAATTTTTAAACCCATACTTGTTCAAAAGCTAGGAAACTTAGATGGGTTTGAAATTGTTTTTGTACTCATTTTAGACACTCTATGGTTTTAATAACCTGAATTTTTCAACTATCGACAGCTTGAAAATATTTAATTGTTCTATTCTAATTTTACGTTTGTAAAATGCATTAGGAAAGGGTTTAAATACTCGCACCCCGGCAGGCTTACTCACACAAAAAATTGCCACCCACACTTAAGCTTGAGTGCGGAAATGAACTGTAGAAAAGTAGTACACGTGTTCCATGATGGAGTTCGTGATAATCTCAAACGGAGCTTCAAATTCAATACAAATTCTAATCACGTGTGTACAAGAAGCCATCATTTGTGCCAATAATCTGTACATGGTAAAATATCCAGGCGAACCGGTTTCCTAAGCTATGGCAAAAAGATTGAAATTTTCTTACAGTGACTGAATACCTATGAATTATGTGATTGCAGCATTTTGATTATTATATAAAGCTGACAGGGAACAAATTAAGATCTGCTCTAGAAAAACTGGATATGAAAACTCAAACTGGGCAAAACCTCCCATAAGTTGAATGCTCAATTAATTATACTGGGAACTCATGTATTTAAGTGAATTTGCATTTCTCCAAGCAAAAATTTTGCATTGAACTGATCTGCCCACATTTTTTTGAATGACAGCTGATTTTTTTAGTGAAATAGTGATAGTCAGCCAGTCCTTCAATTTATTGACGTATTTCATGCAAATTTGAAAAGAAAATTCTAGTTTCAGGAACCTTTTAGTGCCAAGTAAGTTTTTATTCTGTATCTTACAAGTTTTTCATGAATTTCAAAAAAAGTTACTCAACAAAGCAAGAAAAATCACTTTTAAGGTATTTCATGGGAAGCAAAATATACAGCTGTCAGGTGCATGTTTACTTTAAAATGTAATCTGTGTAAGTTAAACTAAAAGAAGAATCATTTTGCAAATATTGGATAGCTTTTAATGTACTGTTCTGTACATAAACTTTAATCTGGTGAAGAACAAATAATATCTACCATGCACTTACGAGCATATATATTTACTACTAACAAAAGATGTAACATTTCAAATTCATTTCACAGATACGAAATATGGCACAGTAACTGACTGACTGACTGACTAACTGACTTGGGTGACAAAACCATTAAAATAACAATATTATTTTTTCCTATCTGTTGATATGCATGCACTGCTATTTGCATTACTTGCAAACACAACACAACTTACGGCACAATTCTGCAAACTAATCCCTCATCAGTTATGTTCTAATATGAATTTCATTTCCGTATGCTTTAAAATGCCGTTATGGATTTTTCTTCCCTTCTCATTACATGTTTGGTGATCACACAAGTTAT
>Ga0210040_10009872_pt1 | contig 11039 bp, 4 predicted proteins | sample CryGeyCG12114_NA_FD_185462 | JGI IMG/M metagenome (GOLD analysis project Ga0210040, IMG submission 185462) | Groundwater microbial communities from aquifer - Crystal Geyser CG19_WC_8/21/14_NA (SPAdes) (version 2) | ecosystem: Environmental > Aquatic > Deep subsurface > Groundwater | place: USA... | reverse complement strand
GCATAGCAGTTCTACTCAACAGATTCTGTAAAGGTTAATACTATTTGCAATTAACTGTATACGTAGGCATTGAAGGCACTGACTGATATTAGATATTATGACTGCACACATTGCTGTGAAATGAATCCGTAAATTAATTGTAGTGGTCTATAATATACCTATATAGTTTCCTTACTGACGAGAAGAAAAATATGACAAAAATAGACTGTTACATAATCCATTGGTTTTCAAATAAATTTAAAGACAACTGTAGGCGAGCAGGCTACAGGGGCAATATAAAATGGATCTCGCGTCCTAGCAGTGGAATGCTATTGCTTAAAAACTGATAGCTCGTAAAAATTCTAGGCAAAAAGGCACACACCAAATATCAGTTTATCTGAATTCACTCAGTAGTTTATTAATCATTGGCAAATAATTATGCACAGCAAAATTATTAGTTCTAAAATATTACTAATATTATTTAGCTCTTTTCTAGGCGAGAACAAACTGGAGACTCCGAGCTAATTCTAACATCGCTCAAATTACAACTCGGATTCTACAAACATTGACTATTCATTGAACAATCATTGGCACACATAGTTTACGGCAAAATAAATGGTAAACTCAAAACATGGTGATAAAAATCATAAAAGTGCAACTAGCAATGCACAAAGATCCAGTTAAATTTCATAGTTTACATCAATCATCAAACTTCATTTTAACATACAAATCCATTCAAAACTAGCTAACTTATATAACATAAATTTCCAATGCATTGAATTAGCTAACTAGCAATAGGGAGTCATGGGCTAACTAACTATACATGTTGAGTGCTCGACAACAGACAACAAACTGTAGAAACTCAAATACTTACGTGTTGACCTTATCTTTAGTAAATTCCAAAATCTCAATTTAAATCCCAGTGGTCAATTATTTATTGGTGCAACTAATGTTTCCACTCAACTGAATTGTTCCAGACACCTTGAATGAACTTTTAATCTCACCACGCAGTTCGGTAACACATATGTAAATACAAATGTAAACAAGGGATATGTCAATGAGCATGAACAATGACAATGAGTCACTTATTTCTCCTTACAAGGTCCGTCTCATTGCATGCATGCAGAGCATAAGCATCCGCTATGAATGAATGAGGCATTACTAATAACAAACTTCAAATGCATATGGCCATGACATAAGGCTCTTATTGCTCCACTCATTCACTCTTCTACTAAACATGCTAACAGAGAATATTTCACGCATATGGTTAAAGGATTGAGTGGGTGATTCACACATGAAAGCTTTGGAGTATGCTTATAATAAATCCCCGTAGAACTGCTCTTCTATAGTATAAGTTAGTAGTTAGTCAGTCAACAAATACTTGAAATCTCATCAAGAAATGCAATACTTGTAGAGTACAATGCTGCAATCGCACGAGTTGGTTTTCAAGATCAAATTAATTGTTTAATGGCACAGAGGCGTGCAGTAGTTCACACAGATGATAATACTATTAGTTTCGTATGGGATTGCAAAAAAGCCATTCGTTTTGTTTCGACATGACAGAGAAGAAAAATGAAAGGTCGCTACTATAGTGCTGAGGGTAAAAAAATTCAAATATGTGCATACAGATAAAAGATAATGAATTTTGTTACATCATCCCAGCTTATGTAGACAGAGCAAAAATAATTCACGAACTACGCGATACTAATTTGCTGTTTCAGAAGATTGGATTACAAGAAATACGGAAATGATTTATCATGAACCAGACACTGAAAAGCTTAAAATTATTTATGTAATAATACAGCTACGACGTAAAAGAGAATCTGTAGTTTGTAGCCGATGAAAAGCTTCACTTAATAAGCAACTGTCATTTTTGTTTCTAGTTAAACCTATTACAAATGAGCGTGCAGCAAAATAATCCTTCAGATACGTTTTAACGTTCCCTTCTATTGTGCTATAATCTTGACACTTTTTTCCAGTATTTCTACTAAAACATGCAATGGCAATATGTGTGTAGGGTCCTACTTAGCAAGAGAATCAAAGCGAACAAAGAAGTCTGCAGAACTGATGTAGTCACGGTTAAACTTAAATCGCACAAAAAAAAAACTTGTGAAAAACCCAACAGCAAAAATGAAACAATCGAATAAGAAATGCTCACTTACATGCTCATTCTGAACGAATGAGATATCCAAAGAATACTGCGAAGCACGATAGTTGATCAAAAGTGTTTATTTAATACACAATGCTTTCAATAAAATGTCTTCTGAGTTGGAAAACACTGGGCCCACAAGTTTAAAACAGCAGCAACTCATAAAATAATGCCCACAAAATTTTCCCGCGGATGTCTCTTTAACACGCACATTCACTTAAAAAGTTGCCAATCAATTGAATTTATCGGCAACATCCTTTCATTCTCATGGAGGACTTATTAGTTGCTAACGTACATACACAGCATATTAAATTAAAGTGCCATGCACGCACTGCTAGTAACGGGGGTTACAAACTACTGTCACTACTAAATACTTATGCCCGTCTCACAATATCGCCCGTTATAACGGGTTTCCTCAACCTGCCAATAAAACCAAACCACAGAATAGCTCAGACGAAAACTGGACGTGATCCAAAAAATTCGACACAATCACAAAATCCAACTTTTAGGATGGATGGACTTACTCACTCACTTGTTCTATTCACAACTTTTGGAAACCCTAATGCCAAAGTCAGTTACTTTATTACTAACATGTGAACAGATTATGCAGTGGAATACCATTCGGTAGGAGCAGCAGCAGGAGACTAGCGCTCTTCTTAAGCTCTAGCTCTAGCCAGCCAACAGCTGCTGAGTTTAGCAGTAACAGTAAGTAACTAGTTAGTTGAGTATTCCAAATGAAATTTGGATTGAGATTTGCAACCTTCCACGAAAATTTTGCTACCACTTACAGGATTATACGGTTCACATGAGACAATCACTTGACTATTGTGTATCATGTAGTAAATAACTTATAGTTAACTATGTATGTAGTAATAATAATACTTGACTGATTGCAGAGAAGCACTGTACACGTTTTGTTCACTGTCCTGATTGGAGTGAATGACATGACATGAGCCAGTACAGACTGTGAGACTCCTGTGAATTGCAATCTCCTATGTATGTGGCTGGTATGTACAGCTTAGATAGCTACTTTAGCTACAAAAAATGGATACTCACGAATTCTGAATGCACACAATGCAATTTCGTGCGCAATAATATGGGAGGAAAAAGAGACAGAGCTCTAAGCAGCAGCAACACATACTACATGTGTATGTTCAGTGGTGATTCGACGAACCAAGTAAGTTACTGAGAATTCAAACAGTGTACGGTACACGTAGTTAAAAAGTAGCTGAGAGTTGAGCAGAGTTAGTAACAAACTGAACGAAAAGCAACCAAAAAGTTCACTTCAGACTGTGGATCAAGATTTGGCCTACAGGCTGCAGCATACACATGGTACGCGAATATAAAGCGCAACGCGAAAAAGTTTTTGCTGACTGAGCTCACGTTTTTGTTGGTCTTAGAGGCAATATAGTTTAAATGAATAAGTTGTCATCCATTATTTACTCCTTCCCTGTGTAGGTAGCGTAGGTCTCTTGAATCACATTTGTCATTGTGTCCATTTTCATTTCAAACGGCTGCCTTGGCAGGATTGAAGCAGTTGAACTACGTGTACATGAACTTTTCATTGGAATTTTGGAATGCGCTGAGAATCACGATTTTATGTTTCCGAAATGTTCTAAATGGTCATGGTAATGGATGTAATGTAATCTGGGCTCAGTCAGTTTGATTACAAATAATGATATTTTGGTAGAACCATGAGGTTTTGCGTAAAATAATGAGGGTTTATGCAACCGCAGAGATTTTCAGTCAGCATCCGTTCTGTTCAATCAGGATGGAGTAGATGGGATGGAAAAATCAATGTGACAAAAAGGGGATCATGATTATATGAATATACCATTGTAAATTGACTTGTAGTTTTTAGCAGGCTTACATCGCATGCAAACCTCTATCCTGAGAATATTGATTTTCTTTCTGTTACATTTTTTGGAGACAGTTTCACATCCTGCAGTACTGTGTGAGAGTAATGTTTGCCCATTTTATCTTGCTGTATGTTTTATTACTTACCTACATACTGATATTTATACGGCAAGACTAGTTTTAGCGAAATAAAAATACTTCTAGATTAATTTTGGTATGGTACGAGTTCTAACTTTGATTTATAGTTTTTATTAAAATTTTTTTAGATGTAGTGAAGTGAAAACGTTTGTATCTTACAGCATCTTCACTTGAACGCAATTCCAAAGGGATTTTTATGAAACATAGTTTGGATTTGCAAGTAGCGCACCAAGTGAAAAATGTGCTCTCATAAGTTAAATTTGATTGATTAGGTCTCATATAAAAGTTTTTTATGTGCTTCATGCAATATGATCCTGTTTCCTAGCTTTAGTCTTTTGGACTTTTCTCAGTTTTGGGTTAAGCATGTTACATCCTTAGATTTCATAGACTCTTTTCCAAGAAAACTTTCGATGCTTTTTTGTACGGCAGACGTAGCTTGACACTTACAACCATGTAATACAATACCAGAGTTCTTGTGCAGCAATTCCAACACGTCTTCGCCAAAATATATCTCACAATGAGACTACAATATACAGTTTTACTAAAACAGCAGATGTGGGAGCTAAAATTGCTTTTTTCAGACTGTTTTTACAACCATTTGATACTTTTTTCTAAAAGTTTAGCAGAAGGCCAACATTTGCTTCTCCCTCTCGTTTTACGCTTGTCTTGTTTGTTATATTCTGAAGTTAATACTCTTTTCAACAACTCAATGCATCAACTTAGGTTAAATCTATTTGCAAACATGTGTTTTTACGTGTAGAGCTTGGATACATACATACGTAAAGCATGCATATTTGTATTGACAAAAATGATGCAGAATGGAATTACAAACAGTGCTGTTATTATTACGCTTTTGGGATTCAGTAGATAGGTTTCCACTTAAAAATAATTTCTCAAGAAAAATAATTATATGACTGCATAGCAAAATTCACGACATCGACAGCATACCCACATTGTCTATTTAAAAAAAACAAATATTGCATAGTTAAATTCATGGGCTCACTAAGCGATCTTAATTTCTTAAAATTAATGATATTCAAAAACAGGGATATGAAGTATGAGAAGTCTTAGAATATTGGAAGTTTAAACAAACTTATGAGACCATACGGTACGATGTACGATTCATTATACGATATTGAAATACATGATAATAATTCATAACGATAAAATTGAGAAAAATGCGTCGTTAATATAATATGAAATTGCATGTTTTATATTAATAGAATTTTGCTCAAGTGGCAAAGGTCACAAAAGTAATACAGATAAACTTTTAACTCATTTGTACTCATGCATAGCCAGGCTAAGCTGATTCTTCTGACAGAATAACAGGCTCTACTCGCTCTACAATTAAGTTATGTAATAAAATAGCCAATTAATGTTATTTTGATAGTTGATGGTAATGAACTATTCAACTTGAACCCTTTATGCATTCGAAGGGTTCAAGTTGAACTGTAGAGCTATACACACAAGATTTTTGTCATAAACAATAGCTACGAATAATTATCTCTCACAAAGTCACAAATTGACTCACTCCCTACACTCTCTGAACTAATGCAACTTGTTTATCAAAGTGTTGGCACAGAATTTCGAATGCAACATTCTAATTTTTTGTACATAGATCTTACGTAAGAAGAACAAACACGAACAAATAAACACTTATCTCATGTGTTAAAGATGATAGCTCCAACAATATATAAACCATTTAGTCATTTCTTTCTACAACCGCGCCTAAAAAGGAGTAAATTTATTCATGCAAAGTTGTGAATAACCGTCTATTACTAATAGTTGGAATGACTTGTATAATTAGAATAGCAAAAAAAAACTCTTAAAAGCAGATCAACATTTTATACTCTATGCTCTATATCCGTGTACCATAAATTAAATTGATGGTAACTTTGGCTCAATTTTATCGTTGCTATTTTCATCCATTCATCCTTACGTATTCAACAGACGCGTTTAGACAACGAAATTTGACACATTATATTATACAATCAAAAAGATGAGGATTTATAATTCATATCCTAACTTTTACGTGATTAACACATCCCGATGCGTTAAATAGTGTACCCTTGAACCAAAAAATTACATTAACTTTCTGATTTCTGCTACTTAATTATATTATATCTCACAACAAAACAACATGCAAATAAAATCTGCACACAACGCATTAACTCGTCAAAATAAATCCATATCCTCATATAAGCCATAGCCTCCAAGGTGTTCAACACTTGTATATAATGCTAAGGATTGATTGGTATGCTGCAAATAAACCTGGGAATTTATCAATGCTTTTAGCATTTTATGCTCGCTTTAGTGCACTTCAAGTTGAATGAAAAATGAAACCAACAAGAAGGTCTGGTAAAAAGGTTCGTATTTCACAGCAATTTTGCATTATATATGTACATCCCATATAATGGGTTTTTTCTGCATGATTCTATTTGATTTGAGTCTGGAAAGTGAAATTGAATATCAACATCCACTACACACACCCACATTCAAAACTTTATGTTTTTATCATAGCGTCAAATTAGCGTATCAATCAAGGAAATCTAAAATACAGCATTGAAAAATGAAGCTCCATTTATACTCGACACTGTCGATTCGACAAGTACAACATGGATTCATCCACTTCACATGCATGTTATGTCTAACTAAGTAAGTAGATTCACAGACACAGCCTCCGAAGCCTCCTAAACGTCCTAGACTGATTTGTGAATAACTTTTCATATGTCAGTCAAGCGAGACTAAAAAATGTAATATTTTAATATTCAACGCCAAGACTTTAATAAGAATTATAGATGCAGTACGAAACGAACACGAAGTATACCTTGTGCGGAAAAAGGAGGTAAATTTTTCCTGTCCTGTGTGTGATAAATTTGTGCAATAGGATAGGATAAAATTTACCTCCTTTTTGCGCACAAGGTATATGTGAATGTACACTACGCAGCAGTTGTTTTGAGGAAATCATATGGAATAGAGATTGCTTAATATATCCCGAATCGGGATTAGACTTATCCCGATATCCCATATCAGTAAGCAACGTAAGGAGAGCGAAATGAATTATGATGAATTAGCACAAGAGTCGCACAAATGTAAACTGTACATTCTTATGCGGAAAGCAACCGTTTTAAAATAATTGGGAAAATTCATTGTACACTTACCATATACGAATGTCAATAGGCCATCATATATAGATGGTGGAATTCCAATTTCATTTAATACTTCAACTTCACTGATAAATATCCTTCATAGTTTTAATTCAATAAATGTAAAGGCGAAAACAAGTTAAAAACGTAGTTGTAATTAAATTACTTTAAATTAAATCAGGAACTGAAAATAACAAAACCACTACCGCTCATGATATGATGAACGTTGGATCCACAGTTGCACATGATTCCCGAACTGAGGCGGCGGCGTAGAAGCCTGGCCTGGACATATGGATATGCATGCAATACCCGCATTCTTTGCACTTGCAGTGCAGGACGCAGGAATAAGTTGGCTACACTCACACTGAACACTTTTATTTAGGCCTCTGTCCCCAGAATTATTAAACTTTTGAGGTTTGAAGTTCGCTTGCATTGCGATGTTCTAAGAAACCATACAGAAGCACATAAATGCTACAATAAATTGCGCAAGAATACCAATACCAATGCCAATTGATAAAAATCGAATTTTATTGTTCAACAATTGCAAAATCAAAACTACCGATAATTATTTCGATTATTCCAAATAGAATGCGGGTTAATAAACAATTATATTCATAATTAGTCAGATACAATGAAATCACAAATATTGAAAATTGACAAGTATTCTAGGATGCAAATATATTATCTTGTTATCGAGCCAATTTAAAACACTACAATGTTAACGTAGTGTTGATTTAATTATTTTCAATAGCAGATGCTTGTTTCAGAAATATTCATGAATAATTTACAAAAGAGATCTTATAAGTCACATCACAACAAAAACTAGATATTTTAACATATTTGAGGTCCTATTTACGACATTATACAAAAAATCCAAAAATTTAGCAACTGCAACTTTTTCGTTACGTAGGTCAGGAAACGCATTAATTTATCATTTTTATTGATTTTTTGTTTCTTTGATTAGCATATTTACAGACTGACATTACAAAATGAAAAGTTTAAGACAATTTTTATACCATGCCATAGAGCACTTTACAATCGGCAGTGGGTCAAGCTGATTGGCTGTACTAACAATAGACAGATGTCAAAACGAGCCCTAACGATAACCTCTCTCATATTCAAAGAAACTTTCATAGTAATCAAATACTTCTGGTATACAGCGAACTTAATTTTGAACAGATACATTTTTTTTAGAAATCAGCGTCCAAAGTGAATGTCATCTCCGTCTTGTTTGACATGACACCGCATTTTTGATATTCTCCAACTTTCTTCTCAAAAAAATTGGTTTTTCCCTCCAATGAAATGTGTTCCATGAAATCGAAGGGATTTTCGACGTTGTAAATCTACACAGGTTTTAAAGAAATATGACTTCTCCATGAGATTTTTTTAACGAAAAAATATTTAATCAATACCTTTGAACAGCCCAATTCCACGAGAAGTCGATCAGCAACAAATTCAATGTACTTTTTCATCAAAACGCAATTCATACCAATCATGTCACAAGGCAAAGCGGCAGTCAAGAATTCCTGTTCAATTTCGACAGCGTCTTTGATGATTTCGACAACTCGAGCTTCCGGGGTTTTGTTGACCACGTGTTTGAAAAGCAGGCAAGCGAAGTCACAATGCAGACCCTGTTATTCAAAAACTCCATTGAGACTAAGTTCGTTTCATGAAAAAATCCTCAAACGACATAACATAACCCAGAAACTAGCTGCATCATGCTGATGCTGAACCTACCTCATCCCGGGAAATCAATTCGTTGCTAAATGTCAAACCGGGCATCAGACCCCTCTTTTTCAACCAGAAGATGGAGGCAAAACTTCCTGAGAAAAAGATTCCTTCCACAGCCGCAAATGCTATGATTCTTTCAGCAAATGTAGATTTTTCATCAGCAATCCAAGCAAGAGCCCAGTCGGCCTTCTTCTTGACACAAGGCATTGTTTCAATTGCGTTGAATAAAAATTCCCTGAAAAACGACAGTAAAATTAGCATGGCATCTCAATATCCTCGTACAATAGCCAGTGAGAAGAGAATAGAAGAGAACAAAAAATAAATAGTTTCTTTGAAAATACCTTTCTTGTGTGTCCTTGATATAGCTGTCAATCAGTAAAGAATACATCTCGGAATGAACGTTTTCCATTGCTATTTGGAAACCATAAAAGCAGCGAGCTTCTGTGACCTGGACTTCTTGGCTAAAGCGCTCAACCAAGTTCTAAGTGAACATAAACAAATCCGTAGATTGAATAATGCAGAAAAGTAAAAAAAAAAGATAAAAAAGAGCAATTATAACACCTCATTGACGATTCCGTCGCTAGCGCTGAAGAAAGCCAATACATGAGAAATAAAATGTTTCTCATCCGGTTTGAGCTTCTCCCAATCGGCCAAGTCCTATAATGATACAATTGTTAAATTGTTTAGTTAGGTTTCTTTCCAGTAACCCTAAGAGCATCGATTAGTGACGGTGATCTTTGATGTAAGTTTGGTCCGAGGTTATATAAAAATAGTGTGTGGTGTAACAATTTACAATTCTAATATGCATACCTTGGAAAGATCCACCTCTTCTACAGTCCAAAATGATGCTTCTGCCTTTTTGTACATCTGCCAAATATCATGATACTGAATAGGAAACATCACAAATCTTCTTGGATTTTCTTTCAACAAAGGTTCGATCTGCTTTTCATCTGTAAGCTGCTTCATTTTGGTTTCAGAAACTTGAAGAGATTCTACTGGAATTGCAGTCGGGGTAGGTGCCATTTTAAATTCTTGCTTTTTTGGAATAAATTTTCCACTCCAGACAGACACCTAATAAAATAAACTGTGTTTAAGATTAAAGACAATAGAAAACGTACAGTAAAAACTTCAAACAAATCAATAATTATCCACGATACTTACTTTGTAATCACTCAAACCAGAAACAATTAATTGAACTGATGCAATAAACAACAAAGTCAATTCGATAAAAACACAAGACGAAATTCCTACACCTTCCTTTGTGCAAGTTAGTCCAGTAACTGAAGATTTCCGTTGAATCACAAAGGGCAACAATCTGACCGTTTTTTAACAAACGCGCCTTCCAGTTTGCAATTATCCCTCCACTTTTTGGGATTCCCATTTTCATATAGTCCATCCATAACAGCCTATTTTTCGAATGCATGAGTAGGATAAGAATTCCAGGAAAAAGATAGGAATTTTGCTATGATGCACTGCATAAAAGCGACAAGCCTAGCCGTTGTAGCCCAATACAGGGCTTATGTTCTAGAGCCTTTTTTCAGGTGTGTCTTCAATAACTATCGAAAAAATCATCGGATTGACTTGAGAATTTTCATACAGTTGGATTACGTAAAAATAGAAAGATAGATTTCAAATAGGCACAATTGGATGATACCTAAGTTTTTTATGCTAGTAAACGATGTTTGAAGTGACTATTTCAATCATAAGCATAGTCTAATTTTTTTATACAAACATCAGCTGCATGTACGTTTTAGCATGATAGTATTATGAATAGTGTCTTTAGTGACTGCTAAGCCTATTATAAAGTCCCAATTTTGGTTATCACACACGGACTTCCCAAGTTAATTCCACAAAAACGAATTTTTTCAAGGAGAAGTTCAAATAAGCTGGACCCAGTGACCTTTGGCCAGACCATAGAAATAGATATACTATATACACTAGAAGAAGTACTCATCATAGAGTTTTACTGCCTACTTGTGCATGAGCGATGAGTGAATTTTGTAGCACGAAATTTAACATTTTGATGTAAGTAGCGACTG
>Ga0210040_10009871_pt1 | contig 11040 bp, 9 predicted proteins | sample CryGeyCG12114_NA_FD_185462 | JGI IMG/M metagenome (GOLD analysis project Ga0210040, IMG submission 185462) | Groundwater microbial communities from aquifer - Crystal Geyser CG19_WC_8/21/14_NA (SPAdes) (version 2) | ecosystem: Environmental > Aquatic > Deep subsurface > Groundwater | place: USA... | reverse complement strand
ATCACTATGTGGAAAGACACCCAATGCAATCTTTAATCAGAATTTTCAATCCAAACCCTTTTGATTACTAAAAATAACTCTACTACCTTTAAAAAAACTGTCCAACTTATAGGGGGGCGATACAAAATCAGAAAACTATTGTCGAGCTACTTAAAGACATTGCTAAAAAATGATAGCGTTACACCTTACACCCTTGCGGTTGTTGCGGAAGTTGCGGTTTAGGGGATTGTAAGAAGTATGTAATTTCGCCCTATGATCCCCGTAATCTGCATAAACGATAAGCACTGCCCTTTCCAGATTGACGAAAGCGAATGATTAAAGCGAGATGAACAATACCACATTACAGAAATTGCCGGTTGATCCATGAATGGCGTTATGGGCGTGTCGCTTTACGAAAAGCCGCTGGATAACGACAAGCACTTTCCCTACATCTACTTTACATTGCCCCGCTTTGCCATTCGCCAAGAGGATTTTGAAGTCCTGATACAATTAGCTAAGGATTGTAGTGAGCTATCTAATTTGGATGTAAATAAGATGGTGGAAACAGCTGTTGAAGAAAGTTCGTTGGAAGTGGTAATGTAAAGAGATATTAATGCCCGCTGTTTGTTTCACCCTATTATTGCCGGTTTTTATAGTTGTGGAAGACTTGCTATGCAATCTGAAACTTTACAAAGATAATTGTATTAGTAATACAAACAGATTGTCAAATTATTAACGTCTACTTGTGCTGCCTGTTTTAATGCAAAAAAACTGAGGTGCAATCATTGTGGTTAGGTTTGGGTGCATAAATAGGTAATTAATTTGGTAACAACAAACGTATGATTACGACCAGATTTCAATATTTTCAATCCTTCACTTCCAAAATATGCTCGATCCGTGTTGTATAACATTTGGACAGGTGCTGCGTACGGAGCTTCCATTTCTTACCATACCCTTCTATTGATGAATGGCTTCCGTCAGCCGCTATTTTTGCAAGCAACTGTTAGGCGTATAAGCTCCACAGTATAAATTTGCCCCACATAAAGGAATATGTTTAGACATCGAGGCAAAAGCAGAACGCTGAACCATAATTTAAAACTGGCTTCTTTGCTGTCGTTTGTTGCTGGGATTGTTAATGTAAGTGGTCTTTTCGCCGTTCAAAGACTTACCACAAACATAACAGGGCACTTCGCATACTTTGCTGACGAAATAGTCAAAAAAAATTTTGAGCAAGGTTTTGTTTACTTACTTTTCTTAGTTGCTTTTTTGCTGGGTGCCTTTTGCTCCAATCTACTGATAGAGATTGTCTCCAGAGTGAACGAACGCTATGTGAACGCTATTCCTGTAAGTATTGAAATTTCCATTCTCACCTTCATTGGGATTTTAAGTCCGTTAACCATCAACACGAAGGCAAACACCGTAGCATGTTTACTGTTATTTGCAATGGGCTTACAAAATGCATTAGTTACATCTTTGTCGAATGCTGTTGTAAGAACCACGCATTTAACCGGGCTTTTTACCGATTTGGGTATCGAGCTTTCTCAACTTTTCTTTTACAAGAAAGGGGACCAACAAAAGAAACTCGCGTCCTCTATAAAACTACGGCTCACCATTATTTTCTTTTTCTTTTCAGGAGGTGTTACAGGGGGGTATGGCTATTTATTAACGGGAATAAAAATCTTGCTATTGGCAGCTATCATATTAATTTATGCACCTATTTATGACAATTTGAAATTTAAGATCGTGACTATCAAAAGAAAGTATATGCGTTAGAGGTCTGCTACTACGCCTAACAAGAAACGGCTTGCTGTCAGTATGGGAATTTGAAAAAATTCGGCTTAGCCTTTGTCTCGTTGCCGATTGAAGATAATGAGGTGAAACTTTTTAAAATCCCATGTCAGCGACGCACAACAATTATTTCTACTTTTTACTGCAGTCCCACACACTGTTGTAGGTGGTAACAGCCTCATTGGCGGTAGCTTTATAGCTTAGCAGGTTGCCATTGGCATCATAGACGTGATTGGTGAGGGTAGCTTCATATGTCGGAATCAAATCCGTTTCGGCAAATGGATTGCGCTCCAGAATCTTTACGGACACGCGTTTGTTTTTCGGCATCAGGTCGGGCGTCCAGCCGAGGAACTGCGCCAGGTAAATCGTGCTTTCACTAAGTTCGTAGATATGAAAGTCATCGGAATAGAACTGCCCTTTGGCCGCTACTGACAGATCATAGCCAAAGTTCTTACTGGCTTGTACTATCGGGTCATTTTTAAAAAGTGGATCTGCCGTCATCTTTATAACGTTTCCGTTGGCATCGTAGTCCAGCGTATAAGTAAAAGGGAGTGTATAAGTGCTGTTCCTCGCTTCGGTGTAGATGGCAGTCAAACGGGCATCGGATGTGTTTGAATAAATAAACTCCGTTGGATTGAAGCTGCCATCCAGCCATACATTGCCGCCCACCACATCAAAAAGGCTGAGCTTGCCGTCCGGTGCATCAAAATGGGCTACAAAAAAGGTGTCGGTTGGTGCGGCTTCGCGAACGAAAGAAACCGTAGTGCCGCTGTATTTGAGCAATAAGGGATAGGAAACCCGGCTTCCGCCGTTATTCCAGCCAAACACCAATTTGCTTACCTGACCGGTGGTTTTGTTGTATTCTTTCTGGTACTGTACAAGGCGGGAGGTACTGCCTTTGTCGGACTGAAGCGTATAAGCTTCCGTAAGGTTGCAGGTGGAATCGCCTTTAGGAGGCTTGGGCAAGTAGGAGTCAAGCTTTTCACAACTAAAGAAAACTCCGGTGAGAAAAAGCGCCGAGAGCAAGCGAATCGAATTTTGTCGCATGGGTTATTTGTTTGGGTTTAAAATGAAGGAGCTGGCTTAAAACAGGACACTGGCAGGAAGGAATTCAAGGGATAGGTCTGTTAAGAATATCAACTTTTCAAACGCACTGATTGCTAATTATCTCAACCGAATATATGTAAAACATCGAATATGGGCATTGAAAAAAGCTTCAAACCTTTTTCAAAAGCCCATGTTGTGTAAAGCTACTGTTAGCGGTTAGTCTTTTCAATTTGAAAGTAAAATATTTTACTTTGCTGACGCCTTGCATGCTTGATTAATATAGGACTTACAATCAATCATCATGCAAATCGTACAACACAATGAAAAAAGCAACCCTTATTTCCCGGTTACTGCTTGGATTTATCTACTTGGTCTTTGGCCTGGATTATTTCCTGCATTTTATCCCCTATCAACCAAATCATACAGGTAGGGTAGCGGCCTTTAAAGCAGCCCTCATGGGAGTAGGATACTTTTACCCAATGATAAAATCGATTCAGATTGTAGGCGGCATATCCCTGTTGGCAAACCGGTACGCTCCATTTTTCGCCGTTGTACTATTTCCTATCAGTTTGAATGTATTACTGTATCACACCATTTTAGTTCCTTCGGGTTGGTTAATGGGTGTTTTGTTGATCGTGCCAAACCTGTTTTTGGGATATGCGTACCGGAAATATTATAGTGGGATGTTTGTAATGAAACCTGTTTTAGAGGAGTCAATATAGGTTTTCTTCGCCTTTAGTGTTCTTCTGTGGTCATGATTATGAATTGAAGCCTACCAGAGAAAAAGATATTTTCCTGTTGAAACGTATGTTCCGTTGCAAATATAATTGGCTGGATTTCAGGCCTTCGTTTCGGGGGGGCTTGACCCGTTCAAACAGCAAGAACAACAATCCAAAGGCCATGCCACTAATTACAGTCGCCCAAAGGGCTGGAGAGCCGGCTTCACCCATGGCAATTGCGACGGCCGGATTTAAGATGCCGTTGCTTAATAACAAACCCGCCAACAATGCACTGCCTACGGCAATGCCACTTTCGGATTTAGATACCTTGTTTTCAGTTGTTGCCGCCACGGTAAGAATTAAGATGCCAAATCCGATAAACTCGGCAACCGCGCTGCCGGCTTTATACTGTGTAGCTAACGTGCCTATCATGTCAAATCCGGCGGCAAACCTTGCAAGCATAGCGCCAGCTATTTGGGCCACAATATAGATGGTGCCTTCAATGAGGGGAAAGCGTTTGCTGGCAACTAAGCCCGCTGTAACAGCCGGATTGAGATGAGAACCGGAAAGACCTCCAATGGCATATACAAATACCATCAATGTCAAACCGACTGCATAGGGAGTAACCGATGGTGCAACGGTAAGTGCAACAAGTGTAAGAAAAAAAGTGCCTGTCAGTTCGGCGAGGGCAGCAAATAGGGTTTGACTATTTAAAGCATTGCCAGATTGTTTGTTCATAAACTTTATGTATCAAAGTATTTATAATAACACCTTGCAGGTGTGCTTCGTAATTTAAAATTTTTTTGCCGCTTGCTTTATAAATTATTTAGCCTATGCCTGCAGGCTTGTTTTCACTACAAGTGGTCTCATAAATGGAAGTAGGATTTCAAGTAGATCATAATACAGGCCAGCAGGAGGACGGCTTTGAAGTTTTGGTGTTTGTTCTCATGCCTGACTATGCATCTTCTGTAATTGAACAGCCAGGCAAAGAAGCGTTCCACTTTCCACCTTCGTTTGTAGCGCCTGAGTTTACGTCCGTCCTGGGTTGCTTTTTTCTTCCGATTGGTTTTGTGTGGTGCAATCAGTTTAACCCCTTGCTCTTCAAGTCGTTGATCCAGTGGGTCGCTGTCGTAGGCTTTGTCGCCAATGAGTTTTTCCGGTAGTTCCTTCACAAAGCGTTCCGCCAGGGTCTTTTCCACTAAGGTGACTTCATGAGGGTTTGCAGACTCGATTGCGATAGATAAAACAACACCACCAGCGTCTGTGACCCGCATGACCTTGGTGCCTTTACCCCGCTTAGTTGTTCCCACAAGAAGCCCTTTTTTCGCCAGCGAGAAGGTGCCGTCGATAAAGCATTCACTCATGTTAATGGCGCCACGCTCCTGAAGATCTTTGGCCAGCGTTTCAATCACCTGTTCAAACACCCCGCTTTCCACCCATTGCTGGAACCTTCGATGGCAGGTCTGGTACGGCGGGTAGAGGGTCGGCAGGTCGCGCCAGCGTGCGCCGGTCCATACAATCCACAAGACGCCTTCCAATACAGTACGCTTGTCTTTCCAGGGCCTGCCTTTGCCGTCTTCTCGAACAGGGCCATCCGGAATCAGAGGCGCAACTTTCTCCCACTGCTTCTCACTCAGCTTCATCCCGCAAATCTACCAAACCCATTTATGAGACCACTTCTACTAAGACCTAAGGCTTTTGGGATCTTAAAAGTACAATAGGCTCCACCTCTTCAATGACCTTCAATTCCCCTATAAACAGGTATTCCCTTAGCCTCCTTTTACTATCTAGGTTCAGCTCACCTTTCCAGTAATGTTCGGCGGCTTCAAACTGTTCTTTCACGGTAGCTATGTCAGTAGGCATCCAAGAGCGATCTACCTTGAGTACTTCGCCATATGCCGCCACCTTGAATATTCTTCTGTAATCATTCCGCAGGCTGAACTCATTCCACCATTTGCCTACATGTTGCCTGTCATAGAACCACCCACAGGCCAAACGGGACGGTAAATCCGGAAAATCATTCATTCGTATGCGTTCAAAGATCAGCTCATTTAAGAGGTTTACGTAAGCGTGGGTGACGTTGTGCATTTCCGCAAACCGGCTGATCATGATTCGAAGCTGCTCTTTAGAAGCCGCGATATAATCGAAAATGTCAAAACCACCTTTGCCGTTGTATACGTCTTCAGCTTTTTGGATGATCCGGACGTTCTCGCGTAGGTAATGGCCTTCCCTGTTGATTTCCTCAATGCGGTGTGTCAGTTCACCTACACGCATGCGGATCAGGTGGTTACCGCGTTCCTTATAAGTTATTGTTTTGCCAGACTTCCATCTCCGGGCATAGCGCTTAATAGTCATAATGTGGTAAAACTCCTTGCCGTTTACTTTCATGCTTTTCGAGTTAAGGCAAGGAAGGTAGAAGGGTAGTCGTTTAGGAAAGCATAAGGCAATGATAAGGGAATGGTAAATAACAGATAATGTTGGGTTCGGACCCGTTGATATCTTTCTTGATCTGATTGGATTCAAACTTGTGACCTACCTTTTATAATAAAATAAATTATAGCAAAGGTTAAGTAAAATACGCTTGTTTGAGGCTGTCTTGTTAGTGAATTTGTTTATTACTGTTTTTATAATTAAAATTTCGATAATTTTGCGACTAACCATAACATTGCGTCCTTTGCCGCTCATTTTATAAAGTACTGCACCCTCTTTACAAAGATACTAAAGTTTAGTGCGCTTGCATCCTAATAGTTCCATAGCTTCAAGCGGTTTTACCCATTTTATGTGACCACTTGCACACCTTGTAAACCAACAAATCTTAAATTTCTTGAGAAAGAGATAACTTATGAAACATATAGCTTTCCTCCAGGCAAGGAAAATATCCTGCAGCATATGACGTACAACAATCTATTCCGCTCTTAAATTATCAGCCGGATTCGCATTTGCAGCTTTCAGCGTTTGTGACAAGATGGCTGTAAGACCAAGAAGCATCATGATGATAAGGCTGCTAAAGATTTCGATAAACCCAATTTGTATACTATAATGCTGTGCCTGCGTCAACAAACGGTCAAATATCAGGTAAACCAAGGGAATGGTAATGATGCTGGCAATAAGCATCAGCTTTATAAAATCTTTCGATAGCAACAGCACCAGGTTTTCAGAACTGGCTCCCATCACCTTTCTGATACTTATCTCCTTAACCCGTTTTTTTATAGTAAACGATACGGTTCCTAATAAACCCAGGCAAGCCACCGTAATTGCTAATAAACCTAAAAAGCTCCACAGCTTCATGATGGTCTTATAAAAACTATAAACTTCCCTGATCTCCTCCGAGAATAATTGCGCGGAAAATTTACTTTCGCCGCCTATTTTTTTCCAAAGATTTTCCATTGCTGCCAGGTCGCCAACAGCATTACCTGAGGCTAATTTCAAATTGGCATATCTGAATTTACCGGGATTGTATTCAAAATAGAAAGGTTGAATAACCTCTTTAAGTCCTGAGTAGTGAAAGTTTTTCAAGACGCCTGCAATCCTGTAAACACTGCTATCCGTTGATACAACTAATTTATCAAGAGCAGCAAAAGGGTCTTTCAGGTTTAGCCTGTTGACAAACTCTTCGTTTACGATGATCAGTCGTAAATTCTCCGGTTGATTGTTACTGAAGTTTCTGCCGGCCAGCAGGTCTAATTTCATGTTTGAAATAAAGTTATCATCTACTGACATGGAGGATACGGCTATTGAATCCAACTGATTGTCGGTTTTTACAAATCGCGTTGCAGCAGAACCGGTTCCTAAAATGTGCGACGACATAGATATTCGTTGCACAGCCGGTAATTTTGCAAATTCGTTTTTAAATAGCTGCTGATCCATGTTCTGCAGGTTTACATCAAGGAGATTCTTTTGGTCGAATCCCAAGTCATAGTTTACCGAATACTGGTATTGACGCATCATGATTATCACAGCCATAATAAAACCAAGCGAAAGGACAAACTGTGTGGTTAATACAATCTTGCGGAAGACAGAGCGGCCACTTGTTTTTAGTTCTTTGCCTTTTAATGCATTGAGGACGGAAATCTTTGAAAAATAAAGTGCCGGAACAAAACCCGTAACAGCACCAATCAGCAGGGCAAATAAAAGAAAGCCAATAAAGGTTTGCCAGGTGGGAGTTAAATCAATGGGGGACGTTTCTACCATCTGGCTCAAAAGATCTTTTCTTATGATTTCAGAAAACAGGCAGGAAAGTACCAACGCTACCAATACAATGGTTGTTGATTCCACAATGAACTGAAAAATGATTTGCTTTTTTCGTCCGCCCATTACCTTTCTTACACCAATTTCCCTCATTCGCTCCAGCGATTGCGAAATGGATAAATTGATATAGTTTGAACAGGCCGGGATGAGTACGATCAGCGTCATTAAGCCTATAAGAAAAAGTCCCAGGTAGCCCCAGTTTGGCCCAATCTGATCGTATAATTCGGGACCTGGAACAATTTTATTTAATGCCTGGAGCTTGAAAGATGCCTTAATGTCTTCTCCCGCATACCTGTTTTTTGCTATTTGGGCCAGATAGCGTTCGATGTTAGCAGGTTTAGAATCGGCCCGTAGACGAAAATAAACATAGGAATTTTTAAACGATTTCCATGCTTCCTTACTATCTGCAGAACCGCTTTGTTGAGGAGATCGTAATGTCGAATACGAAGCGAGCGCCTCAAAGCCAAAATGCGTATTTTCAGGAAGGTTTTTGAAAACACCGGTAACTAAAAAATTCCCATAGCCCTCTATTTGTAATGTTTCGCCCATTGGCTCCCTGTTGCCGAATATTTTTTCTGCTTCGCTTTCAGAAATAACAATGGTGTTGGGATTTGTAATGGCAGATGCTTTGTTTCCCTTCACCAAAGGAAAATTGAAAACTTCGAAAAACTCAGGATCGGCAAAATAGCCTTCCATCCTAATTTTTTTCTCACCATACACTGCATCTTCATTAAGCGATCCGTTGATACGGACTACTTTTTCTACTCCGGCAAAATCTTTTAGGTTTTGCGCCAGTGCGGCGGGAGATGATGCATAACGCGGATTGTCTTGCTTATCATATACCTGGGTAGTTACTCTATAGATGCGTTCTTTATTAGCGTGGAAATCATCGAACCGGTTTAGAAAGAAAAGCAAGGCTATATATAATAAGCTTAACGACATGCCCAAGGCAAGGCCGATAACATTTAATATTGTAAAGAATTTGTTTTTGGAAAGATTACGGATAGCCGTTTTAAAAAAATTCCGGAACATAACAGTTGGTTTAATTTGAGAGTTCACCATGGTTTGCTCTGCGTTTCTTACGACCCGCAATCCACTGTAACAGAACAATCGGCTGTTGATTGATTATAGCAATTAATAGATTCACTTAAGATTGTACCAACTTTCTACCCTATGATTAGCAATGCATTAGGTATAAAAAGATTCAATATTTCGTTCGGTATCGTACAGGAGGTGTACGGGACTGATACAGTCTTCTCTATTTGTTTAATTGTTAGCATAGTAACTTAAGTGTTAATGATTGCAAGTCTGACGCATGTTTAATGAAAAGCGCAGGGGCACGCATAAGCTTCTGGACACAAAAAACGAATGCACAACAATGTGTTTATAAAATTGCGGCTGGACGTTAAGCATTCAACTTAAACTCATTATTTTGCTTTGTGGTTAATTGAACCTGACGTTTTTCAATTAACCACACCTTCATAAACACTTAAACGTTACCAGCCATGTTGTTGCGTCGCACTATTTATTCAGGTGTAAGGTGACTTGAAGCGATTTTCAAGTGTCACTTTCCTGGTGTTTGAAGCCATCACTGGACATTGCTTCAAGTTTTAATATGATTGTAAGTGCCTCTAAGATTTGGACGGTTTAGAATTTGAGCTTTCTACTTAATTTAATAAGTTAATAAATAGGCATCTATATACTGCGCAAAAAGATTTATAGGTTGGTCAATCATTTAAAATGCTTTTTACATTATTAGTTTTGAATAATATGCAGTATGACTAATATTTATTATTCCGAACTATATTATTCCAAGATAATAGTGGGCAGAACTAGCTACAGTTCGAACTTTTTAATGCAAGATTTAAAAGCAGTTTTTGATTATTAGGTATATACGTATGGTCAAAATGATATGCTTATAAGCAAAGCTGTGCAACTATACTTAGGGTGGGATTCTATTAGGCTTGATTATCACATTTCACTAATGGTTAAGCAACAATATCATTGATGGTGAAGCCTTTTCCTGATCAAGGTTCAACGAAATTGAGTAATCTTTATCTGTGAAATTTCTACCTGCATGCCCTTATTATGCGTCTTCATTTATCAATTTCTACCTCCTTACTATTATCATTCATCTTTAAATCAATGAGCAGGTTATTGGGATCGATACCGGCGCGGGTTGGTCTTTGTGGTACCGTTAGTGTGATTGTTTGTTTGCCTGTTCGCAGACGGTGCTTCTGCAGGTAAAGCACCTTGTCTAACTCCTTTCCTTTTTCTGGCGCGCTAAATACACCTATTTCTATCCAATCATTCATGGGTACATGGGTTTCATTGCCCATTTCGTCTGTTACATCTTTGCCTGCCTGTACTTCAAGCGTAACCTGCCAGTTACCCTCTTTGGTCTGTTGCGCAGTAACCCTGTCGGTCTTTAAATCCCAAAAGGTGTTTACGTCAAATAGATCGTGTAACAGGTACCGAAGTGTGTCGGGAGTGATCCCTTTTAGTTCGCGGTAAAGATCGAGTGTAGTGGGCAGGGGAGGCTTGCCCGAGCCATGCTTTGCCAGCAATTGTTTCAACGCACCATTTACCTGTTCCTTACTAATGTATTTGCTCAGAGCATACAAAGCAAAAGGCCCTTTGCGATAACCGAGGTATTGATCGCTGGCACGAAGCAAAGGAACAGCCGCTTTGGTACGTGGTATTTCATACGTCTTACGGATTTGTGTAAGGTAGCGTTGCAAATGTTCGTTGCCATACGCCTCATCTAACACTTGCATGCCGGTGTAAACGGCAAAGGTCTCTGTTAATACCATGGCTCCTTCCACCCGTGCCGGCAGTAGTTGTGCAGCGCCCCACCATTGGTGTGCTACCTCATGTGCTACTATATAAAAAGGAAGATCGTAAGCATTTTTATCGGTTGGATTTAATAGTGAGAACCCTTCCTGGTAATCGATGGTGGTAGCCTCCGCATGCATGCCCGAACCATAACCCGGATGCTCTACAAGTCTGAATATATTATAAGGATATGGACCAAATTGTTTGGTGTAATAATCCAGCGCCGAACGTGCTCCATTAAGCATGCTGTTGAGGTTAGCCGTATGGCCCGGTTGATGAAAGATCTGGATGGTTACATTGTTCCATTTCACTTCGTGCACAGCATATTTTGCAGAGAAGATGGCGTATTGGTTAGCAATGGGCGCATTGGTGACATAATGAAAGTAGCGGCGGCTATTCATCGTCCATGTACGTTGCAGTTTTC
>Ga0210040_10009870_pt1 | contig 11041 bp, 9 predicted proteins | sample CryGeyCG12114_NA_FD_185462 | JGI IMG/M metagenome (GOLD analysis project Ga0210040, IMG submission 185462) | Groundwater microbial communities from aquifer - Crystal Geyser CG19_WC_8/21/14_NA (SPAdes) (version 2) | ecosystem: Environmental > Aquatic > Deep subsurface > Groundwater | place: USA... | reverse complement strand
TCGGGCTGCTGCAGGAGCGGTCCGTGCTGGTCGGCGCCGGCGCGACCCCGCAGGACTGGGTGGAGGCGGCCCTGACCGCGCTCGACGACCCGGGCTGCGACTCCGTCGTCTGCGCTGCCGTCAACGTCTACGAGGAGGGCACCGAGGACGTCATCGTGGCCCTGGACGCGATCGCCGGCCGCTCGGCCAAGCCCCTGGTCGGGGTGTTCCTGGACTTCCACCCGCCGATGGTCAAGGAGCGGGCGGTCGACCTGCCCGGCGAGCTGCCGCGGTTCGACGCCCCGGCCGACGCCATCCAGGCCCTCGCGGCGCTCACCGCGCACGCGCACTGGCGGACCCGGGACCCCGGCGCCGTCCCGCTGCTCGAGGTCGACACCGCCCGGGCCAAGCGGGTGGTCAACCGGGTGCTCTCGGGGCACCCCGCGGGGCGCGAGCTCAACGGCGCGGAGACCACCGAGCTGCTGCAGGCCTACGGCATCACCATGGTGCCGCGGTTCATCGTCTCCAGCCTGGACGAGGCCGTGGCGGTGGCCGACCGGCTGGGCTGGAACGTCGTCCTCAAGGGGACGGCCGACTCGGTCCGCAACCGGCCGGACCAGGCCGCGGTGCACCGCAACCTGATGGACTCCGACGACATGGTGCACGCCTGGGCGGCGCTGGAGAACCTCACCCGGGCGCTCGGGCTGGGTGAGGACGTGGGCAGCGTCGCCACCCCCGTCGTGCAGGCGATGGCCCCTCCCGGGGTGGCGCTGGTGGTGACCAGCCGGGAGGACGCCGCGTTCGGCCCGATCCTCTCCCTGGGCCTGGAGGGCATCCCGACCGAGCTGCTCGGCGACACCGTCTACCGGGTGCCGCCGCTGACCACCGTCGACGCCGCGGCGATGGTCCGCGACCTCAAGGCCGCGCCGACGTTGTTCGGCCGGCACGGCAGTCCGGGCGTCGACATCGCCGGCATCGAGGACCTGCTGCACCGGGTCGCCCAGCTGGCCGACGACCTGCCGCAGCTGGCGTCGGTGTCGCTGACCCCGTGCGTCGCCTCCCGGCAGGGGATGAGCGTCCTCGGGGCGCGGATCCTCACCGCCCCCACCGACGACCGGCGCGACCCGATGGCCCGGGTGTTGTAGGCGCCTCCGCTGCGCGTTCTCAGGCCTCCCGGTCGCGGACCTCCTGGCGGTGGCCCTCCAGGAGCTCCTTGGACCGGACGAGCCGCAGGGCGGTCACCAGCCCGAGACCGCCGACGACGTTCAGCACCACCGTGTAGCTGAACCAGCGCAGCCAGTCGCCGTAGCTGATCGGCGCGCCGACGTGGATCGCGCCGAAGATCAGCAGCGAGTCGAGGATCGAGTGGAAGAGCTGCAGCCCGGCCAGCAGGAAGGCCCCGGCGAAGCCCGCCAGGATCTTCGCCACGTCGGTGGACGCCCCCTGCTGCATCCGGGTCATCAGGGTGATGGTGCTGCCGCCGAGCAGGGCCAGGCAGACCGACTCCGCGTTCAGCGGCGCGTCGACGTAGTGCAGTGCGGCCTCGGTGAGGGTCGGCGCCCAGGCGGGGAAGGCCAGCACGACGAGCCACATGAACGCCCAGCCGGCGACCAGGTTGGCCACCAGGGTGCCGGCGTAGAGCTTGAGCAGCTGCCGCATCCCGGCCTCGCCGGCGGTGACCGCGGTGATCGGCACCAGGAAGTTCTCGGTGAACAGCTCGCTCTTGGCCAGCAGCAGGATCATGAAGCCGATGCCGAAGGCGAGGCCCGCGAGCAGGTGGTTGCCGGTCGCGTGCTGGACGGCCAGGTAGGCCATCACCCCGACGCCGATCTCCATCCCGCCGAAGGTCCCGGTGACCAGCACCACCCGCCAGGTGCGGTGCAGCCGCTGGCTGCCCTCGCTGACGATCTGCTGGAAGGACGCGTCGAGCGCGTCCTCGACCGGCGCGTCGCTCTCGCCGGCCTCGCGGCGTCGTGCCTCGCTGCTCATCGCTGCCTCCTGGTGTCGCCGTCGGACGACGCCCGTCCGCGGCGGGCCGGTACCCGTTCCACCGGGGTCCAGACGCGGACCGGGCCTACGCTGCACCGGTGACCGCCGCCCGCCCGCCCCGCAGGGGCCTGTGGAGCGGGCCGTCCGGCCCGCGTCGCCGTGGCAGGATGATCGCCATGAGGCTTGGTTCCACCCGGCGCGATCTGCGCGCCGACATCGAGGCGTGCGGCTACTTCCCGGACCTCGTCGAGGACGCCATCGTCCTCGCGGTGGGCGAGGAGGAGCTGCTCGACTTCGTCGTCCACCACGAGCCGACGTTCAACCACGACGAGATCCACCGGCACGTCACCGTGCTGGCCCTGACGCCCACCCGGCTGATCGTCGGGCACACCGACGACCAGCCCGCCGAGCCGCCGGCCACCGGGATCGCGGCGGCGTCCTCCACCGAGTCGGTGGCGCTGGGCAAGATCGGCACCGTGGTGCTGACCCGGGTGGTCACCCGGCCGGAGAACTACCGGGCCGGCGGCACCGACGTCACCGAGACCTGGCTGACCGTGGGCTGGGGGGCCGTGCGCCGGCTGGACCTGGAGCAGGCCAGCTGCAGCGACCCGAGCTGCGAGGCCGACCACGGCTACACCGGCGCCCTGATCGGCGACGACCTCACGGTGCGGATGAGCGCCGCCGCCGACGGCGTCGACCGCGTCGACCGGCTGACCCGGTTCTCCAGCGCCCTGCAGCGCGCGGCTGCGGTATGACACCTGCCGTGGTGGCGACGCCGACGTCGCTCCCCGGGCTGGTGCTGCCCGCCTACGGCGCGGGCAGCCTGGCGGACCTGATGCCCAGCATCGGCGCCCACCTCGGCGTGCCGGGAGCCGGCACCGACGTGCTGGGTCTGCCGGCCGCCTCCCGCTACGTCGTCGTGCTGGTGGACGGGCTGGGCTGGAACCTGGTCCGCCGGTCGGCCCGTGAGGTGCCGTTCCTGGCCGGGCTGCTCGGCCCGGGCCGGGCGATCACCGCCGGCGTGCCCAGCACCACCGTCACCAGCCTGACCAGCCTCGGCACCGGGCTGCCGCCCGGGCAGCACGGGATGGTCGGCTACACCAGCCGGGTCCCGGACACCGGGGAGATCCTCAACGCTCTCACCTGGGAGTCCGACCTGCTGGCGCGGGCCTTCCAGCCCCGGGAGACCTTCTTCGAGCGGGCGGCCGCCGCCGGCGTGCGTGTCAGCTCCGTCGGCCTGCAGCGGTTCCAGGGCAGCGGCCTGACCGAGGCCGCGCTGCGCGGGGCGGACTTCGTGCCGTTCGAGCACGAGCGGGCCGAGGAGCGGCGGATCGGCCTGGTCGTCGCCGCCGCGGCCCGCGGCGACCGCAGCCTGGTCTACGCCTACGAGCGCCAGCTCGACCACGTCGGGCACGGGCACGGCTGCGGCTCCGAGGACTGGCTGCGCCAGCTGATCAACGTCGACGCCATGTGCGAGCGGCTGCGGGACGCCCTCCCCGACGACGTGGTCCTCGTCATCACCGGGGACCACGGCATGGTCGACGTGCCCAGCGTCCACCAGGTCATCGTGGAGGACGAGCCGGAGCTGGTGGCCGGGGTCAGCGCCCTCGCCGGTGAGGGCCGCTTCCGCCAGCTCTACGTCGACGCCGACGACCCGGCCCGGGTGGCCGCCCGCTGGCGGGACGTGCTCGGGGACCGGGCCTGGGTGCGGACCCGGGACGAGGCCGTCGCCGAGGGCTGGTTCGGCCCGGTCGCCGACGACCTGCGCGAGCGCTACGGCCACGTGCTGGTGGCGATGCGCGACGACTGGGCGGTGATGACGCGGCAGTACCCGCGCGAGCTCACCCTCGTCGGGATGCACGGCTCGCTCACCGAGGCCGAGATGCTCGTCCCGCTGCTGCTCGCCTGAGCGCCTCAGCCCTGCTGCCGGGCCGGGGAGCCGAGGAGGACCGCGGCGACCACCGGGACCCACAGGTAGGTGGGCCAGAAGGCGAGGCGCTCCCAGACGCCGCCGAGTTCCGGCCTGGTCGCGAAAGCGACGAAGGCGACGAGGCCGACGACCGACACCACCCCGGCGGCGGCCGTCCACCCGGCCAACCGCGGTGTGGCCCGCCTCAGGGTCGCCGCCAGGAGGAGCAGGGCGACGGGTTGGGCCAGCAGGGCGGGCAGGGCCACCAAGGCGTGCAGCTCGACGCCGCGGTCCAGGGGCACGAGGCCCGTGGCGATGCTGCTGAGACCCGCGACCACCCAGAGCACGGTCGCCACCGTGGTCGACCGGCGCCGCGGCAGGAACCGGCGGAGCAGGACCGCTCCCACGGCCAGCAGCGCGCCGAAGACGACGAGGCTGCCGTTGACCAGCGCGTGCCACGGTGAGCACACCTCCACCGGGCCGTACGGGTAGTCGATGCTCGTGCAGGTCGTGACGCCGAGGTCGCTGATCGTCTGGTCGAGCAGGCTGTACGGGGCGCGAGACCCGGTGGCGGCGACCAGCTCGGCCACGACGTACAGCGGCTGCACGAGCCACGCCAGCGCCCCCAGCAGGAGCACCCCCCGACGCCCGGCCCCGCGGCCCTGGTGTGACGACTCTGGCGCTGGGGTTCCTCCGCCTGTGCTCATCGAGGTCATGGCCCACTTCTACCGCGTGTGGGGTCCGTCCTGACTCAGCCGGCGAAGACCACCGCCAACCGCCGGGTGCCCTCGGCGATGTCGTCGGGGGCGTAGGTGGTGAAGGACAGCCGCATCGTGGCGGGCTGCGGGTCGCTCGGGAAGAAGGGCGCACCGGGCACGAAGGCCACCTCGTGCTCGAGCGCGCGGGGGAGCAGGGCGGTGGTGTCCCAGCCCTGCGGCAGTGTCGCCCAGACGAACATGCCGCCGTCCGGGGTGGTCCAGCGGCTGCCCGCCGGTAGGGCGGTCGGCAGCCCGGCCAGCAGGGCGTCCCTCCGGCGCCGGTACTCGGCCCGGGTCCGCCCGACGGCGGCGTCCAGCCGGCCGGCGGCCAGGTAGTGCGCGGCCGCGGCCTGGTCGACGGTGGAGGTGTGCAGGTCGGCGGCCTGCTTGGCCACCACGACCCCGGCCCGCACGCTGGGGTCGGTGCGGACCCAGCCCAGCCGCAGCCCCGGGGCCAAGATCTTGGAGAAGCTGCCGGTGCTCACCACCCGGCCCGGCTCGGTCAGCGCGGCCAGGGGGCTCACCGGCTCACCCGAGTACCGCAGCTCGGCGTAGGGGTCGTCCTCGAGCACCCGGAAGCCGTACCGCTCCGCGACCTCGACGACGGCCCGCCGGTTGGCCAGGGAGAGGGTCCGCCCGGTCGGGTTCTGGAAGGTGGGCACGGTGTAGAGCAGCTTGGGCGCCCACCGGGCGGCGAGCGCCGCCAGCGCGTCGGGGTCGATGCCCTCCTCGTCCGAGGGCACGGCGACGAGGCGGGCGCCCGCGAGCGCGAAGCACTGCAGCGCGGCCAGGTAGCTGGGGCTCTCCACCAGCACGACGTCGCCGGGGTCGACCAGCGCGGTGGCCAGCAGGCTCAGGCCCTGCTGCGAGCCGGTGGTGATCAGCACGTCCGCCCCGTCGGTGGGCAGGCCCCGCGCGGTGTAGCGGGCGGCCACCGCCTCCCGCAGGTCTCGGTTCCCCTCCGTCGGCGAGTACTGCAGCGAGCGGGGCCCGGCTTCGCCCAGCACGGCGGCGAACGAGGCCCGTGCGCCCTCGAGGTCGAACAGCTCGGGGGCCGGCAGCCCGCCGGCGAAGGAGATGACACCCGGCCGCTCGGTGAGGGCCAGCAAGTCCCGGATGACCGAGGACCGGACCGCCCCGACCCGGGCGGCCAGCGGGGGCAGGCCCGGACGCGTCGTCGGCCGGGAAGTGGGCTGCAGGGCGGTCATGGTGGGCTCCTCGTCGGGTCCGCGCCACGCTACGCGGCGGCGTCCGGGCCGGGTCGGGTTTCTCGCAGGGCGGCGCGACGGCGCCCGCGTTGGGTCTGAGCGGGCGGCATGCGGCAGGATCGTCCGGTGGCCGACTTCCTCTACTTCACGGGTCCGATGGACTGCGGGAAGTCGACGCTGGCGCTGCAGTTCGACCACACGCACGCGGCCGGCGGGCGCAAGGGGCGACTCTTCACCTCCCAGGACCGGGCTGGGGAGGCGACGATCTCCTCGCGGCTGGGGCTGACCCGGCCCGCGATCGAGGTGAGCCCGGCCTTCGACTTCTGGGACTACGTCGTCGGCCAGCTGACCGGCGGCGAGCGGATCGACTACCTGATCTGCGACGAGACGCAGTTCTACCGGCCGGTGCAGGTCGACCAGCTGGCCCGGATCGTCGACGAGCTGCAGATCGACGTGGTCGCCGTCGGGATCATGACCGACTTCCAGACCCGGTTGTTCCCCGGCTCCCAGCGGCTGGTGGAGCTCTGCGACAAGGTCGAGCTGCTCCAGGTCCGGGCGCTGTGCTGGTGCGGTGAGCGCGCCACCCACAACGCTCGCACCGTCGACGGGGTGATGGTCGTCGAGGGTGACCAGGTGGTGGTGGGGGACACGGCGGTGGCCGGTGAGGCTCCGACCCTGGTGGCCTACGAGGTGCTCTGCCGCCGGCACCACCGCCGCCGGGTGACCCGGGCGGTCGCCCGGGCGACGCTGTCCGACCCGCTGCCCTTCGGCCGCGACGACGAAGGAGCTGAGCTCGCGTGAGCCATGAACCGGCCTCCCCGCTGATCGGCGTCGACGAGCTCGCCGCCCGGCTGCGCAGCGCCGAGCCGGTGGTGCTGGCCGACGTGCGCTGGACCCTCGGCGGCCCGCCCGGCGAACCCGAGTACCGGGCCGGGCACCTGCCCGGCGCGCACTGGGTGGACCTCGAGCACGAGCTGTCCGGGCCGGCCAGGGGCGCGGGCGGCCGGCACCCGCTGCCCGACGCCGACGTGCTGGCCGCCGCCCTGCGCCGGATCGGGGTGCGGGCCGACGTCTCGGTGGTGGTCTACGACGCCGCCGACGCGCTGGCCGCGTCCCGGCTCTGGTGGCTGCTGGTCGACGCCGGGCACCCGGACGTGCGAGTGCTCGACGGCGGGTTCGCCGCCTGGCAGCGGGCCGGCCAGCCGGTGGGGACCGGCCCGGGTCGGGAAGCGGAGCCGGGTGACTTCGTGCCCCATCCGGGGCAGTTGCCACGCGTCGACGCTGCCGAGGTCCCCGCGCTGCTGGGCGCCGGCACGCCGCTGGTCGACGTCCGGGCGGCCGAGCGGTACACGGGCGCCACCGAGCCGGTCGACCCGGTGGCCGGGCACATCCCCGGGGCGGTCAACCGGCCCTCGCCGCTGAACCAGACGCCGGAGGGCCGGTTCCGGCCGCCCGCGGAGATCGCCGAGCGGTTCTCCGGGCTGGCCGACCCGGTGCTCTACTGCGGGTCCGGCATCACGGCGGCGCACACCCTGCTGGCGCTGCGCACGGCCGGGCTGGACGGCCGGATCTACCCGGGTTCGTGGAGCGACTGGGTCAGCGACCCCGAGCGTCCGGTGGCCACCGGGCCGGAGTGACCCGGCCGCGCGAGTCGTGCGGGGCGACGGGGATCTGACGGGCCGGACGTGTCCGCGCCCCCTGAGCCCGGGTCAGCTGCCGGGCTTCGGACCGCCGAACATGATCTCGTCCCAGCTCGGCACCGAGGCGCGCTTGCGCTTGGGCTTCTTCTCCGGCGGGGGCTCGGACTCCAGCTGGAACTCCTCCGCCTCCTCGGCGCGGTCGGCCTCGTCGGTGCGGGCGTAGGGCGGCGCGGGCTCGTCGGTGCCGGGCAGCTGGTCGGCCGGCGGCGGGCCGGCGTCGACGGGGGTGCTCAGCTCCACCGCGGCCTTGTCGTCCATCGGCACCTGGCTGCGGTCGGGGTGCTCGCCCGGGGGCAGCTCGGACTCCTCAGCCGGGCTCGGCTCCACCGGGTAGTCGATGACGATGGCCGGCTCCCAGCCCCCGCCCGCGGTCTCCGGGACGGCGGAGGCGTCGCTCAGCCCGGCGTAGACGCGCGGGGAGTCCTCGCTGTAGCCGTCCGAGCCGAGCATGGCGTAGAGCGTGGTCAGCTCCGAGGGGTCCTCGACCCCGGGCACCGCCGGCTCCTCGCCGGTCGGGGTGTCCTCGGTCGGGGCGCCCTCCGTCGGGGCGTCCTCGGCCTCCGCCGGCGACCGCTCCGGCTCGGGCGGCAGGGCGGTGTCGTCGTCCTCGTCGACGACGACCCGCAGGCTCCGGACGACGCTGCGCGCGGTCTGCTCGACGACGACCTCGGTGACCACGGCCTCGGTGGCCAGGGCTCCCGGCAGCACCCCGTCGTCGCCGTCGGAGTCCTCCTCGGACCCGGCCGGCTCGGGTGCGGGTGGGGCGGCGGCCCGGGCGGCGTCGGCCTCCTGGGTCGCGCGGACCAGCGCCAGCTCGTCGCTGAGGTCGACGGTCGGCTCGTCGGCGGCGTCGCCCCGGCGGCGGCTGCTGGCGGGGACGGGCGGCTGCTCGCCGATCAGCCGGCGCGCCTCGTCGTCGGCGGCGACGGAGTACCGGCCGCGCTGGTCGAAGGTGAAGGTGGCGTCGTGCTCCTCGTCGTCGACGACGTAGCCGGCGGTGACGGCCCAGCGGCCGTCCTCGAGGCGGTGGGAGTCCCAGACCACGGAGTCCGCGTCCACGCCGCGCTTGAGCAACCGCTCCGCCACCGTGGCCCGCAGGGTGCGGTGGCCCGAGGTCTCGCCGCGGCGGCGGACCGAGGCGGCCAGCGCCATCAGGGCCAGGTGCTCGCGCTCGGCCAGCACCGGGGCGGCGAAGCGCTCGACCCGCTCGTAGGGGATGCCGGCAACCTCGGCGACGTCCTCGAGGCTCTCGCCGGCCCGCACCCGCATCTGGATGTCGCGGGGGGTCAGGGCGGCTTCCATGGCGTTCTCTCCTCGTCCGGGCCGGGGCCGGGGCCGGGCAGCGCGGGCCGTGCTGTCCGGGGTCGGGCCGCCGTCCGTCGTGCTGTCCTGGGTCCTGCCCTGCACCGCGGTCCGCAGCCGGTCGTCGACGACGACGACCAGCTCGTCGCCGTCGTCGGTGGTAAGGACCAGCGAGCCGCCGTCCGGGCTCGGTCCCACCAGGTGCACGCTGCGCATGGTGCGGGCAGCTCCTCCGTGGCTGGGGGTGCGGGAGTCGCGGGGCGCTCTCACGGGGCAGGGGTCGGGCAGGTGTCGAGGGCCAACCTACCGTGCACGGACGGCCCGCCGGAGCAGGTGCGGCGCCTCCGCGCACCTCGTCGGGATCGGCGTTTCGGTGCCGTCGTACTGTTCGCAGCATGACGGTCGGACACGCCCCCGATTCCTCCTCCACCCCCGGTCCGCACCCGGACCCCGCGACCCTCGGCCAGCTGCGCGCCTCAGGCTGGACCTCCCGCAGCACGAAGGACGAGCTGCGCCAGAACCTGCTCGCCCGGCTGCGGTCCGGCGAGACCGCCTTCCCCGGCATCGTCGGCTTCGACGACACCGTGCTGCCGGAGCTCGAGGCGGCCCTGCTCGCCGGCCACGACCTCGTGCTGCTCGGCGAGCGCGGTCAGGGCAAGACCCGGCTGATGCGCACGCTCGGCCAGCTGCTCGACCAGTGGAGCCCGGAGGTGACGGGCTGCGAGATCCACGACGACCCGACCGACCCGGTCTGCGTCCGCTGCCGCGCACTGGCCGCCGAGCTCGGCGACGACCTGCCCGTCTCCTGGCGGCACCGCGAGGACCGCTACACCGAGAAGCTCGCCACCCCCGACACCTCCGTCGGTGACTTGATCGGTGACGTCGACCCGGTCAAGGTGGCCCAGGGCCGCACCCTGGGCGACCCCGAGACGGTGCACTACGGCCTGGTGCCGCGGGCCAACCGCGGCCTGTTCGGGCTCAACGAGCTGCCCGACCTGGCGGAGCGGATCCAGGTGGCGCTGTTCAACGTGCTGGAGGAGCGCGACATCCAGGTCCGCGGGTACTCGCTGCGGCTGCCGCTGGACCTGTTCCTGGTGGCCACCGCGAACCCGGAGGACTACACGAACCGCGGCCGGATCATCACCCCGCTCAAGGACCGCTTCGGCGCGGAGATCCGCACCCACTACCTGGGCGGGCTGGACGACGAGGTGGCCCTGCTCCGGCAGGAGGCCGCGGTGGTGGCCGAGGTCGGCGACCACCTGCTCGAGGTGCTCGCCCGCTTCACCCGCAACCTGCGCGAGTCCAGCTCGGTCGACCAGCGCTCCGGTGTCTCGGCCCGCTTCACCATCGCGGCCGCCGAGGCCGTGTCCGCGTCGGCCCTGCGCCGCGCGGCGCGGACCGGCGACGACGAGGCGGTGGCCCGGATCTGCGACATCGGCGTGGTGCTGCCCACCCTGCTCGGCAAGGTCGAGTTCGAGATGGGCGAGGAGGGCCGCGAGCGCGCCGTGCTCGACCACCTGCTGCGGTTGGCCGTGGCCGCGACCTTCCGCGACCGGCTGGGCGGGCTCGACCTGTCGGGCTTCACCAACGTCTTCGCCGAGGGCGCGGTGGTGGAGACCGGTGAGCTGGTGCCGGCGCCGGAGCTGCTGTCCCAGCTGGGCAGCGTGCCGGGCCTGTCGAAGGTGCTGGACCGGCTGGGCTACGGCGACGCCGCCGGCCGCGGGCAGGTGGCCTCGGCCGTCGAGTTCGCGCTCGAGGGGCTGCACCTGACCCGCCGGATCGAGAAGGAGACCGTCGACGGGCGCACCGTCTACGGCGCAGTCTGAGGGAGGTCCGGCCGTGAGCGAAGCGTGGCACGAGGACGAGCAGGACGACGGCCGCCGCCGGCCAGGCGAGGGGCGCGCGCACCGCAACGTCCGCTACGGACCGTGGCGCGGCGGGCCCGACCCGCTGGCCGCGCCGTACGACGTCCGCGCGGCGGTCGACCAGATCGGCGCCGACGTGCTGTCGGCGGGCAACCTGCGGGACTCGCTGCGCGACCTGATGCGCCGCGGTCTCGACGGGCAGGGTGGGCTGGACAAGCTCGCGCAGCGGTTGCGCAAGCTGCGGGCGCAGGCCCGCCGGCGCGGCGACCTCGGCGGCGTCCTGGACCAGGTGCGCTCCGCGCTGGACCAGGCGCTGACCGCGGAGCGGGAG
>Ga0210040_10009869_pt1 | contig 11042 bp, 6 predicted proteins | sample CryGeyCG12114_NA_FD_185462 | JGI IMG/M metagenome (GOLD analysis project Ga0210040, IMG submission 185462) | Groundwater microbial communities from aquifer - Crystal Geyser CG19_WC_8/21/14_NA (SPAdes) (version 2) | ecosystem: Environmental > Aquatic > Deep subsurface > Groundwater | place: USA... | reverse complement strand
AATACAATCGAAGCTTATACAAAACACCTGAAGTGGTGGGTGTAATGAGGAATCAATGAGTCAAGAGGAGAGGGAATGCAGCAACGGTGGTAGACAAGCAGGAAAGGCCAGTGCAGGTGCTTATAATAGAGTGCGACAAACTTGAGTTGCACGTTGCGACAGAGTCAAGTACGTCAGACGATTAATTGAGCGCTGTTGAGCGGGAGGCATCATGCACCAGATGGTGGTGGAGGCGCAGGCGCAGGACTGCTTGCAGATCAGCACCAGTGGCTGAGCTTTGACAAAGTCCGATTGGCAGGCCAACACGCCCTTGTCTGGAAACGTTTTGGTGGATTCCGAGGCCTCCTCCCGCGTTCAAGTTCAAGTTCGATAGACCCCAGCACGGCGCACTGCACGTGCCACTGGTAGTGGCAGGTGGATGAGATGCGCAGCAAGGCATGGTCGATATCAGATCCTTCGACACCGCTGGCCGCCTGATTAAGGTACTTGACTCTTGAGCACTGCAGCCAAAGATGCGGTCTACTTGAATGCCAGCGTCGTTGACCTTGCCATTGACCTCATGATGAAAAAACAAGTGCCAAGGATAAGTCGGCACCTCCACCACTGGCACTTGGCATGTTGCGCCAGACCGGCCCTCGGATTGTTCTCAACAAGGCTGTGCTCTCGGCCCATGTCAACCATGACCACCAGGCTCTGACATTAATATTCTACAGACGTCTACTCTTCTCCCGTGTCCGCAGTTTGCTTGGAGCAAAGAGTACGACGTTGAGTGCCGGTGTTGCACTCGAAACATGCCACGAAAAGCAAAAGTTCAATCTTGACAATCCATGTTCCTCTGTGGTATGCAAGCTGCCGGTGGTACGAAGAAAGCAGAGGCCACCCGCTGTTCGCTTCCTTGACCACTAGAGTCTCGGTGCAATCGCCCAAGATGGTTGTCCAAACGACATAAATACTCGCTTGTCTAGAGGAGGAAGACATGAGTAGAACACACTCTCTTCTTCGTTGTGGGATTGAGTGCGGAAGTTGAACAGCGCCACCGCTTGTTACTGAGAATGAGAAGGGTGGCAACGTGCACATGCTCTTGTGGCAATATAACACAATAACACCGTCCTAACCCTTGTCTGTGCCGCCCACCATGAGACTCCTATCTGTGGCAAAAACTCAACCTAGCAGGCCTTGACCCGAGTCGGAGACTGGCGGACAGCCGCCATGCAAGGCCATGGATAACTGTCCATCGTGATGAAAGGTTATACAAGCGAAATCGCTGAAAAGAGACATCCCCCGCGAAACCGAGTCGGAAGGTGTCTCGGTGTAGTTGTACCATTCCTATCTGAGAGGCTCTGGCCTTCCTGGACAAATTCTGTATGGTAGCATTGCGAAGCGAAGTCAACAATCCCCGCAACCGTTCGGTAAACATGTCAAGTACAAGTGACCCGATGGTGTGGCCGGTTCTCATCAGCTGTAATGGTGCTTCTTAGTGTCCCGACCGGGCGACAAGCCATTGTAGTACTGCTTCCAAATTGGTCTCCTCTTTGGCACTTACTCCGTAGCAGCTGATCTCGCGATGGACAACCTTCCGCAGGTCTAAAGCTTCTATTATTTCATCCACTGACATCTTGCCGTGGAGATCGGATTTGTTGCCAAGTACTAGTAACGGAATGTGCTCGAGTGATGGTTTGCTGAGCAGGGCATGCAGCTCTTCTTTAGCAACGGGCATTGCATCCCTGTCCGCAGCGTCAACCACAAAGATGAGAGCATTGACTCCCCGGCAGTATCGCTCCCACATTGAGCGAAATTTGGGTTGGCCGCCGAGATCCCAACACTTGATCGACACGTGGCCTTTCTTCACTTCCTTCTTGTTGAATGCGACAGTCGGGACTGTGTCAACCGTGAATTCATTGCCCTATTGATCTGTAAGTACTCAAATGCCCACGTGGTTCGGGTGAAGTGCCGTACAGCAAGGACTCTTAATAGAGAGGTCTTCCCGGCGTTCTGAAGACCAATGATGGTCACATCCATCTCCGTCGCCCAGAAGAGCCATAGCAGATAGTCCCAAAACCATCTGAAGATACCTGCCATCTTGCGAATGTACTCTACAGATGATGTAGAGCGCTGTGCTGGAGCCTTGAGGAAAGTCAGGGTCGAGTTACGGGGTTTGCTGAGATGAAACTGTGGTCACTGACGTAGCGAAATCGCCACGTGACCTCTGCGGAGCTGCAGACCCGATATCCAAGTTTCGCAGGTCGGCGGATAGGGATTGGTGAAAACCACTTCGACTGGCCTTCCCCGATTTGAACCCTAGTAAATATGAGTCGCGAATTTGATCACAGTAGTAGGTCTAATCTCGACATCGTTGTACAAGTGTCTAGGTATGTAGGTATCTTTCGTGTACGTAGGAAATTCCGTGAATGGAAAAATGCAAGCAGCTCGAGCAGGCCACGCGACCAGTGACCGGAGCTACTCGAGTAGAATAATCCGTCAAGACACTCGGCGCCCCCGACTCCAACTTGAAGTCGGGCGGCGCGAACAGCTCAACTCTTGCCGGCCAGCATTCATCGACAGCGGCCTGCAAGCCCTCAACTTGCAGTTCCAGCAGCAACCGCAGCCTGAATTGGCTCCAGACAACCGAAGCCTGGAGGACCTTGAATAGATACTGGCTTATTGCTTTAGAAGATTACCTCACCTACCAGATGAAGATAAGGTAGTGTATGCACCCCAATACTGCAACTTTTGTGATCAGATCGCTTATCCCTGGATACCTAGCCTTCAACTTGAGGGTCATAGTCTGACCGACCATCTTGGTCCTTTTTCGATGCGATCTTCTCGGGCTCTAAATCCGCGAGTCAATCCTGTACCCAGGTACTTATAGGATGCATCTCACAACAAGATCTATGGCGACCGAGTAGAAACCTCTGCCAGCGCCATTATCTTTTATGGCTTACCGTGGCCCTCGAGCCTGAGAACCACCTACATACACGTGTGCACTTGTGGTGTCTCGCACATCGATACAAAAGGTACACGCACGGTAATTGTAACGCTGGCCCATTGACGTCTTTCCGCAGCTTGAGATTGGACTGGCACAAACCCGTGGCGGTGGATGCATTACCCCGTCGAACGTCCTCGGAAGCACAGCGTCTCTACATCAAACTCTGCTTCTCTCACCGGCATTTTGCCAATGATTGATGAACGTCCAATGCCGAAGCCGTCGTGGCAGATCAACGAGCACGTATCACTTTCAATTCATCAGCCATGCGACGTGCGCGACACGGGCGGCTGAATGAGCTTCGGCCCTACCTAGGTAGGTAGGTACAGCCTACGACGAGGTATTATTCCACTAGATTTGTCACTTTATCTTGGGTCTAGACGCGCTCTGGACGCAGCCCTGGCAGTGGCATCATCATTACCGAGTACTTGGCACTGCTTCGCATCTCACAAGCATATCGACTAAAATGATTAGTTTGCATAAGCCTTCTATCAAGCTGGATAACTCTTTTGCCAAGGTCTGGGCAATTCTGGGCAAGTCAGCCTTCACGGCGGGCGGTTTACCCAAATGGGAATTAAGATTCCAGATGTGGAGAAATATGTCGACTCCGGCCTTGGCACCACTCTCAATTCCCTTGGCATTTGGGTACTTCCACTGCACTACTAAAGTTACCTATATTGCGGTGACAGCGAACTTGAAGGTGTCCGGGTCCGTTCTGCTGGTTCTGGCGGTTCTGGTGGTTCTTCTTGAAGACGCCTTCTCTCCGGCTCCCAAAAGGTGCTTCTTCGCAGCCCACGTGCTGTAATGCTGTTCTCTCAGAGGACCAACATGTTCTGAGGCGCTGTTACCTTTTTTCCACTCTACCGTGGCCATGGTGAAGCTGCTGCAGTATAAGATGTCTGACACGGGAGTCGAGATGCTGGTTTGTTTTCCGCCTCCATAGCTCAATTCTATACTTGAAATTGTAACCAGCAGCCTGTCCGATACTCTTGTGGGCTGCCGCCTTTTCTCTCCGAAATGGCAGTGCTCGAGCATTATACCTATGTTTTTGCCATTGGTACCTTTTTCGCCCTACTTGAAGCATACAACAACGGTGCTAGTATGTCTGACTATCTTTTCACGACTACAATTTTATCCATGAGCTGAGACTGACATGACCTTCTCCCTCAGATGATGTCGCGAACGCCTGGGCCACGAGCGTATCGTCACGCTCCGTCACATACCGACAAGCTATGATTCTCTGTCTCATCTTTGAGATCACAGGCGCTGTTACTGTAGGTGCCAGGACTGCTTCAACCATCAAGAACGGCATCATTCCTATTTCAGCCTTCCAGGGCAACGCGCCAGTCCAACTGCTCGCCTTCACTTGTGCCTCTGCTGGCGCGGCTATCTGGGTCATGTGGTGCACTCGCCACTCTGCTCACGTCTCATCCACCTACTCTCTAGTGTCTTCCATTGCTGGCGTTGGTGTCGCTACTGTTGGTGTCAGTGGCGTCCAATGGGGCTGGAACCAGGGTTCTGGTCTTGGTGCCATCTTCGGTGGCTTGTGCATGGCTCCTTTGATCTCGGCTGGTTTTGGCGCCACGATTTTTATGCTGGTGAAGTCGGTCGTGCATATGCGCAGCAACCCGGTGCCATGGGCAGTGTACACGTCACCCTTCTTCTTCCTGATCGCCGGTACGATCTGCGCCTTGTCGATTGTCTACAAAGGCTCGCCGAGGCTCGGTCTTGCCTCAAAGCCCGGCTGGTACATCGCTTCTGTCTCGGTTGGTACTGGCGCCGCCCTCTGCATCCTCTCCGCCCTCTTCTTTGTGCCGTATGTATACTGCAAGGTTGTCAATAAAGACCACAACCTCAAGTTGTACCACATCTTCCAGGGCCCCCTTCTCTTCAGACGTCCTGCGCCAGCGGATGCCCGTGCGGCGAAGGTCCCCAACTATGCTGTCATGCAGCATGGCGGTGAAGAGGCAGATGACACCTTCGCCGAACAGTCCCCCGATCTCAAAGGTTACGAGATGAACGTCAAAGGCACCCAGAGCACCACCGACGAGATTCTCGCTACCACGCCCCCAGCCGACGGCCGAAGAGTCTCTCTTGCCTACGTCGAACGCGGGCCAGGATCTCAGGCTCCGCAACACTCCCAATTGGATTACAAATTACTCCTGGCGAAAGCTCAGGAGCAACATCACGCTGAACTCAGGAGGTCGCGTGGTCCTCTCGGCTGGGCCATGCGTACCTTGCACAACAATCCCATGGGTGCTGGTTCTATATACGAGTTGCACAATCTGAAGACTCTTGCTGCCCGCTTGCCTGCCTACCCTGTTGTTGCCCTCCTCTACGGTTTCCACTACGATATTCACAAGGCTCAAGTCGGTATCCTCGGCACTCCTGAGGGTCGTCGCATGGATCGTGTTTACGCTCACGCGCCCAAATACGAGAATGAGGTCGAGTATCTCTATTCGTTCGTTCAGGTCGTCACTGCGTGCACAGCATCTTTCGCCCACGGCGCCAACGATGTCGGTAATGCTGTCGGTGTCTGGGCCGCTATGTACTCTGCCTGGTCTACTGGCGTGGCAGCGAAAGCCAAAGGAGACGTACCGCTGTGGCAGATTGCAGTCACTGCATTGGTCATTTGCATCGGTTTCATCACTTACGGATACAACATCATGAAGGGTATGTACTCAGCTTTCACTCCTCCTTGAAGTTTGGAATGCTAATTCGTTACTAGTTATGGGTAACAAAATCACCTACCACTCACCTTCTCGTGGCTCTTCCATGGAGATGGGTGCTGCGATCACGATTCTGCTCTTCTCGCAATACAAACTTCCAGTGTCAACGTCCATGTGCATCACCGGAGCTACTGTGGGTGTTGGTCTCTGCAACGGCACCTACAAAGCAGTCAACTGGCAGCGAGTGGGACTACTTTTCTTCTCATGGGTTATGACGATTCCTATCGCGGGTCTGATTGGTGGAGGTCTTATGGCTCTTACACTCAACGCACCTCACTGGTAAAACCCAGAGCACATCACGCTTTCTTAGACACGGTATCGCTGGCACGCACTCGGCGCCCAAGGGGCTGCTGAGGCGTAACGTGTTGATACCTTCGTTGGCGGACACTGCAAAAGCCCTCGGCCACGGGGATGGACAAGGAGTTTCGATAGAATTCAGCCTGGCTTCGATAAGCTTGTTAGACGTTGGACACTGGATTTCAACATTACGACACTTAATGTTTCTGCTGCCCCCATACTAGACATCATCCTAACATTGTACTCATGCACAAAACCTTGGCCGTGATGCGGCTCTTTCGTATGGACTGTGAGGATTTATGCCCGCCACAGTGCTGATGCACACGTGTTGCCTCTACGGCCATGTCATTCGTTGGTGTAATCTAGTTGTAGCCTGAGCAATCATTGAAATGTACTATAATAGTATTCAGAATCGGGCGAGGATATAGGCTCGTAGCTGTATTGAATACCGGGCAAGTTTACTCATATTAGGTGGTTAGAAGAAGCGTGAAACTACTTTTGCTGGATATAGGGTTCCTCTTGGGCGTGTACGGGCACGAGTAAAGGCGGCTAGAAGCAGCGTCACGTTAAGAACTTGAAGCTGGCTCGGCTGGCGCAAAGAGATCAAGATGTGGCCGCACTGGAAGGCTGAGTCAGAGGCATGATCTTATCGATAAGAAAACTTTCTAGATTGGCGAAGCGCAAAAGCCTGAGCTGCGGGCAACTTTTCATACACTCCGACTGCTCGATCGATCAACATCGACATTCTCTGCCTCCATATACTGGGTTACTGCACTTCCTTGGATGGGGCAGATAGTCAGAATGCCCTCGACCACTGTTCCGACCTCCACCAAGTGGTCGGTCGAGTACGATACCGTCCGTCGCTCCAAGCTTTTCCGCAACACGCCCAAGGACCAGAGTGCATTTCCTGCTCTGAAAGCAGCCGTCAAACCACATGTCGAGTCCTTCAACGCGCTGTTTGACGAGAAGCTTCTTGAAGCGGGCCTGAAAGATGTCGGTATTCACTCCGTCGTAGACGGCGATACACGCAGCCGCACGGGGCCGCATAACAAGCTCGATTTGCGCGTAACCGAAGTGATGCTCGACAAGCCCGTACTGCCTCCGTCAAACAAATTCAGCATAAAGAACAGAGAAATATATCCTTCAGAATGTCGAGAAAGACATGCCACATACAGAGGAAACCTGCGCGCCAGGCTACAGTACAGAGTAAACAATGGAGACTGGAAAGAGCAGATACGAGAGTTAGGGAAGATGCCCATCATGCTGAGATCGAATCGATGCCATCTCGAGAAATGGTCGCCTGCACAGATGGTTCAACACAAAGAGGAATCAGAAGAGCTTGGAGGGTATTTCATCGTGAACGGCAACGAAAAGCTCGTACGCATGTTGATTGTTTCCAAACGGAATTATCCCATGGCAATATCTCGAGGCGCTTTCACGGGCAGGGGTGCTACATTCTCGAAATACGGTATTCAAATACGGTCCGTAAGGCCAGATCAAACCTCGCAAACGAACGTACTACACTACCTGACCGATGGAAATGTAACATTCAGATTCTCGTGGCGCAAAGCCGAATATCTCGTTCCCGTTGTCATGATACTAAAAGCCTTGTGCGAGACCAACGATCGAGAGATAGCGGAAGGCATCATTGGATCGGCATCCGGAGCTCAGACACCAAGCTCCTTTGTGGCGGATCGTACGGAGTTGCTTTTACGGACATACAAAGCTTACAACCTCAAGACAAGATCTCAGACACTCGCATATCTTGGAAGCAAATTCAGACCTGTCATACAAACTCCAATCACAACGAGTGACGAGGAAACTGGCGAGGAGTTTCTGAGGAAGATCGTGCTGCCGCACTTAGGGAACGTGAATGTGACGGCTGCGCAAAACAGGGACAAATTCGATATGACATTGTTCATGATACGGAAGCTGTATGCTCTGGCAGCTGGAGACTGTGCATTGGACAACCCTGATGCAGTATCGAACCAAGAGGCACTGCTAGGAGGCTTCCTCTATGGCATGATCTTGAAGGAGGGTATTCAAGATTGGCTAGGCAACATTGCTGGAGCTGCCAGGGAATGGTGTCGTCTCAAGAATGGAGCGAAATTCGCTGACCCTAATTTCGGAAATGATTTCATTTCACATATCTTGAGAAGAACAAACGAGAACATTGGTGGTAAGCTAGAATATTTCCTAACCACAGGCAATCTTGTCAGCAATACAGGCTTGGATCTATCACAAACATCGGGATTCACGATCATCGCAGAGAAAATCAATTTTTACCGTTTCATTAGTCATTTCCGATGCATACATCGAGGCGCTTTCTTCGCACAACTCAAAACCACAACGGTGCGGAAATTGCTGCCTGAGAGTTGGGGTTTCTTATGCCCTGTTCATACTCCCGATGGCTCGCCATGTGGTCTCCTCAATCATTTGGCCCATCAATGTGAGGTTCAGACTAAACAACTCGAAACCAAGGGAGTGGAATCTGCTTTGGTCAAGCTGGGGCTCTCCCCAACACCGTCAATGGCTCTCGAAGAGAGTCTGTCTGTACAGCTCGACGGCAGGGTACTAGGTTACTGTGCGGCAAAGAGAGCCCGAGAGATTGCGCAGCTGCTAAGACATTGGAAAGTCAATGGGGAAAACGGCATACCCCGTGAACTCGAAATCGGGCATGTTCCAACATCGAATGGGGGGCTGTACCCGGGTTTGTACCTTTTCTCACAGCCTGCTAGAATGCTTCGACCAGTCAAATATCTCTCAGGCGGTGAGAAACTCGACTATGTTGGCCCTTTCGAGCAACCATACATGAACATAGCTTGCGTTCCAACCGACATCATCCCCAACCTCACCACGCATATCGAATACGCTCCTACCAACATCTTCTCTATCCTTGCCAACATGACACCATTTTCCGACTACAACCAGTCTCCACGAAACATGTACCAGTGTCAGATGTCCAAACAAGCCATGGGTACTCCTTCATCCAACCTCATGTATCGTACAGACAACAAAGCCTATCTCCTCCAGACGGGTCAGACCCCTGTCGTTCGCCCACCTCTCTACAACAATTACGGACTCGACAACTTTCCCAACGGCATGAACGCTGTCGTCGCCGTCATCTCCTACACAGGTTACGACATGGACGACGCAATGATAATCAACAAATCATCACACGAACGCGGCTTCGGCGATGGTGTCATCTACAAGACCAAAGTCTACTCGCTGAATGAGAATTCACGCTCCTCACGTTCGAAGACAGACATTAAAGCGCTCTTTGGCAAGGCACCAGATGACCCAAACATTTCCGAAAAGGCCATTAAAGATCTCGACGAAGACGGCCTTCCGTCAATTGGCCAAAAGGTGAGCGAAGGCTCCATCGTCCTCGCCTACCATTCCGTTATGTTCGACCCATCTTCAGGCGAGCTCAGGAACTTCGATGCCCAGACTCAGTACTTCAAATACAAAGACAGCGAGGAAGCCTATATCGACCAAATTCGACTCATCGGTTCGGAATCCGGCGATCAGCCTTGTCAATCCATCTCCATCAAATACCGCATTCCCCGACGTCCCATCATCGGCGACAAGTTCTCCTCCCGCCACGGTCAGAAGGGTGTATGCTCCATGCTCTGGCCAACTGAAAGTATGCCATACTCTGAATCCGGCATCCAACCCGACGTCATTATCAACCCACACGCCTTCCCTTCACGAATGACGATCGGCATGTTCGTCGAGTCCCTAGCTGGCAAAGCCGGTGCCCTACACGGTCTAGCACAGGACTGCACGCCCTTCTCCTTTGACGAGGACAACACCGCGGGCGACTTCTTCGGCGACCAACTGCGCCAGGCGGGCTACAACTTCTATGGCAATGAGCCCATGTACTCGGGCATCACAGGTAAGGAGTTCGCGGCGGACATCTACCTCGGCGTCGTGTACTACCAGCGCCTACGGCACATGGTTAGCGACAAGTTCCAGGTGCGAACGACGGGCCCGGTCAACGCGCTACATGGGCAGCCAATCAAGGGTCGGTCCAAGGGCGGTGGCATCCGCGTTGGCGAAATGGAACGGGATTCGCTCATCGCGCATGGCTGCGCGTTCCTGTTACAAGATCGCTTGATGGACTGCTCGGACAAGCAGCGCGCCTGGGTGTGTCGCTCCTGCGGCAGCTTCCTCAGCACCATGATGGTGCCGAACCAGTACAGCCGCAAGGCGCGCATGGAGCCGAGCGGCATGGTAAGGTGCCGGGCGTGTGCAAGGGAGGCGGCGTGGGAGGACGAGAAAAGAAGCGTGTGGGAGGACGGAGAGGGAAGGAAGTTTGTTGGCGGCGAGGACACAACGGTCGTGAATGTGCCTGGCGCATTGAGGTACTTGGACGTCGAGCTCGCGGCGATGGGCGTGAAGACTACGTTCAAGATTGAGGGGTAAGACTTTGTATGCCAAAAACAAGCTGGAGTTTCGGGGGCTCAAGGAAGAAGAAAGGATTTAGCATAGCGAAGGCGCATACTTGGCTGGGCTAGGTAGCCAACATTAGCTACTGGCGTTTCCTCGCGGAATCGAGCATCGAGCATTGAAGATTGAACATCAATACATACCACCTCTAACATCAATGCCTCCGTGCGAGTGGTACACTTGCTTGCGCTAGAGAAGCTCCGTCGTTCCAATCGTTCGGGCCAGCAGCCGTAAAGCAGCAGCAAGGGCCAGACCGAAACAGCACGGAACAGCACGATACACCCACGAAGAGAGAGAGAGGGAGAGAGAGCCATAAAAGAAAATAGCCACCCCCGTCTTCCGGTATATCCAGTGTTGTGGATGCTATACGATTACTGCCGCCTTCACACGCCCCGGTCCGACATAGCACTCCAGATGTCTCCGTCAGGCAATATACGCCTCCGACCGACAAAGAAAAAACCGCACGAGCCCACCGCCATCTCACATTTCCCGTCCTCCGTGTTCGCCTTCCCACACCAACTCCCTTACCTTCACATGACCATCCCCCAACCCGATCCGGCTATCTCGCCAAGATACCCGCA
>Ga0210040_10009868_pt1 | contig 11042 bp, 19 predicted proteins | sample CryGeyCG12114_NA_FD_185462 | JGI IMG/M metagenome (GOLD analysis project Ga0210040, IMG submission 185462) | Groundwater microbial communities from aquifer - Crystal Geyser CG19_WC_8/21/14_NA (SPAdes) (version 2) | ecosystem: Environmental > Aquatic > Deep subsurface > Groundwater | place: USA... | reverse complement strand
CCCGCCGCATCTGCAGCAGCTGGGCGCGCGTCTTGATCTCCACCCCCCGGTGGCTGCCGAACATCACGGCTCAGCCCTCGGTGCTGAGGGCCGGCGCGCCGCCGGTCTTGGCGTCCAGCGCGTCGAACAGGCGCTGGGAGACCTCGTCGACGGCGCCCAGGCCGTCCACCTCGACCAGCAGGTCACGGCGGCGGAAGATCTCGAGCAGCGGCGCGGTCTGGTCGGCGTAGACCTGCTGCCGGACGCGGATGGTCTCCTCGCGGTCGTCGGCGCGACCGTCGGTCTCGGCCCGCTTCAGCAGCCGCGTCACCACCTCGTCGGTGTCAGCGACCAGGCAGATGACGGCGTCCAGGGCCTCACCGCGGCCGGCCAGGAAGGCGTCGAGCGTCTCGACCTGGGCCGGGGTGCGCGGGTAGCCGTCGAGCAGGAACCCGCGGACGCAGTCCACCTCGGCGAGCCGCTCGGCGACGATCTCGTTGGTGATCTCGTCGCTGACGTAGCCGCCGGAGTCCATGATCTCGCGCACCTGCTGCGCCAGCGGGGTGTCCGCGGTCTTCATGGCCCGGAAGATGTCGCCCGTCGAGATGGCCGGGATCCCGTAGCGCTGCGCGACGTGCGCCGCCTGGGTGCCCTTGCCCGCCCCCGGCGGACCCATGATGAGGAGACGCATCAGCGGAGGAACCCTTCGTAGTTGCGTTGCTGCAGCTGGCTCTCGATCTGCTTCACCGTGTCGAGGCCGACGCCGACGATGATGAGGATCGAGGTGCCGCCGAACGGGAAGTTCTGGTTGGCGTCGAGGAAGATGAACGCCACCGACGGCAGCAGGGCGATCAGCCCGAGGTAGAGGGCCCCGGGGAAGGTCAGCCGGGACAGGACGAACGCGAGGTAGTCCTCGGTCGGCCGACCGGCCCGGATGCCCGGGATGAAGCCGCCGTACTTCTTCATGTTGTCGGCGACCTCGTTCGGGTTGAACGTGATGGCGACGTAGAAGTAGGCGAAGAACACGATCAGCAGGAAGAACGTGATCATGTAGACCGGGTGGTCGCCGCGGACGAAGTTCGCCGAGATCCACGACGAGAACCGGCCCTCGGGGCGGAACTGGGCGTAGAGCGCGGGCAGGTACAGCAGCGACGAGGCGAAGATGACGGGGATGACGCCGGCCTGGTTGACCTTGATCGGGATGTAGGTGGTGGACCCGCCGAGCATCCGGCTGCCCACCATCCGCTTGGCGTACTGCACGGGGATGCGGCGCTGGGACTGCTCGACGAAGATGACGCCGGCCATCACGACCAGGCCGAGGGCGATCACCAGCAGGAAGACCACCCAGCCCTGGGAGCCGGGGCGGGCGACCTTGAGGCCCCACAGGGCGCTCGGGAAGGTGGCGGCGATCTGGGTGAAGATCATCACCGACATGCCGTTGCCGACGCCGCGCTCGGTGATCAGCTCACCCATCCACATGATGACGCTGGTCCCGGCGGTCATCGTCAAGATCATGGTGATGACCGGGAAGATGCCCTTGTCGTAGACCAGGCCCGGGCAGCCGGTGAACAGCCGGTCGTTGACGGCCACGGTCACGAACGCAGTCGAGTTGAGCACGGCCAGCACCAGCGTGAGGTACCGGGTGTACTGGGTGATCTTCGTCTGGCCGGCCTGGCCCTCCTTCTTGAGGGCCTCCAGCCGCGGGATGACGACGGTCAGCAGCTGCAGGATGATGCTCGCCGTGATGTAGGGCATGATCCCGAGCGCGAAGATGGCCAGCTGGAGCAGCGCCCCGCCCGAGAACAGGTTGATCAGCGAGTACAGACCCTGCTGCTCCCCGCTCTGGGCCTGCCGGAGGCAGAAGTCGACCTGGCTGACGTTGACGTTCGGCGTCGGGATGATCGACCCGAGCCGGAACACGGCGAGGATCGCCAGCGTGAAGAAGATCTTCTTCCGCAGGTCCGGGGTCCGGAATGCGTTGGCGAATGCGGTGAGCACTCCCGCCCTCCCTCTCTTGTTCGACAGCCCCGTCGTGGCCGAGCGTGTCTCGGGACCACCCCGACCGCGCAGGACCGGACGACTTTATCAAGGGATCCCGGCGAACCGCGCATCGTCGACGGTGCCCACCCCTGCCGACAGCCCTGCCGGCACCGCCGCGCAGGCCCTCGACGACGGCAGCCACCGGCCGACCCGGGTGGGTCGACCGGCGGCTGAGGGACCGGGCGGTGGAGGCTCAGAGCTCCAAGCGGGAGATCCAGTAGTCCGTCGTCGTCGGGTTGGCGGTGCCGAAGCGGGCGTTGGGCAGGTAGAGGCTGCCGCGGTAGAAGGCCGCCGTGGTGGGCACGTCGAAGGTCGCGTCCCCCTCCAGGGCCGCCGCGGTCAGGGTGTCGACGAGCGTGCCCCGGCTCCCGCTGCGGTTCAGCTGCACCACCGCGACCTGGTTGAGCCGGTTCTGCACGGCGTAGAGGGTCCGGCCCCGCAGCAGCAGCCCGTCGCCGTTGGTCAGCCGGGTGCTCCCGAGGTCGACCTTGCGGGCCACCCCGGTCCGCGGGTCGACCCGGAACAACGAGCCGGTGGCGGAGTCCACGACCAGCAGCGATCGGCCGTCCGGGCTCTGCACGATGCCGTTGGCGCTGTTGGTGCCGGCCGGGGCCTGCACCCAGTCCCCGCGCAGCCGCAGCGTCCGCACCCGCGCGTCCTCGGCGTCGCGCGTCCGGGAGACGGCGTACAGCTGGGGCTGCCGGGAGTCGGTGAACCAAGCCGTCTTCTTGGTCAGCACGACGTCGTTGACGAAGCTCTCGCCCGTGGTGAACCGGTAGCTGGCCAGCAGGGCGCCGGTGCGGGCGTCGACGACCCGACCCGTTCCCGCGTTCCCGCCGGCGACGAAGATCCGGTGGCGGTCGACCTTGAGGCCGATGGACGGGAATCCGGCCCCCGGCCCCTGGCTGATCACCCCACCCCGGCCGCTGCGCAGGTCGACGGCGTAGATGTCGCCGTCGGTCCGGGAGCCGAGGTAGGCGATGGGGCCGCGGTCGGTCGCGATCCCCTCGGGCTGGAAGCCGGCCGGCAGCGCGATCCGGTCGGGCAGGTCGGCCCGGCCGTGCCCGTGCCGTGGTCCGGCAGCAGCTGGTGCGACCAGCGTCGCGGTGAGGGCGGCGGCGGCCGCAGCCACGCCGAGCAGTCGAAGTCCTGAACGCATCGTCATCGGTGGTTCCCCTGGGGTTCGTGCCGCGGCACCGGGCCGCGACGGCTGATGGCTCCCACCCGAGGCTACGCAGCGCGCCTCGGACGAGTTCACCGACGCGTGCCGCGGCGGCTCAGCCCTCCTGCGGACGCTCCCCAGCCCCGGACCGGCTGCGGCGGACCCGCCGTACGACCAGCCAGGCCACCAGCAGGGCCAGGGCGGCGTAGACGAGGTAGTTGAGGAGGTCGGCGTACTCCGCGACCGTGGCGTAGCTGCCGCCCAGCGCGGCCCCGGCGCCGATCAGCAGCGCGTTCCAGACCCCGCTGCCGGCCACCGTGAACAGCGAGAAGGTGAGCAGCGGCATCCGCGCCGCCCCCGCGGGGAGTGAGATCAGACTCCGCACGCCCGGGATCAGCCGGCCGAAGAAGATGGAGGCGCGGCCGTGCCGGTCGAACCAGGCCGAGGCCCGTTCGAAGTCCTCGCGGTCGACCAGCGGCAGCCGGGCCAGCACCCGGATCGCGCGGTCCAGCCCCAGCCGGGCGCCCAAGCCGTAGAGCAGCAGCGCCCCCAGCCAGGCGCCCGCAGTGGCGGTGGCCACCACCAGAGGCAGGCTGATGCCGCCCTGAGACGTCAGGAAGCCGGCCAGCGGCAGGATCACCTCGCTGGGCAGCGGCGGGAAGACCGTCTCCAGCAGCACCAGCAGGCCGACGCCCCACTCCCCCAGTGCCGTGATGACCCGCTCGGCCCAGCCGAGCAGACCGGTCAGCTCCAGAGGGATCACGCGAGGGCTCCTGGGGGTCGACGGGGGCGGCGCACGAGCGTCGAGCCTAGGCGGGGCCGACAACCCCGCCGGAACGCGAGCAGGGCCGCCCCGGACGGGACGGCCCTGCTCGGACGTGCGGTGCTCGGAGCGCCAGGCTCAGAGCTGGGTGGTGCTGCCGCCGGCAGCGGCGATCTTGTCCTTGGCCGAGGCCGAGAACGCGTCGGCGGTGACCTGCACCGCGACCGTGATCTCGCCCGTGCCCAGGACCTTGACCGGGTGGCCGGCGCGGACGGCACCGGCCTGGACCAGTTCGTCGACGCCGATCGTGCCGCCCTCGGGGAACAGCCCGCTCAGCCGGTCCAGGTTCACGACCTGGTACTCGACCCGGAACGGGTTCTTGAAGCCGCGCAGCTTCGGGACCCGCATGTGCATCGGCATCTGCCCACCCTCGAAGTTCTCGGGGATGTTGTTGCGGGCGCCGGAGCCCTTGGTGCCGCGACCGGCGGTCTTGCCCTTGGAGCCCTCACCGCGACCCACACGGGTCTTCGCGGTCTTGGCGCCGGGCGCCGGCCTCAGGTGATGGACCTTGAGTGCCATGTCAGTCGACCTCCTCGACCGTGACGAGGTGCGTCACGGTGTTGATCATTCCGCGGATCTCGGGACGATCCTCCTTGACGGACACGTCGCCGATGCGCTTCAGGCCGAGGGTCCGGAGGGTGTCCCGCTGGTTCTGCCGGCCACCGACGGCGGACTTGACCTGGCTGACCTTGAGCCGGGTCACGACTGCGTCCCCGCCCGGTGCGCGCGCAGCAGCGCGGCCGGGGTGACGTCCTCGACGGACTTCCCGCGGCGCTTCGCGACCTGCTCGGGCATCTCGAGGCCCTGCAGCGCGGCCACCGTGGCGTGCACCACGTTGATCGCGTTGGCCGAGCCCAGCGACTTGGCGAGCACGTCGTGGACACCGGCGCACTCCAGCACCGCCCGGGCCGAGCCACCGGCGATGACGCCGGTACCGGGGGAGGCGGGACGCAGCATGACCACGCCGGCCGCCTTCTCACCCTGGACGGGGTGGGAGATGGTGCCCTGGATGCGGGGGACGGTGAAGAAGTGCTTCTTCGCCTCCTCCACGCCCTTGGCGATCGCCGCGGGCACCTCCTTGGCCTTGCCGTAGCCGACGCCGACCGTGCCGTCGCCGTCACCGACGACGACCAGGGCGGTGAAGCTGAAGCGACGACCGCCCTTCACGACCTTGGCCACACGGTTGATCGCGACGACCCGCTCGATGTAGTTGCTCTTCTCGGCCGCCTGGCCACGTCCGCCATCGCGACCGCCACCACGACGGTCGCCCCCACCTGCGCCGCTTCCGCGGCGCTGGGTTCCACTCATCGCACTACCTCTTTCATCTCAGTCATGTCAGAACCCGAGGCCGGCCTCGCGCGCACTGTCAGCCAGTGCGGCGATGCGACCGTGGTACTTGTTGCCGGCGCGGTCGAAGACGACCTGCTCGACACCGACGGCCTTGGCCCGCTCGGCGACCAGGGCGCCGACCTGCTTGGCCTTGGCCGACTTGTCGCCGTCGGCCGACCGCAGGTCCGCCTCCATGGTGGAGGCCGACGCGAGGGTCCGGCCGGCGGTGTCGTCGATGACCTGAGCCATGATGTGGCGGGCCGACCGGGTGACGACGAGCCGCGGGCGCTCGGGTGCACCGAAGATCTTCTTCCGGGCCCGGATCTGACGGCGCAACCGCGACCGGGTCTTGGTTGCGGTGCCCTTGTGCGAAGACAGCGAGACAGCCATCACTTACCAGCCTTTCCGACCTTGCGACGGACGTGCTCGCCCGCGTAGCGAACGCCCTTGCCCTTGTAGGGCTCCGGCTTGCGCAGCTTGCGGATGTTGGCCGCGACCTCGCCCACCTGCTGCTTGTCGATGCCGATGACCGAGAACCGGGTCGGCGCCTCCACGTTGAACGTGATCCCCTCGGGCGCGGTGATCGCGACCGGGTGGCTGAAGCCGAGCGCGAACTCGAGCTGCGTCGGGCCCTTGGCGACGACGCGGTAGCCGACGCCGACGATCTCGAGCTTCTTCTCGTACCCGGTGGTGACGCCGGTGACCATGTTGGCCACCAGGGTCCGGGTCAGACCGTGCAGCGACTTGCTCTCGCGCTCGTCGTCGGGGCGGCTGACCTGCAGCGCGCCGTCCTCGGAGCGGGCGACCGTGATCGGCTCCTTGACGTGGTGCTGCAGCGTGCCCTTGGGGCCCTTGACCGAGACCTGCTGGCCGTCGAGGGTGATCTCGACGCCGGACGGGACCGGGACAGGAAGCCTGCCAATGCGTGACATGTTGTTTCCTCTCTAGATCTCGTCGGTCACCAGACGTAGGCGACGACTTCGCCACCCACGCCGGTGTAGTGGGCCTGGCGGTCGGTCCGCAGCCCCTGGGAGGTCGAGATGATCGCGATGCCGAGGCCACCGAGGACCTTGGGCAGCCCGGTCGACTTCGCGTACACCCGCAAGCCCGGCTTGGAGATGCGGCGGAGGCCGGCGATCGAGCGCTCGCGGTTCTGGCCGTACTTGAGGGTGATCGCGAGCGTCTTGCCGACCTCGCCCTCCTTGGGCTCGTCCACCGTGTAACCGGCGATGTAGCCCTCGCTGGCGAGGATCTCGGCGATGCCGACCTTGATCTTGCTGTGCGGCATGACGGCCGTGTCGTGGTACGCCTGGTTGGCGTTCCGGATACGGGTCAGCATGTCCGCGATGGGGTCTGTCATGGTCATGGCTGTCGGTACTTCTTTCTCACCGTGGTTTCCCCTTCGGGGACCTTCAGTGTTTCTGGTTCTGGTGCGTGCGGGTCAGCGGAGAACTGGGTTCACCACGAGGACTTCGTGATGCCCGGCAGCTCACCCGCGTGCGCCATGCTGCGCAGGCAGATGCGGCAGAGGCCGAACTTGCGGAAGACCGAACGCGGCCGCCCGCACTTCTGGCACCGGGTGTAGCCCTGCACCGCGAACTTGGGCTTGCGGGCCTGCTTGACCCGGAGCGCTGTCTTGGCCATCTTCTGAGCCCTCTCTTAGTTCTGCCGGAACGGGAAGCCGAGGTGGCGCAGCAGCGCCCGACCCTGGTCGTCCGTCGTCGCCGACGTCACGAACGTGATGTCCATGCCGCGGACCCGGTCGATCCGGTCCTGGTCGATCTCGTGGAACATGACCTGCTCGTTGAGACCGAAGGTGTAGTTGCCGTGGCCGTCGAACTGCTTGGGCGACAGGCCGCGGAAGTCGCGGATGCGGGGCAGAGCCAGCGACACCAGACGGTCGGCGAACTCCCACATGCGGTCACCGCGCAGGGTGACGTGGGCGCCGATCGGCATCCCCTCGCGCAGCTTGAACTGGGCGATGGACTTGCGGGAGCGGGTGACCTGCGGCTTCTGGCCGGTGATCGTGGCGAGGTCCTTGACCGCGCCGTCGATCAGCTTCGAGTCCCGCGCCGCCTCGCCGACACCCATGTTCACGACGACCTTCACCAGGCCGGGGATCTGCATGACGTTGGCGAACTGGAACTCCTGCTGCAGGGCGTCGCGGATCTCGTCGCGGTAGCGCTGCTTCAGCCTCGGCAGCGGCCGGGCCTGCGTCGAGGTCTGCTCGGTCTCGGTCGCGGTCATCAGATCTCCTCTCCGGTCACCCGGGCGATGCGGACGGCGCGGGTCGACTTGTACTCGGAGCCGTCCGGGCGGCGCTTGGTGACCTCGACACGGTCGTAGCCGACCCGGGTCACCACCTCCTCGCCGCTCTCGTTCTTGACGACCAGCTGCACGTTGGAGGCGTGGATGGGGGCCTCGGAGGAGACGATCCCGCCCGTGGTGGCCGAACGGCCCTGCTGCTGCCCCGTGGTGTCCTTCAGGTGCCGCTTGGCGATGTTGACGCCCGCGACGGTCACCTTCTGGCGCTCGGGGAAGACGGCGATGACCTCGCCGACCAGACCCTTGTCCTTGCCGGCGATGACCTTGACGCGGTCACCCTTGACGACGTGCAGCTTGTTGACGCCGCCCTTGAGGGCGGTGGGCTTCTTGGTGCTCATGGTCAGATCACCTCCGGGGCGAGCGAGATGATGCGCATGAAGCGCTTCTCGCGCAGCTCACGGCCGACGGGGCCGAAGATTCGGGTACCGCGCGGCTCGCCGCTGTCAGCCCGCAGGATGACGGCAGCGTTCTCGTCGAACTTGATGTACGAGCCATCAGCGCGACGACGCTCCTTGACGGTGCGGACGATGACGGCCTTGACGACCTCGCCCTTCTTGACGTTGCCACCGGGGATGGCGTCCTTGACAGTGGCGACGATGACGTCACCGATGCCGGCGTAACGGCGACCGGAACCGCCGAGAACGCGGATGCACAAGATCTCCTTGGCACCCGTGTTGTCGGCGACCTTGAGCCGCGACTCCTGCTGGATCATCTGTTTTCTCCTGGTTGTCTCACCGGTTCCCGGGATCCGGGCCTCGTGGAACGTGTGGGTTGCCTCCGACCAGGCCCAACCCCGGACCACCTCGCGGTGTTCCGGGGACGGGCCGGCCGGCCTGCGCTACTTGGCCTTCTCGAGGATCTCGACGATGCGCCAGCGCTTGGTGGCGCTCAGCGGCCGGGTCTCCATGATCCGCACGCGGTCGCCGATGCCGGCGGCGTTGCCCTCGTCGTGCGCCTTGAGGCGCGACGTCTGGCGCATCACCTTGCCGTAGAGGCGGTGCTTGACCCGGTCCTCGACGGCCACGACGACGGTCTTGTCCATCTTGTCGCTGACCACGAGGCCCTCACGGACCTTGCGGGCGCCACGCTCGGCCGGGGCCGTCGCGTTCTCGTTCAGCTGCTCACTCATGTCAGGCCTTCACTCTCTCCACCGCGGGTGCGGCTGCTCCCTCGTCCGAGCTGTCCTCGGCGGAGGCCAGCTCGGGGTCCTCGACGATGCCGAGCTCGCGCTCCTGGAGCACCGTGTAGATCCGCGCGATGTCCTTGCGGACCGCCCGGAGACGACTGTTCGACTCGAGCTGGCCGGTCGCGGACTGGAAGCGGAGCGTGAACAGCTCCTCCTTCAGCTCGCGGACCTTGGCGTCGAGGTCGGCACGGCCGAGGCCGCGCAGCTCGGCGGCGGTTGTGGTCTTCGCCATCAGATCTCACCTGCTTCGCGCTTGATGAAGCGCGCCTTCATCGGCAGCTTGTGGATCGCCAGCCGGGTGGCCTCGCGGGCCAGGGCCTCGTCGACCCCGGACAGCTCGAAGAGCACGCGTCCGGGCTTGATGTTCGCGATCCACCACTCGGGCGAGCCCTTGCCGGAACCCATCCGGGTCTCGGCGGGCTTCTTGGTCAGCGGACGGTCGGGGTAGACGTTGATCCACACCTTCCCGCCACGCTTCATGTGCCGGGTCATGGCGATACGGGCCGACTCGATCTGACGGTTGGTCAGGTACGAGGGCTCCAGCGCCTGGATCCCGAACTCGCCGAAGGCCAGCTTGGTGCCGCCCTTGGCGGCGCCGCGACGGGTGGGGTGGTGCTGCTTGCGGAACTTCACCCTGCGAGGGATCAGCATGGTCAGGCCTCCTGTCCGGCGGTCTCAGCGGGGGCGGCGGTCACGCCGGCCTCGACGGGCGCGGGGGTCTCCGCACCCTCGACGCGACGGCGACCGCCGCGCTCGGGCCGGCCCTCGGCGCCACGGGTCGGGCGACCGGCGCGCTGCGGACGGGCGCGGCCGCCGGCGGCGTTGCGGGCCGCCTTCTGAGCGGCGCGCTCGGCCCGGGAGCCGGACACGTCGCCCTTGTAGATCCAGACCTTGACACCGATCCGGCCGAACGTCGTCTTGGCCTCGTAGAAGCCGTAGTCGATGTCGGCGCGCAGCGTGTGCAGCGGGACCCGGCCCTCGCGGTAGAACTCCGAGCGGCTCATCTCGGCGCCGCCGAGACGACCCGAGCACTGGATCCGGATGCCCTTGGCCGCACCGGAGCGCATGGCGCTCTGCTGGGCCTTGCGCATCGCGCGGCGGAACTGCACGCGGGAGGCGAGCTGCTCGGCCACACCCTGGGCGACCAGCTGCGCGTCGGTCTCGGGGTTCTTGACCTCGAGGATGTTGAGCTGGACCTGCTTGCCGGTCAGCTTCTCCAGCTCGCCGCGCACGCGCTCGGCCTCGGCGCCGTTGCGGCCGATGACGATGCCCGGGCGGGCGGTGTAGATGTCGACGCGCACCCGGTCCCGGGTCCGCTCGATCTCGACGCTGGAGATGCCGGCGCGCTCGAGGCCCTTGACCAGGAGCTTGCGGATCTTGACGTCCTCGCCCACGTAGGCCGAGTAGAGCTTGTCGGAGTACCAGCGGCTCTTGTGGTCCGTGGTGATCCCGAGGCGGAAGCCGTACGGGTTGATCTTCTGGCCCATGCTCAGGCCTCCTTGGGCTCGACGACGACGGTGATGTGGCTGGAGCGCTTGAGGATGCGACTCGCGCTGCCCTTGGCCCGCGGCCGGATGCGCCGCATGGTCATGCCCTCGTCGACGAACGCCTGCGACACGACGAGGTCCTCGCTGCGCAGGTTGTCGGTGTTCGCGGCGTTGGCCGCTGCACTGGCGACGACCTTGTAGACCGGGTCGCTCGCCGCCTGCGGGGCGAACTTGAGGGTCACCAGGGCGTCCTCGACGCTCATGCCACGCACCAGGTCGACCACCCGGCGCGCCTTGGTCGGGGAGACCCGGACCTGGCGCGCCACGGCGTACGAACCGGGACGGTCACCGAGCAGCGCCTGGCGGCGGCTCGGACGTGTGTCCTTGCTCATGTTTCGATTCCTTCTCTGCGTTCGCACCGCGTCAGCGGCGGCGAGACTTCCGGTCGTCCTTGACGTGGCCACGGAACGTCCGCGTGGGAGCGAACTCCCCGAGCTTGTGGCCCACCATGGAGTCGGTCACGAAGACCGGCACGTGCTTGCGACCGTCGTGCACCGCGATGGTGTGACCGATCATGTCCGGCACGATCATCGAGCGGCGCGACCAGGTCTTGATCACGTTCTTGGTCCCGCGGCCGTTCTGCACCTCCACCTTCTTGGCGAGGTGGTCGTCGACGAACGGGCCCTTCTTGAGGCTGCGTGGCATCTGTTT
>Ga0210040_10009866_pt1 | contig 11042 bp, 10 predicted proteins | sample CryGeyCG12114_NA_FD_185462 | JGI IMG/M metagenome (GOLD analysis project Ga0210040, IMG submission 185462) | Groundwater microbial communities from aquifer - Crystal Geyser CG19_WC_8/21/14_NA (SPAdes) (version 2) | ecosystem: Environmental > Aquatic > Deep subsurface > Groundwater | place: USA... | reverse complement strand
CAGGGCAAGAGATTGTCATGCGAGAGTGAGGTCAGTTCCGCGTGCAGGGGAAAGCGTCAGGCATCAGCATTTCTATGGTTCGAGCTTGCCGTGTATGCGACAGCCTATCTCCAGCCCTGCATGGGGCTGAAGCATGGCCCCAAAGTTGTTGCAGCACATCAAGCTCATCCTGGTAAGCGTCGTACTCGTAAGGACAATAAAGGTTCGGGAACTATTTGATTGGAGTCTTCCTATCATGTCCGGTGTGAGAACTCCATTGAAAAGTGGAGACCTCGATGCTCCTACTAGATATCATGCTTCTGCCGTGTCTCCAGGTACGGTACTGTGAAAATGCTTTGATAACTTGGAGGTGTTCTTATCCATTCGAAGTGTTCGGCAACGCCACAGCGGTATTTCAGCTGCCATCATACTGTGCGAGATCGAGAGGCGCGTGCATATGCGCGTGCGAGGGAGCTTCAGCGAGACGGTGAGCGGGAAATGGTCACGGTCATCTCAGCGAACGTACTACAGTAGGCGCTGCCGGCCTCCTTTTTACCACTTCGAGCACCCAGACAAGATCAGGGCAAGGGTAACAGAGTAAATTGACAAAAATGGCTGACATTATTATGTACCTCTGTCCCGGAGACGTGTGGACGTCCTAGAGCTCGCATATCCAAGAATACTCCTCGCGCATCCCCAAAGCTCAATTCGCAGATAGGGTATTGGTAAAGAGCGTTTCGACGGACGAAAGCATAGATCTCCACTTGACTGAATGAATGTACACAACTCCAATCGCTAATGCTTCGCTAAATCTGGCAAGCAATTCCATTTCTTCTGTGCAGTGCTTTTGTGGTCCACCGTGCTGTTGACCTGGACAACAATATTCCTAACGGTAGACGAACATTAATCATGTCCATCCCAGATTGTCGATGATGGCTTTGCCCTCATTTTGTGGCATGCCGGATACACCCAGCGCCCTAACTTGTGTACCCCTTCTTAATCGTTGCAGTCCGATGGCGACCTTCCAGCCTTCGCTTTGTGACAGAATGAAGACGTATTTCTTGCCTTCTTGATCTCGGATGCTGGCTCTAAGAACATGGAGGCCGGATATTTCGATACTCTGTTTCAATGTTTCATCAGCACCAGAACTGCAAGTGCCGTTTATGTCGGTGTATGTGGAGGATTGGGGAGTTTTGCTAGAAGAGCACGATGAAATGGTCTCGTTCCGACCATCATCACACCCTCGACAGTGATCGGAACAAGATTTGATAAACTTCATGACAAACGCACACGACACGCTCTGGGATGGGGAAGGGGCTTGCCTCGAGTCGGCACCAATTTTGAACGGGGTAAAACTGCTCTTCGGGGTAGAGGGAACGTTCTCAGGGAGACTGGGGCACCATACCTCTACAAGCTTCATTGTCCATGCTTTGACATCCCATTCACGCTGCGGCACGCCGCGAACATCGTCGTCGATGAACAGTCCCTCTGGTGTGATTCTCAAAATCAGGCCATCTGTCACATTACCTTGACCAGACACCAGTTGGGTGATTGGAGTTCGCATGAAAGCGTTGTTGAAAGAATAGACAGCTTTTATGATGATCTTGTCCGGGTCTTTCGTTGAGTACGGTCCCCGCGTGGAAAGTGGTGGTGTTGTCCTCGCTGTGGTCGCTGAAGGTGCATATGACGATTCTGAGGCGGAGTATATCGAGGCTGCCTTTGCGGATGTCTTTGTGCGGTCGTAGGGACGAAAAGAATATGCATCATCATCTCGAACTGTATTTACACTAGGCATTGGTGGTCTTTTAGAAGAATGCTCGCTCGCTTTCTCTTCTTCCTCTTTCTTCTTGCGCTCTTCCTCTCTCTTACGTGCTTCTTCTAAAAGAGCCTTTCGCTTTGCTTCTTCTGCTTCCTTACGTTTTCGTTCCACCTCTGCAGCAGCTAGAGCTGTCGCTCTCTCTTTGGCTTCTTTCTCCCTCTTTTCTTTGAGTTCCCTTTCGGCCCTCTCTCGTGCGTCTTTCTCTCGTTGCTTCTGCCTCTCTTTCTCGAGCTCTTCTCTTCGCCTCTTCAACTCTTCTGCTTTGCGTCTTTCCTCTTCTCTTTTTCTTGTCTCCTCTCTTGCTTTCTCCCATGCCGATTGTCCGCCGCTCGTACCAGCGGCTTGTGGAGAAGGCCGTTGCCATGACGATTTCGGTGGAGGCGGACTGCTAGCTTGTGGCTCTGGGTTTGGAGGAGGAGGAGGAGGTGGTGAAGCTTGTGGCTGTGGCTGTGGTGGAGGAGCACCATATGTTGACCCTTGAGGCGGTGGGGAACCAGCACTTGAGGTGGACGGCCCTCCGCTGAACGCTCCTTCACCCTGTGTCTTGCCAAAAGCCCAAGCTGCAAGTCCTACTACAGCCACGACTATGTACATGTTCGGACCACCGCCGTGCATAGTTTCGTGAAGCCATTGTTTGAAGACGGGTACAGCCGTTTGGTAGACGAAGAAGACTGCGGCAGTACATGCGCACCCAGCGAGGAAGCTGTTGCGGTTCGTTTGCATAGAAGGTAAATAGAGGAAGCCGGCGCCGGCGGAAGTAGGAGGGATGATGAATATGTCATATTTGCCATCTGGTAGACCACCAGTTCGTGAACCGTGAGCGTGGCCTTGACCTTGGGATTGCGACCCGTGCGGAGGTGGAGGTGGTGGAGGGTGCTCCATGACAGCGAGCCGTCAGATATGAATAGATTAAGTTATATGTGCGATGAAGAATGCAGTATGTTCGGACGTCGCCGTGATTGTTGGCGCTTCATGTCGAGGCCCCGTCCTGCAGGCACAGTGTTGACAGGCCCTGGGTGATGATTGAGGCTCGATGAGGAGGAAATAACGGCGCCGCAGTGTTCTCTTGGTGAGATAGGCCGCTGCACTGAACGAAAACGACTGCGGATCTCAGTTGAAAGCTTTTGTTGTGTTACTCCGGATTGTACGCCGAGTAAAGGGGAGTAGGACAGTGTTTAGAGCGCAGTCGGTCAGATTTTCTTCACGGAAGACGAAGGTGAGGATCAGGCACTTGTTTTGGCGCTACGGTAGACACCGTTCTGCTCCGCGAGCATCGGTAGCCAACGAGCTGCAGGTCTCCGCCACCAGTGGCTTGATTGATCACGAGGTGACGCTGAAACGGTGACTAGAATTCAAGGTAATCCCTATTCTGCGTTGCACCAGACAGATTGTGTAATGTCGGAGGCAGACTGCATGAACGGATCTTATTGTAGAATCCTGGTGCTTTGCCTGCGGGCTTCGGACATCATTTCACATCTACAGACAACACTGGAGGCAATACCATTGCCAGTATTTGTTTGTGATCTTGGCCAATGGGCGTGCGAAGCAGCAGAAAGAATTACATCTTCAATGTGCTTCACGAATCACAACTCTAGCTCGGTAGCTGCAGCGGGAAGCGCATGGATGAAGGACGAGACGCACGGCTTTTGATAGCAACCACACAGATGATTTGATAGAGAGAGATATCTTAGCATATCGACGTGCAGGCGCCTCCTCCACGAGCGATGGCCACGTATCACGTTATGACGGGACCGTGAGTACTAGGAGAAGCGAGGAGCAGAGGTCGGCAGCCATGGCCATTCGACGCGTTCAAGTCGATCCAAACATTGGGGATTCCAGCTTGGGGGCACCAACACGGTTGCTTGGGAAACGTGCGCGCCGGCGAATAGTGAGTGTCAGTGGCAGTGGCAGTGGGAGACTTGGCGCTCGGTCCGTCGAGAAACGGCGCCGGCCCGCTGCATGATATTTTCATCCGGCAGACGGGATACCAATAAGCCTGGGGAACAAGCCTGAGGAACCAGGAACAAGGAACAACGAATATGCCCAGGAGCTCGAAGCCGTCATCGTGGCTTTCTTGTACTCGTGTAGAGAGCTTCGGGAAGCACAAACTGGGCGAGCTTCGAAGCATGCGCATTCTTCTTTCACAGTCCAATGTGCTAACAACCCATGCAGACCAGAGACCGCAACACCTGACACGCCTAGGTACCTACTGGTATCATACATAACAATCTTTCCACCCTTAATACATGACACCTCGAACCTACTTCATGCTGTGCTTCACAAATGCAGCAAATATGCATCTCCTCGCTCGCTCAAAACTTGATCTGGAATCGCTCTCTAATCCTGCCACCAAAGTAGTAAAACAAAATCGGGCTCGGTGCAATGAGCACTGACAGGAATGCAAAGACGCTGATCCCCCAACCATAGCCCAGCTTTTCGAACAAAGTGGGCGCAAACAATGGGACAATGCCACCAAAGACACTTCTGAAGACAGACCCTCCTGCAATGGCCGACGCCGCGTACTTTTCGAATGAGTCGATGTAGTAGTTTTGTACTGTATTGAAGACGACAACCTGTCCAATGCCATAAAAAAACGTCGCGGCCATACTGATGGCCCAGTGCGTCCGATACTCGACAGTCCACGCAAACCAAAAGAGACTGATCGGAATAAGGATGCTGCCGATGTTCGCAAGCGGTAATCTGAACTCCGGAAGGGCTTTGCCGTTGTTCTTCTCCGTCAGCCGATTGTAGACTGTATCGATCCGTGGTACGAGAAACCAGACTGACAGCAGAAAACCGGCTCCAGGTGCCAGGTAGAGCAACCCAATGCGCTCCGAGTCGAGGTTGTAGGGCTCTTTCGAATAAATTTGTTGCATGTTAGTGTAGATGCTGTATGTGGTGCCGAAGATGAGAGCCTGGTACAAACTCATGACGAGCACGATTGGTTGGATAAAAATGACCAGCGGCCTCTTCAAACTGCCGCGGAGCTTCTCCCGCAATGGCCTTCGGTCCTCACCTTCATAATAATACTTGTCGGCTGAAGAGTCGTTCTCTTTAGATATACGTGCCTTCCTTTGATCTAGAATAGCCGGTGCGTATGTCTCACGCAGGAAGAAGTATCCGACGGTAGTGACAATAGCGCATATAATGAGCAGGACCCAATATGTCCATCTCCAGCCTAGGCGTGTGACTATGATGCCTCCGAAAAGAGGTCCCAAAGTTGGTCCCAGCAGGGGGCCAAGCAGATACCATCCAAAGATGCCGGCTCGTTCGGATGGCTCGTACATGTCGGACAATGTACCACCACCATTTGCAATCCCCACACCTGTTCATGTCAGCCACAAGCATCCCAGCAAACAGAATGGAGACGTACTGCCAAAGAACCCAGATACCGTCCTTGCCGCGATTAGAACGGCCACGTTAGGACTGAGCGCGGTTGGAATTTGCATTACAGTGAATATTGAGAAGCAGACAATGTACACTGGTCGACGCCCGAAGGTCTCGGACAGTGGTGCGAGAGCAAGAGGTCCGAAGCTGTAGGCAGGGTCAGACCATTGAGCCAAAGCGAGGCATATCAGGGCGAACGACATACCCGAGCATAATAACAAAGCCAGTTGTGGTGGCGATCACCGATTGAACGTTGGTGCCAAAGTCATCTGCAATTTGCTGGATGCCAGGGGTAAACATCGAGCTCGCCAGCGGACTTAGAATAGCCATCAAGGCAATGATGCCGACATTGGTCAGCTTCTTCTTAGACGACCAGGCTTTTGGATCTTCGGGATCATTGTCAGCGAACTTGACATGGTGAGACTCTTCCTCGTTGCCATAAGCCGAACAGCTGGCAGCGTCGCTGTCTGGGTGCAGCAAAGGCCGCTCTTCGTCGTTGCGGTCGGGCATTTTGGTATTATGGCGTACGGAGGAGCGAGCCAGGGGAGTTATCGTCTACGAACCATGACCACGGTTACAACAAAATAAGGTAGCTTTATTACTTGGCGCATATGCGAGATCTCACCTAGGTAGGCAGATGTATGACGCGCTGAATCTACTTTGTGCGGGGTCTGGGGAATATCCCGGCGCCCTAACGAACCATTTCAAGTCATTGCATAAATTCTCCGACACATGATTAGTATCGCGAAAGCGTTTGGATAATAACATGAATGATAAATGTCACGAGAATGAATACGAGCGCCGAGCATGGAACGTGAGTTGTCATTAATTCCTTTAGCAATAACGAAAGGATCAAAGATTGACCAAGCTTCTCCTCGACTGCTTGTCCCAGGAGAAACCTCTCGGTTTGTTGTGCCTCGTTTTCGACCGTCTTATTGTCCTGGCGTACTCCTTGGTGCAACATGAACGTTGTTCCGTTTCCTACTCCACCTTGTCTTCGTCGTCTGAGTCTATGTTGTTCCATGGTGGCCGCTCGAGCTCCTCCATATCTTCACCGCGGTATCCGCTTCGCTGATATCGACAAAGTTGGCATGGCTGTTTGTTGGAGCACAGATTACGGAAGTTGTAGTGAACAAGTAATACCACACCTCCTATGACAACCACGGTGGTTAGAGCGACGACAGATAGAAGGATGACCGTGAAGGTCGTGCTCGTCTGGTGGTACAGATATAGATCGTCGAGTTGAGACATATCCCGCAAATCAGTGTGAGGAGCACGTCAATTGGGATTCGAAAGAGAGCTGAATATGAATTTTTGTGTGATTGGGGAGAGAGTTGAGTCTTCAAAAGTGGTAGAGTAGTGGATGTTATATAATCCGCTTGCTGAAGCCGAAGCCGAGACATAAAGAGACACCCAGGTGCTCTATGCGTCTACCACAGATATCGTAGTTTGCGTTCCCCAACTGACACGCTCTTGCTGACTGTCAACACTGCTTGTCATCAAGTACAATAGCAAGTGGATGTCCGCTGCTGAACGAGGAGGCAATATCAATAAGACAGTGAATCAAAATGTAGGCTTGAGCATCGTTGACTCGTCAAGAATGGTCATCCGATACATCGAAACCACTGGCAGACTCGTTCCAAACATCGGAAGCTGATAAGGAAGAAGTCACCGAGCAGACCTTGATAGGTAATAGCACATGCGTAAATCCGTGGCTTCCCCCATTAACTCCTTGCAATGTTATGGTAAATGAGAACCGTGCTACTTGACAAATGACTGGGAAGGAGCCTTCGATTCTGTATCACCAGTAGTTGGTATGATAACGGAAAATGGACATCGGGTAGTCCTCGATTTTTCGACGTAGCAGGCGTGCACCGTGAAAGAGTTCGTGCTTCGTATATCAGTCATCGAGAGCTAGAGGTTTGATTGATCGATTTTCGGGTTTCTAGCTTCCTTGAAATCTTTCCTCGCCAGCGTGGTGGCCATCCATTCCTCGAACTCTTCCTCGGCTTCCTGTTCGGTCTTGCCAGACCCATCCACACCGAGTCCGCCTCTGAGCATTTTTCTGGCCTCGGCCATGCTGTTGATGTCCAGGTACCACAGTGCACCACCAGTCGCCATCATAGTCGTGCTAAGTACGGTGAGCGTCGCAATATTTAATGCTTCCATGGCTTCCATTGCGCCATTGACGTTGGGCGCCTGCTGGGCAACATGACCAGGCGCATCAGTATAGAAAGCAGCCTTTGACGCCAGACGTTTCCGTGCGAAGGACCGTCGAGTGATGAGAAGGGAAAGGCCGAAGAAAGTTACACCTGCACCAAAGATGATTTTGTTGCGATTGCGGTCGACTTGTGCTTGCTGTGTAGCTGCCGGTGCAGGTGCAGATGCTGCTAAGGGTGTGGGTGTGGGTGTGTGTGTAGGTGTAGATGAGGGTTCCGATGAGGTTGGAGCTAATGGTGTAACAGGCGTTGTCCGTACAGCTTGAGACAGAGGAGAAGCTGACTGTGCTGGCTCTTCCAGGAGTCGTCTCTCGTGCGCTGGACTACTGGTCGGTGCAGGAGCGGCAGCCGTCGTGCTGGGTTGGGAAAACAGGGAAGAAAACCACGACATTGTATGAGTCGGACACGATATATTCTGTGAACGCGAAGTAAAAGCAATAGTAAAACAATCAAGACCTTAATCTGAGATGAAATGGAGTGTCGTTTCGTAACAATCTACCAGCAGATTCATGCTTGTGTCTGCCTAACTTGACCGTGAGAGCTTTTCGGGACGTGGAGAAGCCGTCGCGTCCGGACCTACTCCGCCGGTGCTTGAGGGATCCGCTAAGGCGCGTGCTTGGAGAAGCAGTCCGAGCCTTCTTAGCCCCCAACATCGAACCCTGTTGTTCACAAAGTCGAAAAGTAGAGAGTTCAAGCAAAAACAGAAGGAAACCAGGCGGGTGTGGAGGCTCAACACCTGTGACCCTTTTTGTGCAGAGGGAAAAGTCTAACCCTACATGGCACCGATCTCGATCACCACAGCCTGGGGACCTCACATACACCAACGAATGCGTAGCAAGGCAGATGGGCGTAAAGAGAGTACTTGTGTTGAACAAAAATTAGGGAACACTGAATTGAACATAATCAGAAAAACCCAAGGCAACGTCAATATTGAAGAACGTAGGATGCCATTATTTGGAACGCTAGACATTGTTCACTCACAGGGAAATCCCTTCCACGTAAAAGTCCACAGCTAGAGCCATCACACAATCTTCTCTGAAGCTCTTCGTATCTAGCCCACAGCTCAAGCTATTTCAGGTTGCTAGCCATGGAAATGACATACCCTTCGATGTCTGTCAGTCGCGCAAGCTAGATGTTGGGCGACCCACCCCCCTCGGACATAACATTCAGCTCACTGTTCCTACTTTGTTGAATGCATCGCCGTGGGAATGCCACGTGTAGCAGCGTATGTACTCGCCTCCTCCCCAATGATTTTATCACTCCAAACAGCTACGTGTCCTGTGAAGTATTTCGGCTCCAATCCCATCTCATTGACCACACGGCGCCTTACGTTAGAGACGCTGATCCTTGTTGAATGTCTGTCGAGTTGTCTTACGGTATGCGTGCGGAGCGCGTTCTCAATCCGTTGCTTCTCAATCCGCTTCTTCTCCTGCTGTGTAGATAGGGCTTGAGGAAATGCCACAGGCACGGCTGCAGAAGACTGGGTTGTCGTGTTTTGGTCTGAAGCCTGCTCTGACGGCGTTATGGTGGCCTTCACGGAGTTTGAGGCCATAGACTGGGGATGGACAGTCCTGGATCCCATGGAGGCTGCATTTCCCGCTGATGCAGGTTTCTTGGATCTGCTGTTGTCCAGACCCAGATCCTTCAGGACCCGAGAGAAGGGTCGCTTGAGCACGGGCGGTGGTAAGAGTACGTGCTTCTTCATACCCACCTTGTCGGATGCCATTTTACTCTTTCCCCCATCCAGGGTGATGCGTTCACGTACAATTATCTCGACATAATCGCCACCAATTGTTTTGACCATGTCACCATCAACGTCGAGTACAGCTGTAGGAGCAAAGACAAGTGCTGCACCTGTCTGTAGTGAGATAATCTGTTTCATCATGTTATCAGCGTGCTCCGATCCCTCTTTGTCCTTCCTGGCACCTGCCAATCGGTCTTTCAGCACTTTGAACCATGCCGGGGAATTGAAGCGATGCACGATAGCCACATTGCTCAGGTCCAGTAGGCGTGGTGACAATGTAGGTTCCTGTGTCGCAATTACGACACGTGTGGCCAAGTGGCGTTGTTGACAGATGACGGACGTCAGCTGGTCGGTGAATGCTTCCGCCTGACCTGATCTCGTCAAGAACTAGTTCAATTAGCAAAGATCTTTCTTCGCGGCGACATTCATACATACCTTATGTGCCTCATCCAATGCCACAATCATACCACCCCTACTTCGGTTTTCCATGAACAAGGACAAGCAAATGCTGAATAACGAGCATGCATCGTTCTCGTTAACAAACGGACAGCTTAGATCAACGATCGTTAGAGTGCCTGGTTCGAATTCCCAGATGTCTACAGCGTCCTCCGGCTGAGCTGTAGATGTGAAGGATTCAGAGTCCAGGAACGACTCGAGCAATTGGAGGCGGATTGACAGAAATTGGTCCTGCTCCCGCGAGAAACCCTGTGCAGCCATGCGAGCTCTGAAATCGAGATAATTGAGACCACGCTTGCCTTTGTTCTCAGCCGCCATGCCCCTGAGCACTCTATAAAGCACTTCAAGATACAGAGGAGGTCTATTGTTCTCCGAAACGGCCATCAATGTCATCATCGTTGATATGCTTAGCTGTCGTTCCGAGAAATAGAGTGGTAGAACTTTGGGCCGTGGCGACCCTGCAGGAAGACCGGGCAATCTCGAGTAGAGCTCATGCATGGTCCACATGTTACTCGGAGACACAAGTACCCTTACTGGTATTCCTGCAGAGCAGAGATAGGCAGTCTCGCATAATTGAGTACTGACATAGCTGCTAAACTTGTCGTAGTGGAAGACTATGGCAGCAAGAGGGTGGGGCAGCACACCTGCTGGTGAGTTGGTGAGAAGAGCATTCTCCAACAATACTGACAACGTATGTGATTTCCCACTACCCTGCACACCACAGATGAATGTAGACCACGGTGCGTTCATGTTTGCAAACACCAAATCGTTCTCCTTGTCGTGATTGTTGTAGTCTGATTTCCTCCTAAGCCCTAATAGGCCATACTGTGTCAAACTATTCGCTGCTTCATCATCATTTGCTGCAAGTTCACCGCTTTCAAGAACTTTCTTGACTCGGCCTGAGAACAACGGTGCGTTTCTGATATTCTCCGTTGTGGAGGCGCCCCCCGATGTGGATATGTGCGCAACATTGCTGCTTGTAATCAGTCTAAGATAGCTGGATATGTCCTTTTCTTCTGGATCGTCGTCCTGTTCTTCTGGATCGTTATCCGGTGTCGACAGCATCTCAACGCAATCTTCTTGCGAGAATGTTGATGCGGATGAGGAAGGCATCGCTGCAGATGGATAAAGCGATGCAGATGGATACAACTGAGGAACAGAAGTGGTGGTGTTTATGACCTCTTTTGGTTGCGTCGCAAGAAGGCCTTCAGGGATTCCCATTGTAGCAGGGGGACATGGCAGAATGTTCTCCACGCTCTTGTTGCTGTTTGCAGCTATGAGAGGTCCTTCCGGCTTTGTCGGTCGCTCTCTGTCAAGAACGTTCTGGCGGTATCTGTTCACTATCACATCGAAGAGCGAAAAGTCCATGGTGTTCAACCACAATTCGAGTAACATGACAGTATACTGTTCCAGTTGGAAGAGCGCCGGTATTGACACA
>Ga0210040_10009864_pt1 | contig 11043 bp, 5 predicted proteins | sample CryGeyCG12114_NA_FD_185462 | JGI IMG/M metagenome (GOLD analysis project Ga0210040, IMG submission 185462) | Groundwater microbial communities from aquifer - Crystal Geyser CG19_WC_8/21/14_NA (SPAdes) (version 2) | ecosystem: Environmental > Aquatic > Deep subsurface > Groundwater | place: USA... | reverse complement strand
CATTATACATATTTATACATTTGACCACTTTACATATTTATACTTTTATACATTTGACGATTATACTTTTTTTTTTATACATTTTTCCTTTTCGACAAATGATAATTATACTTTTGAGGGGTGACCCAATCCCTGAGGGAAAAACCTACTACATTTCTTTGCTTTATGTGCGCCTGTTTTTATTTATTTAGGTTAAACTTAAATATCAAGTGTATATGTCCACGTTCTGTACAGTAAACAAAAAAAGTTCCAGCATCCCCACAGGGGCCAAACATGTGACTGTAATTAAATTGACGGCCGAAATGAGGTAAAAAATACAAAAAATAGACATATACAGTCGGCAAATATTGTGAGTTCCAAAAAGTCCTTTTAGGACAAGGATTTTATTACCAACTCATCTTTAATCCCTGACTCCGAGCATCTACTATTGAATTAAGCTTGCCAAATTATTACTACACACAGGACTTGGCAAACTAACACACTTTTTTTGCCACACCAACAAAATTAGGTTTATTAAGCTTAATGTTGTACTAAAACTAACTGAACTAGAAGTACGAAAATCCAATGTTTCCCATAGCCCTAAATACGGCCAAAAGCATGATGAAGATCTTGTCTGTGAAGCCTTCACATTATTATTACTAACCGAAAAGTAATCTTTTCTAGTTTATACTACATCTATAGTACCACAACAAACAGATAGAATAGAGATTAGTATATTTGAGAGCACTGCGGGGATTAATGGTTACCTTCGTCTTCGCATGTGTATTTAAATCCAGAGTATATTTATGAATTATATAAAGAGTAAGGAACATTAACATTTCCCTCCTTTCACTTTTCACAAATATTTCAAAAAGAATCCAGCAACCAACAAAATATGTAATGTATGATATCTTTCATCATCAAAGCATGCAAAAATAGCAAATTTTTCATTTTTTTTCTATTTTTCATGCACCTTTGATATTATAAACAAAACAGTCTTTGCAATTGCGTGAAAAAGTAGTGGAACGAAACGACAAAACCGCTTAGCATATAAGTAAGCCGTTGTAGATCTAGCCCTACAGAAGGTAAATTCAAAATTGGGACGATTTAGTTAGAAGGAAAAGGTATCGCGGCTTACTACTTCTTCTTTGTTTGTCTTCAGCTTCTTAAGCTCTTCGCTAAGCTCAGCATCAACTTTCTCCTTCTCTGCTGCTTTCTTTGCCTTGTGTCCTCGGAATGATGCTTGGATTTTATTTGCTGCCGATGCCACATCTGTTTCAGTTTCAAATGACACGCAACCAATCAATTATACAGACAAGTTGTATAGACTTTCTACCGCAACCCCTAATTCACTAACTATGTATGAGTTGACATTGTGAGTTGGACTGCCAGGCTAAAAAAGTTATGAAATATGTATACGTATTACAATATCACTAGAGGCAGACTTGTTTATTCGACTTATTCTGAGTGTATATATTAACAAAAGAAAAGATTATTTCAACATCAGCATTCTCATTAATGAGCAATTTCAGATCCAATTTGAGAGATTACAAGAGAAATATTGAGCAATATACTTTTGTTGTGTATGAAAATAAGTAATAACATGAAAAGGTGGTGCTATTACCAATGTCGTAAATTTTAACACCCCAGCTTTATAACTTTCTAGGAAATAAATAAAACAGCTGAGCTGGTAACAATAACATTGTTATTGCATGAAAAGAAATTTATTATTAGATTGTAAAATGTGGACCGAGATAAAGCAAAAAATTAATTCAAAGGAAAAACTCACATTTTATTACTTGGAAAATTTATAGCGTGTCTACGGCAAGTAATAATATTAGATAAAAATCAACTCTATTCATATCGCTTAGGTAGTGTCACAAGAGGAGAGAAAAAATCATTTGATAACAGACAGGCTGTTGGCAAAATCTAGTGGAGCGCATTAAATTGCCACTACCATTGTTGTTCGAGTCTAGAGACTTTGATTGATGAGCCCGTTTTCCATCATGAAATTGTATCTTTTTATTCCAAATTTAGCCACTTTCTCTATTATGTGAATGGGAGAAAGCAAGTGATTATATCACACCCTTAGCGGAAATAATGTAGTGGGCTTACCCTCAACTTGTGTCAATATTGTTTCTCATGTATTCCCCTTTTTGTTTAATATAAATGGCTTTGGAGCAAAATTAAGTCTATTGTGTGTGATTGATCTCCTTTGTCTAATTTATCCCCGTGAAAGCCTAACTACTATTTAGATATGTCTCCTTCAGTAACCCGAATTGCCCAACTAACTAACGAAACCAACAATAAGGATCAAAATGACTGCTAACTAGTTTGTTTGTTTCACAACTGCTCGAATGTATTGTTTAAATGACTAATGGTATTGCATCACAACAGTGAAGGTGATTTACAAGTTTGCATCTATTCAGCAATAGTTGTTCAGAACCTCGCCCATTTGAACTTTTAAAAGCTCCATTCATTCTTGTGGTCGGCCCTATACACTTGTTGGGAAAGTTTCTTCACTAATGATTGGACAAAACAGGTAGTGAAAGTTTCCACAACTAACAAACAATTGAAATGGGTATACTTGTGTTGAATGACATGACAGCGCAACTTGTTTCCAAACTGCGCCGGAATCACGAAAGTGTTGGTCCACGTTCTTAATTTTCCATAGAGGTATAAAAAGCGTACCCGAAACCCACGCATTTCGAATCCCTTCTAATAAGTATAATAGGAGCTGCACGCAATCACCAAATAATCCCAGGGAGCTCCAACCAATATGATTACATGGGCACAGAACTTTGCAAATAGTTACTTTGTTCATCGTGAATAAAGGTAAGTTTCAGTTCAAATCATGGTTTCACATTTACACACCATATAGACTCCATAAATCAAGCAAGCTTTGAAATTTGAGTTACTTATTGGTACAAAGCTAAATTAGTTCAAGTTCCCTTTGAATACCTAGCCTCTAATGAGTTTTTCAAAGGTTGAGTACTTGCGACCTTTGCATGTTTTAGAAGCCAATCCAAAGGGCATATTGTATAATTATGGACGCAGCTCTTTTCATGCAAGTGGAGTTAACCCATCGAAAGTAATGCTTTTCGTTATTTTTCATTCATAATGGAAATACACGCCGTTTCCGGATCACATAAGTATTACACGAGTAAATCATGTTACTTGCGGTAGTAAAAATGGAAACGCATAAATTAAAATGGCTCACCTGGGTCAGTCAAATCAATGTCGATAACTTCTTCAGTCATTTTTGCGTGCAATTTTTTTCTCGTTTGGTGACCACGAAAGCTTGCTTGGATCCGAGTCGCAGCCTGGTCCTCTGTGAAACAATAATAGTCATCATCATAAAAGCACACATTCATCATGTACGGTCTCCCATTCTATGGTAATAAAGTGAACTTTTATGGCAATACTAAACAGTCTGAGTCTGCACACTCGGTTTGTAAGGGTAACCTGATTATTTGCGCACAATTTGATCGCCCATGTGCAAAGCAGAACACTAAACTCGTTTTATGAGTTAAAAGTCAGCCAGTCCCTATTTCAACAACCGCGGCTGACCTTCCAAATATTCATGACATGCTCTCAGTGGCTCAATAAAGTGCAATAAAAGTGTCAAGAGAGCATTCTTATAGTTCTCGTACTTGGCCATAACGATACAACGAATGACTGAGAAATGAACTATACTTTAGAACAAGAATTAAAAGGATGTACTATTGTTTCAGCAATTTGGAAAAAAGATGCGCGTGAAAAATTCATAACATCCTTTGCTATACCTCTCCTTCAAATGGGTAAATAAGTGAAATCCTCATTACATTTAGAAGAATTGCATACGTTGGGTAGGAACAGCATAAATAGGATGATTCCAGAGAGAAAGCTGAGCAAGCAAAAAATTCCAAGTTCTATTCTAATTAGAAGAGTTTACGCTTCAAAAACTGCAGTACAGTTTTTCCGCACGAAATAACATGGTGAAAAGTATTATACAATGAGCTGAACGAAGAATATTTAAGTAGACAATGAGAACGGAGATCGAGAAAATAAATGGGTTTTCACTTTCCGTAAGATTTGACTACAGTTTTTGCACTCCATGCATTTCCAAGTTATTAGTTTCATTTAAGACGTGTACGCTAGGTAAGTTCACTTAGTTAGTTATTAACTTGTGAGATTGAAACTCGTCGACTAATTTAATACCTTGTAGATAGTTGCATCCATTTCATTTCTTGCTTGGTAGTACTATGCTACCACTATATGCAGAGATGAGATATTGCGCATGAATGCACCAGCTACCCATGGGAAATAAAGGGCAAGTTAGAAAAGTTTTGTAGCAGACACATGTGTTGATTTTAGAAATTACTTTTGAGCTGGGGACACACATATCTTATATTTGCTAAGTAATAAACCAGGAAAGTTTTCCTATATCTCAATCTAAACTACTAACTAACTTTGCAAGGCATAAAGTAGCAAAATACAAGTCTTTTTGATATGATCAGAAAATCAGCTCTCTAGTTTCCTGCAGGCCTAAAGTAGTAGCCATTTGCTCTCCTGTGACCTTTTCACTAATCTTTGACTGAGTGATTGCATATTGCCGACTTTCACTTTGAACATACACACGCTGTGGTAAAAAACAAAGTGTTGGTTTGCCAAATGGAACGCTAAAATATCATATGTCTGTTCAGAGTGGTAGTGGTGTGCACGCTAAAAGCAAAAGTGTGTAAGGGAAATGTTAACTCTCCAAAGAGATTGTTGCTATCAATGGGATAGTAATTGGTAATGAATTTGTAATGGTGTTGAATAGGGTGCTAGAATTGTGTAGTTAGTTAGTTAGAGGAGATAGATAGCCAGGTAAGTGTAAAATGCACCGCCACACATTAGACAACTTAACTTTTCAATTAGGTAAGTGTGAAACTGAACCGAGAAAACTAACGCCTGGTAAAAGTTAGGGTGATAATAATAATTGCTAGTATTCAAAATACAAGAGGATTAAAAGTTAACAAAATAGGGGATCTCTTGGGAACCAAACTTTTTGATGCATGTGTTTGGTATTAAGATAGGGAAAAAAGGTGTGCAACGTAATAGACTTATAGGGTGAGAAGGGTTAAATAAAAGCTGGCTTTAGTTACTGTACTCGAATGTGGGATAGTGTTAGCGTGGCAATCGTTAAGCCGATTTATTTTTTACTACTGTTGGCTGTAAAATCAAAATACATTGTGGCTGCACGTAGAAATAGTTTATTTGCTATATTTCTAAAAGTTCCATATAGTTCTAAAGGCCAAGTTTCGAAGACAAATTCCCAAATAACGGTTCAAAAAAATCATGCCATCATCAAATTTCTTGAAAACTGTTCCAGTATCAGATCTAGCTGCAAACTTGTAGCACAATATGAACATTGGAAAACTTGAGATGTGGTTTGGAGCTCTAACTTTCGCAAATGCTACAGTCTGATGAGAATATATACAGCTCGGACAAATAAAGTATTATTTTCTCAGCAAGTTGATTAATTTGAAAAGACCAAACGAGAGACCGCGTAGACTTTCCCGTCCCAAATGATAAAAGATCGTTAATTTGATTCCATTTCTCTTCCTGAGAACTATAAAACGAAACGACTACTTTTTCCTTTCTCTTAAAAATCCATTCTCGTCCATTTAAATTCTCATAAAAATGAATTCCTTCTACGACTCTGAATCCAATTTCTAACTGCTTCCGAATCCTTTCAAAACATCGTTAAGTTTAAATCCCACGGAGTAAAGCACAGTCAAGTGGCTTGTAACAAAAGTGAACGAAGTGTACTCAAAGCCCATGTGTTGTAATATAATAGTTCAGAAAATCAACTATGCATGAAATGACATGATGAGATGAAAGAAATGTCAGCTCCTACAGCTCGTTTGTAATAGTGGTGCCTCTATTTACCCAGAACATGAGATGAAAAAGTACAAAGGCTACTTTGCCATGTAATACATTTTATATAAAAATGACGGACAGCAGCAAAGTCAAAGGTTAAAGCATTGCCTCGTCCTAAGTACTTTCTCTATATTGGTCAATTTGTTAGAGGCCTGTAAAGGTAGATTTTTACCTTCATGCGAATGAGGAAACAAAATCTCTCTACAATTTTGTCTCACGTTTCTGAGCTCGAGCTGGCAGGATTTAGTATGGTATGGCAGAGTTCATGCAAAGCAGGGAAATGAGACAATTGATCTGCTTTGCATAGACTTTAAACTGACTGAATTCAGTTAGTTCAAGGAAAATAGCGTCCTTTAACGAGTTTGTCCACGGACATTAGAATTTTAATTACTGTCAGACTAACGCTTATCCTTCAGTTGCTGCTGAAAAATTTGGCCATTTATTAATGCACTTTATTTTGAATTGTAGATCATCTTGCATTGTATTGAAAGAATTTTGTGTTTGTTTCGTACTTAGTTTGAAACTACGATGTCGGGTTGTTGTTAGTTAATCAGTGAATAAAGCCAATTTTCACGGTATGGCTATCCACGAATCTGTAGTTTGTAGGGAATATGGCAGGGCAGAGGTCAATATAGAGTGGATGCAAGAAACATCGAAATATGCCCCAGCACCAAAATATTTTTTACAGACTCAATGGTAGCCCGGACAGAGAACAGTAAACAGTCTTCCCTTTTTAACGAGACGACCAAAAGAAAGTAAAATTTGTCGGCTTCCGATCCATACAATAAAGCTGATGATGTTATCTCCGCATTGTATCCAAACGGAGGAGTGTAAAAAACGTCTAGGAAGGATGAAAGTATATGAGAAGTGAGCATTTTGGAGAAAAAGCAAGATATCCAGCAAAACCCAAATTCACTGCGTAAGGAGAAGAGAAGAAAAGGGTAATAATGAATGTGTGCCGTATCATCGTGAGTAGACAAAAATGTCTTGCTCATTTCATATAGTGAGAGTGCACAGAGTATACGGAACCCCACAAGGAGGCAAATGGGCCATAAAAAATGGTGTTCCCTGTATTAGATACTCTTGGACTGTTTAACTTAACTACGACTACATCCCAAGTTATTTTTCACGTTCCATTATTGTGGTGCATTGCTCACAGATTCTTAATGCTGACATAGGAAGGTTGAGGTGAAAAATCGGTTTTGGCAAGCTCTCACGACTTCTGGTCGCCTCTTTTGGTGCCATGAAAAATCTTGTAATTTCTAGCTGGATACTTCAAGCTATACATACATGTAGCATTAGCACCAGAGATACTATCTTTAACTTTCACCACAGGCAATGTAAACTCAATTAGAGTTTAAGCTAATGCTTCATGGCTTCCATTATTTATTCACATGCTGATAAAAGTTTATCAACTTAGTATCCAATTAACTGAAACGGACAACAATGCTCACTTATTTATTATCCTATGCATAACATGCATGTGTGAATTGGAGTACTTTCACTCCCTCATATAAAATCCTTTTGCCGTGATTTCCTACTATGAATAAAATATGTGGGTAGGCTGGCCAACCCAGCTGCGATCATAATACACTTAATATCATGTTTTAAAAGCAAACAGTACAGATTGCTATCAATCTGGGCGACCATCATAACCACAAGGGTAATTTACCACCCATATAGGGACCTCCGACCATTCCCATTGTAAACATGGACACACATGGAGATCAAACCTATTGCTATGCTCCTTCAACACTAATAAAAACTTACATGATAATATCCCTTGTTCACCAGACGTCCAGACAAAACCGCCCTGAATTTTCGAAATTATTGGAACTCACAGAAAAAACTTATATAGCCCAGCACGAGTAAATGCAAAAATTTGTGACAGAAAACTAGTGTCTGCACCAGCCTACGTCTATGATATTACTAAAGAAGAACCAAGTGATTGCACACAACCTTTTTACCTAGTTTCGCACTCCAGTGAAAGTACATAGTGAGTCGATGTAGGCTTTCTCTTGCTAAATAATAGTCGATGCATGTTGCCTGGTGAGTTCACCATCGTTGGATAGTTAGAACGTATGGAGTTGGCGCATAACGTGCCTACGTCCCTGCTCTACCCATATAAAGCGACAGCTATTGAACACTTGAGAGCAAAACTTTTCCATTTTGCATTGAATGGTGTAAAAAACGTCCGACTTTTCCCACAGGTTGAGTTTACCCCGTCGTGTCTGCCATATAAATATGAGCATGGACTACAAGTACATTTTTACACAACAATTGTTAGTTAGTTACGTTGTGTCATATGAAGTCTGTATGTAATAATGTAGTAGATGAAGGATAAGAAATGAAATTTGTGGACAATTCGCTCAATAGAGCCTCCATCTACTGTGAATGAGAAAGAAGTGGAGTCGAAAGTAAAAGCGTTTCACTCACATGGCTTCAAGATCGATACCCTTGGTTTTGGCTGTAGCCACTATATTTGGAACAGGAGAAAGAAGTGGGTTAAAAAATTCAGCCATTCCAGTCAGTCATAGGACGATTCACTAACTAACTAACTATACGAGTAATGCAAGAATAGAAAAACGAAAGATCTGAGATTTTGCTGCCAAACCTAAAGATGATAATGCTTGGAATGAATAAAATGCTGGAATGCAGTTGGGACTCTTATAATTTGTCTACTGGTTCTAATTACGAGCGCACGTTTCAAAGGAAATGGAGAGGCTCTCTTGAGAGAGATGAAATATTTAAACAAGTGGATGAGCGCAGAATTTTGATGTGGATGGGATACCCAACATTGATTCGAGTGTACAGCGTAGTGATAATAATGCTGTTAATACATAGAGTTGGTTTTAGGTTGTATAGAAATGCTGTAATTTTAATACAGCCCGATTGCATTGGATACGTGTTGGGTTTGTGGTGGGTATGTATCTGGGAAAAGCAAATTGCGCTATAGATTGTAACAATTTGACCTTTTATGAAGTGAAAGTTGTTGATGAATACAAAGTTTGTTAGGCAAGATGGGTAAATGAGATTGTAATTCAGTGGAAAACTTTTGCGGTCTATTATTGGTCGTAGAGGTTGTGTTCCACGTCAATAGCTTGCTTTGTCCTTCAATTATGTTATGTAGGTCTGCTTATGGTCAAAGTTTTCATCTCGACTCTGAATATTCTATTTTGCTGGCAGATTTTAATAGCTATGTAGCATAGAAGTTAACTTTGCAAGGAATTGATAGAATTAGTTTTATATTCCATCGATGAAATGAAAGTGAGTTTGTCATTTCAAGCAAACTCAATGTGATTTCCTCCATTTCGTTAGTGTACCAGAACGTAAATAGAAACGATTCTTTAGGCGAATCGACACAAATTATTATTCCTCTTGAGGGCCTGTTGTAGTACATATTATTGTTGGCTCTATTGAACTGCACAACTGTATATGGTCTTTGCTAGCAATGATGTTAGTTGGTAAATGCAAATATTTAATTTCAGATTGCTTCTGCAACCCCATATACAAAAAGAATACATTTTGTGTACTTGTGCTTGCCATCAGTGCTCATCATACATACTAACAAGAGAGTTGAAGCAAACTGCCGTGTTTGTGAATCTAGACACATCGTCGGGTAGACAGGATGCTGTCGGGTTGCGAAACAGCAAATAAGTATATTGTGAAAGCAATTTTCAGAGGAAATGACGCTCGCAGTCAGTAAATATGTATGAAGAGAACGAATTTGTGCTACTGATTGCTTATTTTATTACTAACTAACTACACTCAATGATTCTACCTAGTTGAAACCAGTAATTTAGTGAAACGTGAAATGAGTGAAAGGGAGTACAAAAGTCTTATAGAGAGAGTCTCTTTGATGACAAAACAAAGGCTCAAGGATTTTTCCTCTCGTTTTGTATAAAATACATACGGAGCTCACTTCCCTGCGTCACTGCATTTTTCTTTCTCGTTAATGTAGAATTTATGGAGAATGTTGGAATTATGGGATGTAGTAGGATTAAGTAGATATTTGTTATAAGGAATATTTGTACGAGTCATTTTATTGATGCTAAAGTGGTCTTATTAGATTGATGCTAGTTGTCTTATTAGATTGATGCTAGTGAGGAGTTGTATGGGTTTGTCGTGTAGGTTGCGCGACTGTTAGAAACTGTTTATATAAAGTTGTGCTACCTTTAGATTATGGAGGGAGATTTCTTTGTTATTTTGTTCAAGCCGTGGTATGCGGCACAACGAATTTAGAGTTAGAGCGAGTAAGAAGTGCCTAATTTTCGTGTGTCTGTCCGATTAATTAATTAATTGTTTTAACGTAGAATAAAGTGTAAAAGTCACGTAAAGCCAACGAGTATTGACTCTTTATTCTTATTTAATTATCATCATCCACTGTCAGAGTCAGGATAGTTTCCTGGATAGCCGTTTTACACGGGTAGTGTATCATTGACTCCCAACAGAGAATGTTGATGCAGGACGTGTTAATAAAATGTTGTCTGAAAAAAGCTATATAGCTTTACACTTCAAAGGTAGAGATAAAATTATTGTTCATAGGAATCTTTTTGTTTTTTGGTGCATTTTTAGCGACAAAGTATAATCCAAATGCTGCACTGCGTACATCTCACGCTCTTTTGAAATCCAGGCAGGCGAAATATGATGTACACTGGAATGTAAATGGGCCAGCATAGTGCTCCAGGGGCAAAAAAAGATGTTTTAGTCACTTTTGTTGCCAAATGGGAGAAGGCTCAAATGGAGATAAAGGGGACTATAAACAATCTGGTGCACGTCATTTCACTTCTTTAGTAATTAGTTGCTGTCTTTTCACTTGGACACTTTCCATGCCCAAGTTTACGTGCCTGGTGCTCCTTATCAAGCACAATTAAAATGCATAATGGATTCCTAAAAGTCAAGACAATTTGGCACCGTTAGTACAATGGCATTTTCTTAGGCACCTGTCTTTTTTGGTGGGTATGTAATCCATGTATAAGCTAGTTCCATAGTACGGCTTGAATGCAAATGAGCCACTATTTAACTAAAAATTTCCAGTGAAAAATGACTTGGGTTGAATTAAACGCTTTGGCTAGGTTTTTATTCCTTGTAATGGTAACTTACTTTGAGAGCAATTATTCTTCCTGATACTTTCCATTTTATTCAGTTTAAATATCA
>Ga0210040_10009863_pt1 | contig 11044 bp, 8 predicted proteins | sample CryGeyCG12114_NA_FD_185462 | JGI IMG/M metagenome (GOLD analysis project Ga0210040, IMG submission 185462) | Groundwater microbial communities from aquifer - Crystal Geyser CG19_WC_8/21/14_NA (SPAdes) (version 2) | ecosystem: Environmental > Aquatic > Deep subsurface > Groundwater | place: USA... | reverse complement strand
GGCAATCATATTTCGTTAAAAAGTTACACACTTACGAAACGAATGATAAAAAATTCATGGGAAGGTGGATTCATGGTATACGTAAATAAATTATTTAACTGGAAAATTATATAGTTCAATTTCCTTTATCGATTTGTGTAATGAGCAACTGAATGCCGTGCTTATGCAAAAAAATAACAGCAAAACAATAGGCATGATTCAAGCCGACAGGGTTTATGTGAACCCCACATTACAATGTTAATTTATTCTTTACAAAATTATCATATATATCATAGAGGGAAAAGGAGCACGCGCTTCCTTTGTTGTTCCAACTTGACAATGCATACTTTATGGTTGCATGCAATTTTTATGAAAGCCTGATGTAAAATTCATTCCCTGATGAAAAAGTAATATATAATCTGTATCCATCAAAAAATTCTTCACTGTCTTGAAAGCATATGAGTGAGTTTTTCGTTCTCTTAGTTAGTTAGTTTAGAATTCCTTCCCCATTCTTTGCAGAGGATCATTACGAGTGAATTACAACCATACTTATAGGTAGTTAGAACACATTCCCACCGGAGCTATTTAATTGCTCAAAAGAAAATGAAATGCAAAATTGCACTACTAAATAATTTACTTCACAATACTACCCACATTACCTCCCCTTTTTCAAACCTTTCATTTAATTTCATCTAACCTGTTTCAACAGTCTTTCAACTCCAATTGCAGTCAAGCAAATTTATGTGCGTATTAGTTATTTGACGATTCAAAAGTTCCAAAAACGCATTGCTGCTCAGTTGCTCCCATTAACTTTCATTTCATAAAAATGTGCCTTAAAAGTACTTGTAACACGTGTAAATCTGCTTTCAAATCCAACTATATTTACTTGTACATTGCAAGTACATGAGCTGACAACGAGTATATTGCTTCATAGTGCTACACATAACACAAAAGACACAACAGAGGTCATTTTATTTCATTTTAATTCATGTGTCAGTCTATTCAGAGCCTTAGCTGCTACTATGAGGACACAATGGCTCAGTCAAAGTTAAGCTTTGCTTATGTTGTTCGTCTAGAGACACCTTATACAATGCCTGGCAGACAGTGAAATGAAATTCCAATCCTCTATCTGTGTAACTACAAAGAGCAAGTCCAGTGGTAAAGTGAGTGGAAAGATGCCCATGGAATGTTAGACACTCTCCATTTGAAGCTAGAAATGCTGGCAGCCACGAGAAATGGTTGACTAAGGAACTTCTCTGCTTTTTGCCAAAACTATATACAAGGGAATCGATATGCACTCACTCGTTCCGTTTATTCATCAGATGCATGATTGTTTGTAACTAACTAACTAGTATATATTCATTCATCTTGAACTCTATATTCGTTCATATACTTTTACACAAAGGGAAAAAATGGACAAACTGAATTGGACATTTAAACTTTCTCTTTTTTGTTCCGTCCCTAGATTTGCATTTACATTCTCAATCTACTCGTATTGAATGATTCCAAGTAGCACACGAATGAGTGCACGCAATTCCAAATGGGATCCAAGATTTGTATCATAACTCTCTTTGTGTTCATTTGCCTACTCGACGTAATAATAATTGTGCACCCATTCGGAAGCTACTTGAGAGGGACTTGGTCATTTTTCCAATTTCAAATGGTATATGAGATTTAGAATTTAGATACGTGCAAAAATGGATTGCATAGGAATTTTTTTCATAATTGGATTCCGTACAAACAAAACTAGCCAGTTGAGTCAGTTCAGTTAATAGCATATAACTTTCTCTATGCCTGTGTGCTCCTTTTTTTCGTATTTTGAACTTTCTCCATGCTAGATGCCAAAGGGTTGTTTGTGAGCCGCATATATCCTTCCTTCCTTAATGATCAGTTCAGAGAAAAGCCAGTAACTCGCCGTTTTTTTTTTTTGCACTGCTGACTTCTACATCTAGCCTGTATGCTAGAATTTCCTGTTCCACAACGAGCCATAATATGAACAGATCTGGAAATCTTGGATGCCGTCGAGTCTAGTTTTCAAAGTGACTCTAATGGTTTGTCTACCTACCCTGGATGTAAATTTTGCACCAAAGATAGTCTACCTTTATATGTGAAGGGAGCAAGCAAACGAAATTCTAAGAGGAGATGTACAATGCAATAGTTTGTGCTTTTACTCCTTCTTTTTCTTATTCACGTCTGGCAACTGTAAAAGTAGATGCTCCTCTGGCAATTTTCACTCTAGTCTCCATGTCCATGAAGAACAAGGAAAGAGGGAGAAGGAATCGCAGATAATATGGGATGGATACTCTATCTGATGAATAAAGGAGAGAAGTAATCTGGAAAACAGCTCACTTAGTAGTTAGTCTAGACCCCATTTTGCACTCCGGATGTTATGGTCTATAGTCAGTGAGATTAGTATATCATTAGTTTAATGAGCATAGCTAGAATCTGCATTGAATACGGAGCTTGATGCTTCTTTTATGCAAGGCATCTAGTAGTTAGTAATGTAGAGTAGAAGCGTGATGGACCAATACATTATTTATTCATCGTTGATCAATTTCTCCAGACGAGAATTTTTTTCATCTGGGTTGGTAGTTACTAACCCAACTTGGTGCTATAATACATTCAGTCTGAATTTGTTATTCAGAATATACTTGTGTCTGTACCGGACTGGATAGCACACAAGTTGTACATGCAAATAAAAATTTCTTAGTGTATTCGTTCTTGCTGTTTCCATTTGAAGCCGATATTAACTAACCAGATTAGATCTCATGTTTAACACATTTTTGGGCTTTAGCACAATTTTTGCAAACTTTCAAGTCTATGCATAAAACAATATCGTCTTCTATGGTTTTACCATCTCCATTTTTTACTGATGCAAATTTTCATGAAATTCAAAAATTCTTACTTTATAAACTTACCTCACTCAGTTCGTCTATAGTCCAGTAGTTAGTAACTCATACAAATCACTATCCACACAAGCGGCTCACAATAATTCGTATAAACATATGCTAATTTTGGTCCAAACCATTCACCCTCACAAACTTTACAAACTGATGGAATAAAGTTTTAGTTAGTTAGAAACAAACCGGCACATTAGTTAACTTGCTCCTGACAAACAATTAACTCTGTAACTTACTTTGCATTCAAATGTCACCAGTAACTAACTAAGTCTCTTGAATTTATAAAAGCTCTTCCACACAGTTTCGCTCACAAAATAGATAGTACTTAACCACTATAGAATCCAAAACTTGGGTTAACTAACTAACAAATTAAAAGGAGAGCAACAGTATATTATAAGGCCTTTGATGTCACAAAAAAATCACTGTAGCCACAGACTAAAAAAGTGCACTGTCACAACAAGCACTCCGAGCCACAAACAACAGCAATCAACTGTTTATGTGGGTGTGAGTATTCCAGTCACGTCATTTATAATTCATAGTGCATAACCTATGTGACGAGATTAGCTAGTAAACAGGTTATTCACTAGCCGCAGGTATGAGCAACTTGGTTCTTACTTAGTGGTGATGGATGATGACAATGGTAAAGTTGACTGCTCAGTCAGCTAATGTACACACATACACATTCATACAGTAGACACAGTCTTCTCCGTGCACTAATATTACCTTTGGACAAAGTATTTATTATTTGCACAGGACACAGCACTGTGACAATAATAATGCATAGAGCACTGTTAGTGGTTCCAGCACTGTGAGCAGTGCACATACATTAATACTTACTACTAATGTTATTATTGTACACTGCTGATTATACAATATGCACGAGCTCGACCACACGTCTTGGGGAAGTTTTTAGGATTGCCCTCCTGACTGGCAATTTCATTACTTACTGACTGACTTGCCATCATAATCCGGTTGCTCCAGTCAGTCAGCCCGTCCGGCCTAAATTCTCCAGTAGGACCCACAGCTATACGTATACTCGAGCAGGTCCTCTCCTGTGATTCAACTCGTGTGGGCATTCGGAGTTTCTCGGAGTTGGTATCATACTGAAACTACTGTTATCATCTCCACCTCCTTTGGTATTCTATAGGAGTTGGGAAATGTGAGCGATAGTTAGTTAGTTAGCTAGAGCTACTACATAGGGTTTGTGTATCGAGTATAGGCGAGCGAAAAGGTCTTTATGTTTGCTGTACATAAGAAAGTTTTGCCAAGTCCATTGGTACATATATAAGGTCAGTGACTGTGTATGTGTGTGTTCAGTGCTGGAGAAAATTCCCATCTTTTTATTCATTTTTAGTACTCCCTCCTCTCCTTTTTGTAATAAAAGTCCGGGTCGGCAAAGATCGGCTTCCCCTAACAAAATGGAAGTTTACGCTCTAGCTCTCTTTCTCTCTCACTCACTCACTACTCACACACATTGCTGAAGCCAAGCCAGCAGTGAAAGCTAGTTTAACTGCTACTATACTATAGTAAGTTACTATACTTGCCAGCAGCCTCATGGAAAATCAATAGGAAAAGAATGCTATGTATGGTAAATAAGGGTGGCCATATAAAGGTTGCGAAAAAAAGGAGTAGTAGTACTACTAGTCTTGGTTTTGTACACGGCTTTACTTCTTTTACTACAGCAGAGCAACATTTGAGCCACTTACCGCTTAAGTAGCATGTATTAAGCACGCTTTGCTGGACTTGTTCAATGTAGAACGACGACGTGACTTTGTTACCGTTTTTGTGCTTTATTTTCTCTCCTTCTCTGTGCATGTGAAATTTTGGGTCTAAGAGGTTTACGTAAGTTGAGGTATGAGTAGTCATGTAGGAGGGTTCTGGTCGTCATCACGGAATTCCTTTTTCTGTGACGATTTATGAGATTTGATACGACGGTGAAAGGTTGGCTCAGCTCACCAGTCTATGATAATAAAGTAGCTGGTGTGTAGTGTCTTTCCCTGTTTATTCCGCTTGCACTGTCTTCTCCTTATTTATATGAGGGGAGCAGTTCCGGTTTCATTACTGATGGCCGTCCAAACCAATTCGTAGATCGGATGAGGTTACCATCCATAATATGAGATGCTGTTTTGTTTCCCCCAAAACGTATGAAACATACTTGCCATCTACTTGAAAAAATTACATACGGTTTTGAAGCAGTTACCGTTACAGTAATTTTGATGGCCTATTAAAATATGCTGTTGTGCGATTCAGTCAGTTATACGCAATTCAGAGAAAAATATTTACACTATTGGTGAGTTCGTTATTAGTTATAGTTAGTTAGTTACTGTGCATGATTGTAGTTCATTTGGTCATATGGGTACGGACTGACGGAGCCTGGAAATGTTGCATGCTCTATGCTCATATTGAGTACTTGACTACATACATGACATTTAAGAAGTTCACCAAGTATTTATAGCAGTATGAGGCCCGATTAACTGGCTCGCATTGTGCCTATGGAGAAATGGAGCCGCTCTAAATGTTTGTGTGGATGCCTTTTACTGTATGGTCATGTGGAACTAAACTGGAGACTTGAGCCTGGTGATTGAAATATTAGCTGTCATATAAGACATGAATGAATGTTTCATTGAATTGGACACGGAGAAGTTAGATTACCGACATGACATGCCTGATGAATACTGTGAGCCAACAGCCAACATTATTAGGACGGGAGAGGCCTATTTGCTTTTACTTTCTCCTGGAGTTGGAAATGCATATTATTATATGTGCTCCTGTGAGAGAGTTCATGTCACAAATACAAAAGTGATTATTGTAGGTTGCTTTTGTGAACATTTTGTTCGCAGACTGCTCCGTGTGCATGTAATGTATGTATGTATGGAGGGAGCAAAAGTTGATAAGTAAGTAGTTTTTAGTTTTATGTGATAGAAATATATGACAGAATACTGACATCCCCATACATAGTGCGGAATGGGTTGGGCCGTGGGGCATTCCTTTCAGAATAAAGAGTTGACTTGGCGAATAAATTGCTTTGCATTATGCTGTGAAATGTATGCTGCTCCAGTCAGAGTACGAGATATATATTTATTCAGATTATTATTATGTGTGGGACCACGTTGGCGTTTCGCGTTGTATGATGGGGAGTAAGTATGTGAGCCAATAAAGAGAGATAGAGGGAATGCTGGCTGTACGAGTAAATATATTTTATTCATGAGAGCAAGTGCATACCACAGAAATACACACAAAAAAGTTCAATCAATCAGATCCAGAAAGCTAAAGTTTTTATGCATGAACAAAAAATGAAGTGGAGTGCACAGTCAGTGTTTGTGCTGGACAAAGAAATTCTACAGCGATTGGGTAATTACTATGTATACTCAAATTTTGCATGTTGTATCAATAGTGGATTCATTTGCACACACGCACAACATGCATTCGTTTTATATAACATCATTCATGCTTGGACACACACACACAGTAATTCATATTTCATACCACTTAATAAACAAAGATAGCAAATAATATAAATACAAAATGAGTGACTGGTGACGTTTTGGCAGTGAAACGAATAAATACCCTGGGATAATAATAGCTAGAACGTTTAACATTAAATCGATTCCTTAATCCAATGTATACAGTATTCGTAACTAACTTAAGATATTTAGATCCATTGTTTAAAGCTATCGTAAATGAATTTTCCCCTATCTAAAACATACTGGGCCTACTTCAAAACCAAATGCTTGACCCCTGTTACCGTAATCCGATGGCAAAAAGTCTATTATAGGCAGTTGGTTAGATTTTTTGGTGATAAAATCAAAGACTGATTTTTCCTTTCCCGTTCCAAACTGTAAGTAAGTGCAAAGGAATGCCGTTATTATTGACTTCATATCGTATGATCAATCAATTTTTTTCTACGCATTGTAATATCACTTGAAAGGAAATAACATGCGAATGTCTTACTTGACATCCATCGTGCGGAACCAATGGCTTGCTAGAAGACTCGTATCCGAATTCTTGATCATTATACCCTAAAAACTTGAGAGAAGAGCCATAAGATTTCGTTTTTGCATCAAACCAACTAACAGAGTTAAGGCAATGGTATGTAAAATTTTGAGATGCTTGGCCATGGAGTAGGCGGAGGAATGTCATTTGTACAGCACCAACACCTTCGTATGATATCTGGAGAACAAAGTGAAAGTTTTACTGCACACAGTGAACAGTGCACTCTGTGGACAGAAATTATAAATGTTCTAAATAACTAAACCAGAAATCCTTGACGGAATGAGCTGAACCAATTAGCACGTTTATGTCCAAGCAGATTTTTCTCCCATGGGATCATTGGTAGTCGGGAAGATTGCAAATCCGGATAAATGCAGGTTTCCCCTGAATTTGTCAAGTTGCAGAACGCGTATACAGCGTCATCAGGCATCCCAAGATTTGGGTCGATCCAGTACCAATCTGAATCAAGGTACACACACATAACATTAATTTTCATCCGGAAGAGAAAAATATGGAAAAACCATGCACAAGTACAAACCGTCTTTGAAATGTGGATGACCATAAAAGAGATCTCGACATGTTCTAACTGGATTATCTCTCGATCCTAAAGGTTTTTTTACTCTCTCTAATTCCAGCCTCATGCTGTAAATATCTTCATACACTTCTTGTAACTTAGCTTGTAATTCTGCATCTTCCTCTGGAGACTCCCATTTACTTCTTTGCTGTTTGCTCTCCCCATTTTGCTGAGCTTCAGCCTCCCGCCTTCTTCTCGATGCAGCTTTACTACCACTAGTATCAGAGCCTCCAGTATTGAATAGCAATTCTGGAGGAAGCAAAGGAAGTTCACCAGGTGGGCCTGCAGGGCCTGGCAATCCTGAAGGTCCAGTTTCTCCTTTCATTCCAGCTGGTCCTTGGACTCCTTTAGGTCCTGCTGGACCAACTGGTCCGGGGATACCAATAGGACCGTCCGAGCCTTTCGGACCTGCTGGTCCAGTTTTTCCCTGATCTCCTTTTATTCCTGGAGGTCCATCTTTTCCTTGAGCGCCTTTCTCCCCCTTTTCACCTACAAATAATTTGAAACAATCAAGCAACAGAATTGCCAATTGTCACCCACCCAAAATTTCGAGGCACAGACGAGACGAATACGAAACGTCATGCCACGAGATGTTTTTCGCAATAATTTTAAATAGCACTAATACGTCTTGGGCTTGCATTCCCAGTTGTTGAACGTTTTTTTTGGCTTCTCGGCCCTGATGTAGGTTTTTAATTTCAAATGTCCTACATCGGCCCTCTGGCTAGTCCTACATGTGTTCTGCAACTCTAATAAATAAATATTTTCCAATGTAAAAATTACCATAATCTCCTTTCGGACCGGGTCGTCCAATACTACCAGGATGGCCTTTAGGACCTCTTCTGCCTCTACTACCTTTCATTCCCTTAGGGCCCAGGTTTCCTACTTTTCCCGGTGATCCAGGTTTTCCAGATGGTCCAGGTGGACCGACATCTCCCTAAACACATTAAAAATGTGCATGCTCAAAACGGACAAACAGAAGGTTCAGTTTCCAAAATTAAATTTTACAGCTGGTCCTGGCGATCCCCTAAGTCCTTGAGGTCCAACCGGACCTATATCGCCATGTGCCCCAATAGGACCTGGTGGTCCTCGAACGCCGATTTCTCCTTTGTCTCCTTTTCCACCAGGTAAGCCAGGATTACCTTGCAAACCTGCAGGCCCTTCTACTCCTGGTTTCCCTGAAGGTCCAGCTATACCTGGAGGACCAGCTTGTCCTTCAGGCCCAGGTGGACCGGGCTCACCAATTTTTCCATCATCTCCATTTAGTCCTAAAAACAGAAAACAAAGTTAAGAATCTTTATTCCACATACAGTGAACTGTGAACATAATTATGACTACGATTAACAACAGCAAATAAAAAAAGATTATGAGATATGAATTATGAGTTTACCAATTAAATTGTTTTATAGTATATATTTCAAACCTGGTTCTCCTTTGATTCCCATTAATCCGGGTTCACCAGCAGGACCAGGGAAACCTGGAGGACCTGGAGATCCTTTGGGACCCTCCTTTCCAATAGGCCCACGTGGCCCAGGAGGACCTGAGTTACCTTGTTTTCCATCTTCTCCTTTTAATCCTGGTGGGCCAACAGCTCCATGTAGTCCGTCTTTACCTTGAGGACCAGGTGGACCAGGGTTTCCAGTTTCACCTTTTGGTCCTTGAGGTCCTTCGGGACCAGGATTTCCAGGAATTCCTTCCCCTCCCTTGCTTCCAGGACTCCCTGGCTCTCCGGCCGGGCCAGGTGGTCCAAGTGGACCTTTCATACCAGGATCTCCTTGTTCTCCCTTGACACCGAATGGGCCGGGTAAGCCTTGCAATCCAATAGGCCCAGGAGGTCCTTGAACACCTTCTGGTCCCATTTCACCTTTGAGTCCTCTAAGTCCAAGCGCGCCTGGAGGACCCCTCTCACCAGGTGGACCTGGCAGTCCAGGTTCTCCTCGAGGTCCTAATGGTCCATGGGCACCTTGTGGTCCCTGGTCAATGGATGTTATATATCAATATCCAAATGCGTTTCAATCAGGCCGGTAGAGATTAGTATGCATCAACATTCGTAAAACTTAAATACATGTCATACCGCAGCGCCTTTGAGCCCCTTGTATCCTTTTTCTCCAGGAGGACCAGCCTCTCCCTTATCTCCATCTTCTCCAGGAGGCCCAACAGGGCCAGGACCACCTGGTTGACCGCGAGCTCCAGGTGGACCATCAGATCCTGCTAATCCTGCCAGCCCTGGCTCTCCACTACTACCTTTAGCTCCAGGGGCACCTGGGGGTCCAGGTGAACCAGTACGCCCAGCATTTCCCGGAGGTCCTTCTTTTCCATTTTCTCCTCGTTGTCCTTTATCTCCAACGGCACCCATGGGACCTAGCGGGCCTTGTTCTCCTTTTAATCCTGGGATTCCAGCAAGTCCTGGAACACCTCTCTCTCCTGGAAATCCCGGAAGTCCAGGTGGACCAACTCCTCCGGGCTTTCCAACTGCACCAGGAGGTCCCACTGGTCCTTCTTTTCCTTGCTCTCCAGGCCGTCCAGATTCTCCAGGAATTCCTGGTCTCCCAGGCTCTCCAGGGGATCCGATCGGACCTGGTTCTCCTTGTTGACCCGTAGGTCCATGAACACCTGGAGCGCCAACTGGTCCTCTTTGTCCAGGTTCACCCTTTGTATTAGAGGTAAAGTTTCAAAGTTCACTATTTTGTTCTAACTAACTAAATACAAAAGTCTACCGGCGGTCCACGTTCTCCAGGTGGTCCAGCTACACCGTCCTTTCCTGGTAGTCCTGGTGGACCCATCGGCCCAGAAAATCCTCTTGGTCCTTCATTGCCTTGAGGACCTCGTTCTCCAGTTGCACCAGGGGATCCCGGCTGCCCAGTATCTCCTTTAGGCCCTGCAATTCCATCTCTACCTTGTTTACCCCGTGGTCCTTTGAAGCCCTGATTGGATTTTACGATAGTCATATAAAGATCCTTGAATTTGAAAACGGTGGATATAATATATACTTTGTGAGCGTGAATAATTACCCTTGTTCCAGTTTCTCCGCGTTCTCCAGGGGGGCCTGTATTACCCTGTGCTCCGAAATTAATTTACATTTCTAAGATACATTTGAAACAGAAAAATTCAACAAATAAGGATAAATGTGTTGGTTTAGTACCCTTTCTCCCTTTTCTCCATGATTTCCAGGTCTTCCTTCGGTTCCCTTTTCGCCTTTGTCTCCAGGTGGGCCGGGATATCCAGGAAAACCAGGCAATCCAATTTTTCCTTTTTCTCCTGTTGACCCTGGTGGTCCAGCAGGCCCTCTTGGGCCCTCAAATCCTGCCAAATAAAATACATAGTGTATACAAATCAAAAGTTTGATAATAATTAAGTTTATAATGAAATTGAGTCATTATTATCATTTCATGAACCAATACTAATTATGCATCATTGGTTTTTCTTATTATTTTACCTTTCGGTCCTTCTGGCCCTTCCAGACCAACTTCCCCTGCAGGACCTGTTTGACCTCTGTCTCCTTTAGATCCCAAGTCTCCTTTTTCTCCATCTGGACCACGATCTCCTTTGTCGCCTTTATGACCAGACGCTCCACGCTTTCCTTCATCTCCTTTCACCCCTCTGG
>Ga0210040_10009862_pt1 | contig 11046 bp, 11 predicted proteins | sample CryGeyCG12114_NA_FD_185462 | JGI IMG/M metagenome (GOLD analysis project Ga0210040, IMG submission 185462) | Groundwater microbial communities from aquifer - Crystal Geyser CG19_WC_8/21/14_NA (SPAdes) (version 2) | ecosystem: Environmental > Aquatic > Deep subsurface > Groundwater | place: USA... | reverse complement strand
GGCGGTGGCGGCGGCGGCGGTGGTTTCCGCGGCGGCGGCGGCGGCGGTGGTGGCGGCATGCCCCCCCAGGTCGTCGGCGAGGGTACCGGCGTGGTCAAGTTCTTCAACGCGCAGAAGGGCTTCGGCTTCGTGGTTCGCGATGACGGTGGTGAAGACGTGTTTGTGCACATCTCCGCTGTGGAGCAGGCCGGCCTGACCGGGCTTGCCGAGGGCCAGCCGCTCGGCTTCACCCTGGTGGATCGCGGTGGCCGTATCTCGGCTACCGAGCTCAAGATCGACGGCGAGCCGATGCCCGTCACGGACCGTGCTCCGCCGCGTGAACCGCGCGAGGGTGGCTTCGGTGGCGGTGATCGCGGTCCTCGCCCCGGCGGTGCCGGCGGTTCCGGCGGCGCGGGTGGCCCGCAGCGTCAGCTGACTGGCGAGAAGGCGACGGGCACCGTCAAGTTCTTCAACGCCATGAAGGGCTTCGGCTTCATCCAGCGCGACGACGGCCAGCCCGATGCCTTTGTGCACATCTCGGCCGTCGAGCGCGCCGGCATGTCGTCGCTTAATGAGGGTGACCGACTGCAGTTCGAGCTGGAGGTCGATCGCCGCGGCAAGTACGCAGCGGTGAACCTGCAGCAGTCGAGCTGATCGACCGCGCCTCCAGGTAATCAGACGGCCCGTTCGGATCATCCGGACGGGCCGTTTGTGTATGGTGACCCGATGATCCGCAGCTTCGTCCTTGCTCTGCTGGCTCCGATCGCGCTGTGCGCGACTGCCGCTCCACAAACAGTGGCGCCGGCGCGGGTACAGCTGCTCACCGCTCACGTCGTGGCGCGCTACCCGCACGACACCACCGCCTTCACCGAAGGGCTGATCTGGTCCGACGGCGCGCTGTACGAAAGCGTTGGGCGCGAAGGCATGTCGGAAGTGCGCCGGGTGCGGCTCGCCGACGGCCATGTCACGGCGCGCGTGACGATCCCCGCCGCGCAATTCGGCGAGGGGCTCGCGCGGTGGCGCGATCAGCTGATCAGCCTCACCTGGCACGACGGCATCGCGCACCGCTGGAACGCGCGCACGCTGAAGCCGATCGGTGAGGCGCGCTACTCCGGCGAGGGGTGGGGGCTCACCAGCGACGGTGCTTCGCTGCTGCTTTCCGACGGCTCAGCGACGATCAAGCGCTATGACGCGGCAAGCTTCCGGGAAACGGGCAGCATCGCCGTCACCGCCAACGGCCGACCGCTCGACCAGATCAACGAACTGGAGATGGTCGACGGCGCGATCCTAGCCAACGTCTGGCACGCGCCCTACCTGGTGCGGATCGATTCGGCGACAGGCCGGGTGACGGCGGTGATAGACCTGCGCCCCCTCGTCGCCGAGGTGAAGGCGACGGATCGCGAGGCGGTGCCCAACGGCATCGCCTGGGACCCGGCCGGCAAACGCCTGTTCGTCACCGGTAAATTGTGGCCGACGCTGTTCGAAGTGGCGCTTCAGCCGGCGTCCTGAGCGCTGTTGGCATCGGTGTAGCCCTTGAGTTCGTCGCCGACGATGCGCACGATGTGGAGCACGTTGGTCGAGCCTGGCGTCCTGAACGGCACGCCCGCCATCACGATCACGCGATCGCCCGCCTTGGCGAGCCCCGCCCGCAGTACCATGCGCTTCGCCTTGGCCACCATCTCCTCGAACGATTCGACATCGCGGGTATGGACGGCGTGCGCGCCCCACAGCAGGCCCAGCCGCCGCGCGGTGGTGGCGTCCGGCGTCAGCACCATGATCGGCACCGACGGCCGCTCGCGCGCAATGCGGCGGGCGGTCGAGCCGGAGGTGGTGAAACAGATGATCGCGGCGACCGCGACGGTGGAGGCGATCGTCTTGGCTGCCTCGGCGAGCGCGTCGGCGGTGGTGGGATCCGGGCGCGTGACGGTGAAGTGGATGCGATCGCCGTGCATCGGGTCGCCTTCCACCGAGATGCCGATGGCGTTCATCATCGCCACCGCCTCGACCGGCCAGTCGCCGGCGGCGCTCTCGGCCGACAGCATGATCGCGTCGGCGCCGTCGTAGATCGCGGTCGCGACGTCGGACACCTCGGCGCGGGTGGGGGACGGCGACTTGATCATCGATTCGAGCATCTGCGTGGCGACCACCACCGGCCGGCCGAGCCGCCGCGACACTTCGACGATGCGCTTCTGGAGCGGGGGCACCGCCTCCGGCGGCATCTCGACGCCCAGGTCGCCGCGCGCGACCATGACGCCGTCGCACATCTCGACGATCTCCTCGAGCCGGTCGATCGCCGCCGGCTTCTCGATCTTGGCGAGGAGAGCCGCCTTGCCGCCGATCAGCTTGCGCGCCTCGGCCAGGTCCTCCGGCCGCTGCACGAACGACAGCGCGATCCAGTCGACACCCTGATCGACCGCAAAGGCGAGGTCGCTGCGATCCTTTTCGGTGAGCGCCGCCATCGGCAGCACCACGTCGGGAACGTTGAGCCCCTTGTTGTTGCTGAGGCAGCCGCCGACCTCGACCACCGTCTCGATCCGGTCGACATCGTGATCCGTGACGCGCAGCACCATCTTGCCGTCGTCGAGCAGCAGCCGTGCGCCGGGCTCGATCGCCTCGAAAATCTCGCGGTGGGGCAGCTCCACGCGGGTGGCGTCGCCGGGCGTCGCGTCGCGGTCGAGCACAAAGGTGCTGCCGTGCGCCAGGTCTGCCTTGCCGCCTTCGAAGCGGCCAACGCGCAGCTTGGGCCCCTGCAGGTCGGCAAGGATCGTGGTCGGGCGGCCGAACTGCTTCTCCAGCGCGCGGATCGCCTGGATCACCGCGACCTTGGACTGCTGGTCGCCATGGCTCATATTGACCCGAAAAGCGTCGGCACCCGCCTGGAACAGCGTGGCGATCATTTCGGGCGAGTTGCTGGCGGGACCTAAGGTGGCGAGCACGCGCACCTTGCGCGAGCGAGGAGCGATGGCGTTGGGCATTGAAACGGCTCCTGGGGTTGGCCGGCTGCGGCCTTAACCGTAATATTAGCACGATCAACCTTGGAAAGGGTGTGCATGGACGAACTCGATCACCTCGACGACGCGACGGCGGCGGCGGCATTCCGCCGGCTGGTGCGGCACCTCAGGCATCGCAGTGACGCCCAGAACATCGCTCTGATGGGACTGGCGGGCTTTTGCCGCAACTGCCTGTCCGATTGGATCGAGGAGGCAGGCGGCCTCGCCAAGGACCAGGCGCGCATTACGATCTACGGCATGCCGCAGGCGGAGTGGAAGGCGCGGTTCCAGAGCGACGCGACCCCCGAGCAGCTCGCGCGCATGGCCGAGAGCCTGACCCGGAATCCGCCTGTCGAACCGGTCGAGCGGCAGGCCGTGGCGGGGTTGAGCGAACAGGGTTAACGCCCTAGAGGCACGCCCCTCACCGGATTCGGGCGAACCCCGCACGGCCGGTGTTTCTCTTCATGAACAAGGGGCCGCGCGGTGTCTCGTGCGGCGGGTGGGGCTTATGGCGGAAGAACGGCAAGAAGGCATGGGCGGCGGGCATGTCGCGGCAGACGAACTGAGGCTGCTGATCGAGCGGGCCGAGCGGCTGGAGGAAGAAAAGAAGGGCATCGCCGACGACATCAAGGATGTGATGGCGGAGGCCAAGGGCCGCGGCTACGATCCCAAGGCGATCCGCAAGATCCTGTCGATCCGCAAGAAAAAGAAGGAAGAATATCAGGAGGAGGAGGCGATCCTCGAGGTCTACATGCAGGCCCTGGGGATGATCTGACCGGTTCACCGCCGCGCCCTTCGGCGCGGCGGAGCCGGATGAGCTGAAGGCGCAACGCAGTCGATCACGCACCATGCCCCCTGAGGGCGGGGTGCTGGCGAGGGGGTCATCGATGTTGGCGCCACAGGACGTGATCAGCCCCGAGCAGCGCGAGCGGGGTCTGCGCTATCTTCTGATCGATGCGTCCGCCGCGACCGCGATCGGGGCGTTGAACAGCGGCGTGGTGCTGCTGGCCCTCGCGCTTCATATCGGCGCGACCGCGGTGCAGATCGGCTTCCTGGCGGCGGTGCCGCTGATCACACAGGTACTGCAAGCGCCGACGGTAAGGCTAGTCGAGCGGCTGCGCATGCGCCGGCTGATCTCGGTTGCGGCCGTGTTCATCGCGCGTCTCGCCCTGCCGATCTATGCGGCGGCGCCCTTCGTCGCCGATCGCGACGTGGCCGCGGCGATGCTGATCGGCGCGGCGCTGCTTCATTACGGCCTCAACGCGGTCGGCGCCTGCGCGTGGAACAGCTGGATGCGGGACCTCATCCCGCCAGCGCGGATGGGCCAGTTCTTTTCCCGCCGCGGCTTGTACGGCACGCTGGTCAGCGTCTTTGCGACCCTTGTTGCGGCAGGGGCGCTCGATCGGGCCGACCGGTCGCATGCGCTCGGGGACCGCATCTTCTGCGGCCTTTACCTGTTCGGCTTCGTCTGCGGCCTGCTGAGCACGGCATCGCTGGCGCGGGTGCCCGAGCCGCGGATGCCGCCGCCCGGCCCCACCGCGCCGCTGCTCCGACTGTTGTGGCAGCCCGTGCGCGACCGCAATTTCCGCAACATGCTCCGCTATCTCGCCAGCTGGCAGTTCGCGGTGAATCTGGCGACGCCGTTCTTCACGGTCTACTTCGTCCGGGAACTCGGCTTTCCGATGAGCCTTGTGCTGATCCTCAGCGTCATCAGCCAGCTCGCCAACGTTTCGGTGATCCGCGGCTGGGGAGCCTTGAGCGACCGCTTCAGCAACAAGTCGGTCCTCGCCACCGCCGCGCCGCTGTTCATTCTGAGCACGCTCGGCGTCTGCTTCACGAGCCAGCTCACCGGCTGGGACGCGCGCCTCGCGTATCTGGTGCTGCTCCATATCGTGATGGGCGCCGCCGGTGCCGGCGTCGGGCTGGCCTCCAGCAACATCGTGATGAAGCTCAGCCCCGCCGGGTCGGCGACCAGCTACATGGCGACAAACGCACTGGTCAGCGCCATCGCCGCCGGCCTCGCGCCGGCGATCGGCGGCCTCACCGCCGATTTCTTCGCGCGCCGCCGCATCGCGCTGCACATCGACTGGTCGAGCCCGCACGGCACCAGCGTGGTGTTCGGGGTGATGTTCACGCGCTGGGAGTTCTTTTTCCTGCTGTCCTCGCTGCTTGGCCTCTACGCGCTGCATCGCCTCACGCTGGTGCACGAGCCCGGGTCGGTCGAGCGCCGCGAGGTGGTGGGCCACATCTGGACCAGTGCGCGGCGGACGCTGCGCAACGTGTCGTCGGTGGCGGGGCTGCGGCTCGCCGTCAGCTTTCCGGGCGCCGACCTCATCAAGTCGCGCGAGCGGCGACCGTTCGTGCTGGAGAAGGTGTTCGGGCGCGACAACAGCGGGCAGGTGCCCGCGACGCCTACCGAGGCGCTAGGCGTATTGCTCGGCAACACATTCGACGGCGCCTCACCCGACCGGCAGATGAGAACCTTGTGGAGCAGTTGCGGAAGGTGAAATGAGGGCAACGGGCCGCCGCTAGGCCGCCTCTGCGGCTTCCGTGGTCCAGCCCAGCCGCGGGATGGTGATGGAGCGCTTGCCGGAGAGATCGACGCGGCTGACGAACAGCTCGCGGCTTTCGATATAGCCGATCAGGCGGCGGACCCGGCCGAGCGAGCTGGTGCCATAGGTTGCGGCGATCTCCGTGTCGGAGGGGCAGGGCCGGCCTTCGCGCGCGGCGCGGGCGACCAGCAGGAACGCGCCGAGCATGTTGTCGGGCAGGCTGGCGGCGAGTTGCAGCGCGTCCGCCCATTGCTCGTCGGTGGCATCGAAGATGCCGGCGCGGGCGCAGGAGAGGCGCCGGGTGAAGCCGGGCAGGTCGAGCGGCGGGCGGGCGAGCCCCGCCATTCGGCAGCGGACCTGGAAATCCTGAAACAGGACGCCGGCCGGGCGCAGGCTCGAATCGGCGTCGGCGACGATCGCGCGGAGCACGTCGGCGTAGATCGCTTCCACCTCGTCCGCCGACTTGTCGGGGAGCGGCGCGAGCGTTGTCGGCGTGGGCGGGCGGGCGAGATCGTCGATCAGTTCGTCGGCGGGCACGCGGCGGGGGCGTGCCTCGAACGTCATCGGCAGGAGGGGGGCGTCCTCTTGCCGTACGGCTAGCAGATCGCCGAGTTCGAACGCTGTGGTCGCAGTGGGCAGCGGGGTCAGCTTGGGGCTGGAGCTGCGCGCCGACGTTTCCACCGCACCGATCTTCACGGTGATCGGCCGGCGCGACACGGCCGGCCCGAGCGCGAGGAAGCTGCCGCGTGCGAGATCGCGGATCGAATCAGCCTGGCGCCGCTCCATTCCGAGCAGATCGGCGGCGCGCGCCATGTCGATGTCGAGGAATGTGCGGCCCATCAGGAAATTGGACGCTTCGGCGGCGACGTTCTTGGCGAGCTTGGCGAGGCGCTGGGTGGCGATCACCCCGGCGAGGCCGCGCTTGCGGCCGCGGCACATCAGGTTGGTCATCGCCGACAGCGACGCGCGGCGGACTTCTTCCGCGACCTCGCCGCCGGTGGTGGGCGCGAACAGCTGCGCCTCGTCCACCACGACGAGCGCCGGATACCAATGCTCGCGCGGCGCATCGAACAGTGCGGACAGGAAGGCGGCGGCGCAGCGCATCTGGCCTTCCGCCTCCAGCCCTTCGAGACTGAGGACCACGGAGGCGCGGTGTTCGCGCAGCCGCGTCGCCATGCGCGCGATCTCGGCGACCGAATAATCCGCCGCCTCGATCGCGACATGGCCATAGGCGGAAAGTGTGACGAAATCGCCTTCGGGATCGATCACCACCTGCTGCACTTGGCCGGCGGACCGCTCGAGCAGGCGGCGCAGGAGGTGTGACTTGCCCGATCCCGAATTGCCCTGGACGAGCAATCGGGTGGCGAGCAGTTCCTCGAGGTCCATGGTCACGGGCGCGCCGCGCTCGTCGGCTCCCATGTCTACGCGTACGGTCATTGCGGCTGCGTTTGGCCGATCCGGTGGGGCCGGGGCAAGCCTTGTTGAGCCTTCCCCGTCAGCGGCTTATGGGGTGGGCAACAGTTTCACGCTCGCGGAGTTCGCATGGCAGGCCATTCCAAGTTCAAGAACATCATGCATCGCAAGGGCGCGCAGGATAAAAAGCGCTCCAGCATGTTCTCCAAGCTGTCGCGGGAAATCACCGTCGCGGCCAAGATGGGCCTGCCCGATCCCGACATGAACCCGCGGCTGCGCGCCGCGATCAACGCCGCCAAGGCGCAGTCGGTGCCCAAGGACAACATCCAGCGCTCGATCGACAAGGCGAGCAAGGGCGACACCGAAAGCTACGAGGAAATTCGCTACGAGGGCTTCGGCCCCGGCGGCGTGTCCCTGATCATCGAGGCGCTCACCGATAACCGCAACCGCACCGCCACCAACGTGCGGACCGCCGTCGCCAAGAACGGCGGCAACCTCGGCGCGTCGGGCTCGGTGAGCCACGCGTTCGACCGTATGGGGCTGATAACCTATCCGGCGAGCGCCGGCGACTCGGAGAAGGTGTTCGAGGCGGCGTTGGACGCGGGAGCGGAGGACGTCACCTCGAGCGACGAGGGGCATGAGATCTGGACCGCGCAGGAATCGCTCCACGAGGTCGCAAAGGCGCTGACGCCAGTCCTCGGCGAACCGGAGGGCGCCAAGCTCGCCTGGAAGCCGCAGACCATGGTGGATGTGAGCGCCGACGATGCGGCGACGCTGTTCAAGCTGATCGACACGCTCGACGACGATGACGACGTCCAGACGGTTTGGGGCAATTACGAGGTGTCCGACGAGGTCATGGAGAAGCTGGGTTGAGCGAAGTCCCCCTCCCGCATGCGGGAGGGGCTAGGGGAGGGCCTGTCTGGCACTACTCTTGCCAAGCCCTCCCCCGACCCCTCCCGCAAGCGGGAGAGGAGTGGTGATCATCATCGGCCTCGATCCCGGCCTCGGCACCACCGGCTGGGGCGTGATCGCGGCGGACGGCAATCGCCTCCGCCACATCGCCAACGGCCAGATTCGCACCGACCCGTCGATGCAACTGGCGCGGCGGCTGAGCCTGTTGTTCGGCGCGCTCGGCGAGGTGATTCGCAGCGAGCGGCCCGATGGGGCGGCGGCGGAGGAGGTGCTGGGCAACTCCAACGCGCAATCGACGCTGAAGCTCGGCCAGGCCCGCGGCGTCGTGCTGCTCGCGGCCGCCACGGCGGGGCTAGCGGTGGGCGAATACCACCCGAGCGTCGTCAAGAAGGCGGTGGTGGGCACCGGCGGCGCCGAGAAGAAGCAGATCCAGGCCATGGTCGGCCACTTGCTGCCGGGCGTGAAGCTCGCCGGACCCGACGCGGCGGATGCCCTGGCCGTCGCGATCACGCATGCCCATCACCTCGCCAGCGCGCATGCACGCGCACGGCGCACGACCGGTATCGGCGCCTGACGATTGCATTTGGCGCAATCATGGTAGCGCAACCTGCATTTGCGTTAACGTCCGCTGCAGTGCACAAAGACTGTGCCTTTCAGGCATCCTCTCCTAAAAACTTTCACGGCCGGTCTCTGACCGGCCTTTTTTTTGGTTCGCGTCCGGCGTAGCGAGCGGGCGCTGTCGTCGCGCCGCGATAACGATAAACCGTGGAGCGGGGGCCGCCGGTAAAACCGGCACAGGCGAGTCGACGGTGCGGGGGTTGAGCGATGCTCCCCCCGCCCTTCTTTCCCACCGCAATTCTTCCACAGGGGCGTGCTTTGCCTTACCGGGCTGTGCGATGATCGCGCACCTCAAGGGAAGACTGGCAGAAACGGGCATCGACCATGCGGTGATCGATGTCGGCGGCGTCGGTTATCTGGTCGGTGCATCGGCGCGGACGCTGTCGGCGCTGGGGCCGGTGGGCGAGGCGGCGACCGTATTCACCGAGATGCTGGTGGCGGAGGATTCGATCCGGCTGGTCGGCTTCGCCAAGCCGGACGAGCGCGATTGGTTTCGGCTGCTGACGGGCGTCCAGGGCGTCGGCGCGCGCGTCGCGCTGGCGATCCTGTCCGCGCTCGAACCGGTCGACCTGTCGCGGGCGATCGCAGCCCAGGACAAGGCGACCGTCGCGCGGGCCAACGGTGTCGGCCCCAAGCTTGCCGAACGCATCGTTCGTGAATTGAAGGACAAGGCCGGCGGCATCGCGCTCGCGCTCGGGCCGGCGACCGTCGCGGCGCCGGCGGGCGCAAGCGCGGACGCGGTGTCGGCGCTGCTCAACCTGGGCTTCCGGCCCGCCGAGGCGGCAGCTGCGGTGGCGTCGGCGGACGAGGAGCTTGGCACCGGTGCCAGCCTCGATGCGCTGGTGCGGCTCGCGCTCAAGAAGGCATCGCGGGCCTGACGACGGAGGTTAGGCCGCCTCTTGCCGGGCCCGCCGCCGCCCGCGCGCTTCCACCGCAACCATGGTCGCGGCGGCGTTGGCCGTCAGCACCGCCGCGGCGCCGGAGTCGAAATCCAGGCGGGGCCGCGTGTCGAGCACGCAGAGGGTGCCGATCCGCCGGTCGTTGGGCGCGATCAACGGCGCGCCGGCATAGAAGCGGATCAGCGGGTAGCCGGTGACCAGCGGACTGCCGGCAAAGCGTGCGTCGCGCTTGGCATTGGGGACGACCAGCACCTCACGTCCCTTGATCGCGTGGGTGCAGAAGGAAATGGACAGCGGTATCTGCGATGCCTCGATGCCGATCTTGGCCTTGAACCACTGCCGGTCGGCGTCGATCAGCGAGATCAGGACGATGGGCATGCCCAGCGCCTGCTTGGTTTCGAGCACGATGCGGTCGAACGCGGGCTCGTTGGGCGTGTCGAGCAGCCCATAGCTCTTCAGCGTCGCGACCCGCGCCTGTTCTTCTGGTTCCACGCCACCGTACCCCCGTGATTCGCGTGGGATACCGAGCAACGGCGAACGACCGGTAAAGTGCGGATTGATCCAGGTTGCCTTCGGGTCTGAGCGGCGACCTCGACAGCCGCCGCCTGGCGGCGCTACGGCGAGCGGGTGACCGACAGCGACCGCCTTCTCACTCCCGCGCGCCGGCCCGAGGATGTCGACGCGGCGCTGCGGCCCAAGAGCCTCGACGAATTCGTCGGGCAGCGCGCGGCGCGGGACAACCTGCGCGTGTTCATCGAGGCGGCGCGCGGGCGCGGCGATGCGCTCGACCACGTGCTGTTTTTCGGTCCGCCGGGGTTGGGCAAGACGACGCTGGCGCAGATCGTCGCGCGCGAGATGGGGGTGGGGTTCCGCGCCACGTCGGGGCCGGTGATCGCGAAGTCGGGCGACCTCGCGGCGCTGCTCACCAATCTCGAGGACGGCGACGTGCTGTTCATCGACGAGATCCACCGGTTGCAGCCCGCGGTCGAGGAGGTGCTCTACCCGGCGATGGAGGATCGCGCGCTCGACCTGATGATCGGTGAGGGGCCGTCGGCGCGCTCCGTGCGGATCGACCTGCCGCGGTTTACTTTGGTGGGCGCGACGACGCGGCAGGGGCTGCTGACGACGCCGCTGCGCGACCGGTTCGGGATCCCGATCCGGCTGCAATTCTACACGGTGGAGGAATTGGAGCGGGTGGTGACGCGCGCCGCCGGGCTGCTCGACCTCCACGTGTCGCGGGACGGCGCGGCGGAGATCGCGCGGCGAGCGCGGGGAACGCCGCGCATCGCCGGGCGGCTGCTGCGGCGGGTGCGCGACTTCGCCAATGTCGCCGGCACCGAGACAGTGGACGCCGCCGCCGCCGACCGCGCGCTCAATCGGCTGGAGGTGGACGGACTCGGCCTAGACGCGATGGACCGGCGCTACCTCCACATGATCGCCGACATCTATCGCGGCGGCCCGGTGGGGGTGGAGACGCTCGCCGCTGGCCTGTCCGAGCCGCGCGACACGATCGAGGAAGTGATCGAGCCGTACCTGATCCAGCTCGGGCTGGTGGCGCGGACGGCGCGGGGGCGGGTGCTCAACGCGGGCGGGTGGAAGCATCTCGGCCTCAATCCGCCGGCGGGGAGCCAGGACGGGTTGTTCGACGCCTGACCGGCAAAGGTCGCAAAAGTCGCACCCTCA
>Ga0210040_10009861_pt1 | contig 11046 bp, 11 predicted proteins | sample CryGeyCG12114_NA_FD_185462 | JGI IMG/M metagenome (GOLD analysis project Ga0210040, IMG submission 185462) | Groundwater microbial communities from aquifer - Crystal Geyser CG19_WC_8/21/14_NA (SPAdes) (version 2) | ecosystem: Environmental > Aquatic > Deep subsurface > Groundwater | place: USA... | reverse complement strand
CGGGCGAGCATGTCGTCGAGCGTCAGCCCTGCCGCGAGATCCTCAGACGAGGCGGTCGTCACGCCGATGGAAAGGGTCACGCGGACGCGCAGGGGACCGGGCGGGAGGCCCTGGGTGGCGTCGGGGGGGCTGAACCCGGCAAAGCTTTGGGGGGCGATGCAGATCGCGGGGGCGGCGCGGCCGAGGTCGATCACGAAGGGCCGGTCGGCCACGGCACGGCGGAGCCTCTCGGCGACGGCGCGCGCCTCGGCCAGGGTCGCGCCGGGGAGGGCAGCCAGGAACTCCTCGCCGCCGATGCGGGCCAGGAGGTCGCCGGGGCGGAGGACGGCCTTGAGGCGACGCCCGACCTCGATCAGGACGCTGTTGCCGGTGGCGTGGCCGTAGCGGTCGTTGAAGGACTTGAAGTGGTCGATGTCGAGCATCATCACCGCCAGGTGTCGCCCCTCCCGCCGCGCGGTGCAGGCCATGCGGCGCAGGGCCGGATCGGCGTGATGAAGGTTGTGCAGGCCCGTGAGCGGGTCGGTTACGGCGGCGCGCAACTGGAAGCGGAGCTGATCGCGCTGCCGGTCGGCCTGGGCCTTGCGACCCAGGAGGGCGCGCGCCCTGAGCGCGATCTCCTCGGCCCCCACCGGGGCGGCGACCACGTCGCCCGCCCCGAGATCGAGGGCGAGGGCCGCCGTCTGCACGGCGCATCCGGGCAGCAGCACGAGCGTCGCGGCCTCGCGCGTGGACGGCTTGTCCCTCAGGTCCGCGAGCAGGGCCAGGACCTGCGTCCCCTGGGCGAGGTCGCCCGCCGTGCCCAGCGCGTCGATGACCACGAGGTCGAGGCCCTGGGTCGCGGTGCCCCGGGCGCTGCGCATGGGAACGATCTCGGCGCCGAGGAAGCGGCCGAGGCCGTCGAGGAGGGGCGAGCCCGGCGCGTCGTCCACCGTGTGGAGGCCCAGGCGGAGGCGCGGGCCGGCGCCGATGCGGGAAGGCGCGCCGAGAAAACCGGCGGGCGCCTCGGCGAGCCCTTGGGGAGCAAAGGGCTCCGGGCTCGGGAAGGAGTCGTCGGGGAAGTCGCTCATGGCGGCCTCGCGGTCCCGCAGGAGGGTGCGAAGGCGGGCCTGGAGGATGCGGGGGGCGGTGTCGCGGTTCGTCGCCTCCTCGGCCCCGGCGCGGAGGGCGGCGAGGCGGAGGTCGGGGCGCCCCGGGGGCACCAGGGCGATCACGGGAAGCGACTGGCCCCCGGGCCGGGCGCGCAGGTCACGGAGGGCGTCGAGCGCGGCCCCGGCAGGGTCGAGATCGAGAAGCGCGAGATTGGCCCCGTCCTCTCCGCCGCGTGTGGGCAGCTGTGCGGGATTGTCGAGTTCCTCCACCTCGGCGGCGAGGAGTCCGAGCGCGGCTTGGAGCGTAGCCCGCCGGGCGGCGTCGCGGTCGACGATCAAGACGTGGCGACCCATCTTTTGCTTCCTTCCTGACATCGCCCCTGTCCCTTGGAAGCAGCTTCCGACAAAAAGGTTAAGAAATCCTTTCCAGCCGGGTGCCAGATTCATGATTGCTGACCGCGCCGAAACGATCGCCCTCCAGGCCCTCGCCTGGATCGCCGCCGACGAGGAGCTCCTGCCGCAACTGGCGGGGGCAACGGGGATGAGCCTGGACAACGCGAAGGAGCGCGCGCAAGACCCTGCGTTTCTTGCCGGAATCCTGGAATTCCTGTGCATGGAGGACCGCTGGATCCAGCGGTTCTGCGACGAGCACGACCTGCCCTACGACGCGCCGATGAAGGCGTTGATGGCCCTCCCTGGGCAACAGCGGGACGAGTGGCCGTGACATGTCCGGCGGACGCGGAACCGAGGCGGGAATGAGCGGCGTGATGCGAATCCAGGGGGTCATCTTCGACAAGGACGGCACGCTCTTCGACTTCCAGGCGACCTGGGGAGCGTGGAGCCGCGAGATGATTCGGGCCGAGGCGGACGGCGATCCGGTGATCGCCTCACGGCTGGCCGACGCCCTGGGCTTCGATCTGGAGTTGGGGCGGTTCCGGCCGGACAGCGTCGTCATCGCCTCCACCGTCGAGACAGTGGCCAAGCGCATCCTCGGGGTCCTGCCCAGGCTGGAGAAGTGCGAGCTGATTGACCGGATGAACGCGCGCGCGGCGGAGGCCCCGCAGGCCGAGGTGCCGGGGCTGCGCGAGTCGCTGGAACGGCTCGCGGCCATGGGACTGGCGCTCGGCGTCGCCACCAACGACACGGAGGGGCCGGCGCGGGCGCATCTCAGGTCGGCGGGGGTCGAGGAGATGTTCGGCTTCATCGCCGGCTACGACAGCGGGTTCGGGGGCAAGCCGGGGGCAGGGCAGCTTCTGGCCTTCGCGGAACAGTCAGGGCTTTCGCCCGAACTCTGTGCAATGGTCGGGGACAGCCTGCATGACCTCGCCGCTGCACGGATGGCGGGCATGGCAAGCGTCGGCGTCCTGACCGGCGTAGCCGGGCGCGACACGCTGGAGCCTGCCGCGGACGTGGTGCTGGGCTCAATTGCCGAGCTGCCGGACTGGATCGCCTCTCAGGGCTGAATGGCGGCACGGAGGCGCTCGGCGAGGAACTCGAGCTCGCCCCGCCGGTCGAGGGGGCGGGAGAGGACGACCAGCGGGAGCCGTTCCCCGCGCCGGGCGAGGACGAGCTGGAGGCGGTTTGCGCCCGCCGTGTCGTCGTCCTCGCGTAGGGCGACCTCCTCGATGCTGGCGAACGGCGTGCTGCGGACCCGGTCGCCGAGCCAGCGCATCCGCCGCCGGTCGATGATCCGCCGCCCGGCGGGATCGACGAGCAGCTCCCGGTCGAGCGGGAGGACCGCACCAACGACGAACAGGAGCCCGAGGGCCGAGGCTGCCAGGCCCATCAGCAGGAGGGGCAGGCCCATGAGGCTGAGCGCGGCGGGCCAAGGCTGCACCACGAGGTCCCAGAAGCCCCAGAGAGGCACCAGGCCGGAAAGGCCGAGGATCGAGCACTCGGCGCGGCCTGGCCGTTCCCGGATCAGGACCCAGGGCTCGTCGGAGGGCGTCGCGCGGGTCATGGGCCGAGGCTCCTCCGCCCCTGCGTCAACATCGACCTGAAAGCGACGCGGGCTGTCGCGGAGGCGCCCGACCCGGACCAGGCGCGATGCCAGTCTCCGGCCGAGTGCTAGGGAGACCGCTCATGGCCGACGATCTGCTGGATGCCGCCACGCCAGCTCGCAAGAAGCGCGCCGGGGGACGTGCCGGGAACGCCGCCCGGCGGGGCGGGCACGTCATGGAGCAGATGCCCTGGCGCATCCCGGTCAACCATGACCGGCCCATCGAGCCCCTGGACGAGGCGGGCGTGGAGGCGATCCACGACGGCGCCATGCGAATCCTCGAGGAGATCGGGATCGAGTTCCTGAACGAGGAGGCGATCGCACTGTTCCGGCAGGCGGGCTGCACGGTGAACGGGACCAACGTCCGCATGGGCCGGGACTGGGTTATGGAGATGGTGGGGCGGGCGCCCGCGGAGTTCACCATCACGCCCCGCAACCCGGAGCGGGTTCTGCCCATCGGCGGCAGGCACATGCTGTTCGGGAACGTATCGTCTCCGCCCAACTACTGGGACATGGAGATCGGGCGAAAGGTGCCCGGGACGAGGGAGCATTGCGCCAACCTCTTCCGGCTGACGCAGCACTTCAACTGCATCCACTTCGCGGGCGGCTACCCGGTGGAGCCGGTGGACATCCATCCGAGCGTGCGACACCTCGACGTGCTCTTCGACAAGCTCACGATCACCGACAAGGTCGCGCATGCCTATTCCTTGGGAAAGGAGCGGGTCGAGGACGCGATGGAGATGGTGCGGATCGCGGCGGGGCTGAGCGAGGAAGAGTTCCGCGCGAAGCCCCGAATGTACACCAACATCAACTCGACCTCGCCCCTGAAGCACGATCAGCCGATGATCGACGGCTGCCTGCGGATGATCCGGCGGGGGCAGGCGGTGATCGTGACGCCCTTCACGCTGGCGGGGGCGATGGCTCCGGTGACCATGGCCGGGGCGGTGGCGCTGAGCATCGCCGAGGCGCTCTGCGCCATCGCGCTGTTCCAGTGGGTCGCGCCCGGATGCCCCTGCGTGATCGGGACCTTCACCTCCAATGTGGACATGAAGTCGGGTGCGCCGGCCTTCGGGACGCCGGAATACATGCGGGCCACGCAGATGACCGGGCAGATGGCGCGGTTCTACGGGCTGCCCATGCGGGCATCCGGCACCTGCGCGGCGAACGTGCCGGACGGCCAGGCGATGTGGGAGACCTCCAACTCGCTCTGGTCGGCCGTGCAGTCGCGGACCAACGTCGTCTATCACGCGGCGGGGTGGCTGGAGGGGGGCCTCATCGCCAGCCCCGAGAAGTTCATCATGGACTGCGAGGTCCTCCAGATGATCCAGCGCTACTTGGAGCCGGAGGTCTGGGCCACGGGGCCGGACGAGATCGCCCTGGATGCGATCCGGGAGGTCGGGGCCAAGGGGCACTACTTCGGCATCCAGCACACGCAGGACCGCTACGCGTCGGCCTTCTATGCGCCCTTCGTCAGCGACTGGCGCAACTACGAGGCCTGGGAGATCGCGGGCGGCGTCTGGACGCAGGAGCGGGCGCACCGGCTCTACAAGGAGATCCTGGCGGCCTTCGAGGAGCCGCCGATGGACCTAGGGGCGCGGGAGGAGCTGGCGGAGTTCGTCGCGCGGCGGAAACGCGAGGGCGGCGCGCCGACGGACTTCTGAAGCGGCGGATCGAGCTCACGATCTCGTGATCGGAATCTTTTCGAAGGAGGTGAAACTCCCTGCTCCTTCCCCTCGTGGCTTTGGACGTTCCCGGGGACGAACCCGGGCGTTTTCGAGCCACGAAGTCAGGGAGACACCACCATGAAGACCCTTTTTGCCGCCACCGCCCTCGCCCTCCTGGGCACCACCGCCTTCGCGCAGGAAAACCCGATGGTGGGCGGCGCCGAGATGCCGGCGACCAACGACATCGTCACCAACGCCGTGAACTCGGCCGACCACACGACGCTGGTCGCGGCCGTGCAGGCGGCGGGCCTCGTCGAGACGCTGCAGGGCGAAGGTCCCTTCACCGTCTTCGCGCCGACCAACGACGCCTTCGCGGCGCTGCCCGAGGGCACCGTCGACACGCTTCTCCTCCCGGAGAACAAGGAGATGCTGACCCAGATCCTGACCTGCCACGTGGTCGGCGCCGAGGTGATGTCGGCTGACCTGGTCGGCATGATCGAAGCCGACGGCGGCTCGCACATGATCGAGACGCTGGGCGGCTGCATGCTGACGGCGACGATGAACGAGGCCGGCGACGGCGTCGTCATCACCGACGAGAACGGCACCGCCGCCAACGTCACCATCGCCGACGTCGACCAGTCGAACGGCGTCATCCACGTGACCGACGCGGTGTTCACGCCCAAGGCGTCCTGACGAGCGCCCGGGCCGGTGCCTTTCGGCGCCGGCCCGTCCCCCGTCCGAGCACATTCCAGGAGACAGAGAGATGAAGACGCTTTTGTCCGCCGTGGCCTTCGCCGCCATCGCCGCGCCTGCCCTCGCTCAGATGGCGAACCCGATGGTGGGCGGCGCCGAGATGCCGGCGACCAACGACATCGTCACCAACGCCATCGCCTCAGCCGACCACACGACGCTGGTCGCGGCCGTGCAGGCGGCGGGCCTGGTGGAGACGCTGCAGGGGGCCGGCCCCTTCACGGTGCTCGCGCCCACCAACGCCGCCTTCGCCGAACTGCCGGCCGAGACGCTGGAACTGCTGCTCGAGCCGCAGAACAAGGACCGGCTCGCGAAGATCCTCACCTGTCACGTGATCCCGGCCGAGGCCTTCTCCGCCGACATCGTGGGCATGATCCAGGCCGATGGCGGAACGCACGCGATCACGACCGTCGGTGGCTGCGTGCTCCAGGCGTCTGTCCAGAACGGCAGCGTCGTCATCGCCGACGAGCAGGGCCGGTCGGCGACCGTGACCATCGCGGACGTGGACCAGTCGAACGGCGTGATCCATGTGATCGACTCGGTGCTGCTGCCTTCTGCGGCCTCGCAGCAATGACCTGACGCAGGCCCCGGAATGGGGCCGCGATCCGAGCCCTTGCGTGACTTGAGGGGGCTTGGTGAACTGGCCGCCGGACCCGTCCCCAAGCCGGTCCGGCGGCTTCTTCATGCGCCGAGGCAGGACTCCAGGGCGGCGGCGAGGTTCTCCATGAGCTGGGGATAAAGGCTAGGCCCGGGCTCCAGCGTGACGCCGTCGGGATCGACGGTGGCGGTGCGGAGCATGGCCCCTTCGCCCAGCGTCTCGGCCCAGGAGGACTTGCTCTCGGCGTCGAGGAGGAGACACTGGACCTCGCCCGAGACGACCGCCTCGCGAAGGGCCGCGATGTCGGACGGGGCGGGCTCGGCGCCGTCGAAATGGGCGATGGCGTAGGACGGCGGCAGGCCGGTCGTGCGACCGAAGTAGCGGTAGGCGTCGTGGCCCACGGCATAGCCGTTGCCCGCAAGCGGCTCCAGTCGCTCCTGGATGGCGAACTTCATCGAGATCAGCGCCTCGGAGGCGTAAATGGTGTTCTGGCGGTAAGTCTCGGCATTGTCCGGGTCGGCCTTGGCCAGGGCGGAGCTGATATGGCCAAGCCAGGACACCGCCACGTTGGGATCGAGCCAGGCGTGGGGGTCCATGCCGGCGTGGTCCTCGTCGTGCTCGTACTCCTCCTGTCCATCTTCGTGCCCGTGCTCTCCCTCGGGAGGGGGCAGAGGGTCCCAGCCGTCCGTTTCGAGGAGGCTGACGACCTGCGCCTGCGGGGCGAGCGAGGCGATGCTCTCGCCCAGCCAGGGCAGAAAGCCGTTCCCGGTCCAGATGATGAGATCGGCCTCGGTCAGGGCCTGCGCCTCGGAGGGGGTGAGGCTCGCGTCGTGGGGAGAGGTGCCCGGGGCGACGATCAGCTCGGGCGACCCGAGGTCGCCCATGACGATGGCCACGAGGCTGTGGACCGGCGCTGTGTCGGCGAGGACGGTAGGCACCTCGGCCCAGGCGGGGGCGGCCGAGAGCAGCAGGGCGGCGCAAAGGGAACGGGACATCACGGCTCCTTAAATCGGGTCCGGGGCAGTTAGCGCAAGCGTTATATTATAACAAGAGTGACGTGATAATGTAACGCTGGCCTTGCGCTCCGGGCGGTGCAGGTGATAGGCCGCGTCACCCTGGAACAGGCTGTCCCATGTCCCACGCCTTCGACCGCCACGACCATCGTACCTGCGCCGCCAAGGCACTGGCCGTGGCCGAAGAGACCTGTTCCGAACGCGGGCTGAGCCTCACCCCGCTGCGGCGGCGGACGCTGGAGATCCTTCTGGAGTCGCACGCGGCGCTGGGCGCCTACGACGTGCTGGCGCGGCTGGAAGCCGAAGGCTTCGGGTCGAAGCCGCCGGTGGCCTATCGGGCGCTGGGCTTCCTCGTGGAGAACGGCTTCGCGCACCGGATCGAGGGGCTTTCGGCCTTCGTGGCTTGCGACCGGCCTGGGGCGGCGCACGCGCCGTCCTTCCTGGTGTGCCGCGCCTGCCGCCGCGTGGCGGAAGAGGCCATCGCCGCGCCCCTCGAGCCCGAGGCGGAGGCGGAGGGATTCGCCATCGAGCGGACGGTGGTCGAGGCGCAGGGGCTCTGTCCCGCCTGCCGGGAGGCGCGGCCATGACGCTGATCGCGGCCGAGAACCTGGACGTCAGCTTCGGGCGGACGCAGGTGCTATATGGGGTGTCCCTGAAGATCGAGCGGGGCGAGATCGTCACCATCGTCGGTCCGAACGGGTCCGGCAAGTCCACGCTGCTGCGCAGCCTGATCGGCGCGGAGAGGCCCACGGCGGGGCGCATCCTCAAGGAAGCGGGCCTGCGGATCGGCTATGTGCCGCAGAAGCTTCACATCGACCCGACCTTGCCGATGACCGCGCGGCGCTTTCTCGACCTGCCCCGGCGGGTGCCGGAGGCCGAGGCCCAGGCCGCGCTGGAGCAGGCGGGCGCGCAGGGGCTCATGACGCAGCAGCTGGGCGACCTGTCGGGCGGGCAGCTCCAGCGTGTGCTGCTGGCGCGGGCGATCCTGGGGGCCCCCGACCTCCTGATGCTGGACGAGCCGACGCAGGGCCTCGACCAGCCCGGGGCCGCGGCCTTCTACCAGAGTCTGGCGGCGATCCGGGACCGGCTCGGCTGCGCGATCCTGATGGTGAGCCACGACCTGCACGTGGTCATGGGCGCCTCGGACCGGGTGATCTGCCTGAACGGGCATGTCTGCTGCGAGGGCCATCCGTCGGTGGTCTCGGTCGCGCCGGCGTACCGGGAGCTCTTCGGCACTCAAACGAAGGGCGCGCTGGCGCTCTACCAGCACCACCACGACCATGCGGATCACGCCGCGCATCACCATCCCCACCACGAGGAGGCGTGATGCTGGACTCATTCCTGTTGCGGGCCGCGCTCGCCGGCCTGGGCGTCGCGCTGGCGGCCGGGCTGCTGGGCTGCTTCGTCGTGTGGCGCCGGATGGCCTATTTCGGGGACGCGACCGCGCATGCCTCGATCCTGGGGGTGGCGCTGAGCCTTGCGATCGGGGTGCCGACGACGCTGGGGGTTCTTGCGGTCGCGGGGGCCGTGGCGGTCCTGGTGTTCATGCTGACGGACCGGGGCCTCGCGACGGATTCCGCGCTGGGCGTGCTCGCGCATGGGGCCTTGGGGGTCGGGCTCTTTGCGATGGCGCTGAGGCCGGGGCCGCGCGTGAACCTCGAGTCCTTCCTGTTCGGGGACGTTCTGACGGTCGGGCGGGGGGACCTGGCGCTGATCTGGGGCGGCGCGGTGCTGGTCGGACTGGTGGTTTGGCGGAACTGGGGGCTCCTGCTCACCTCCACGCTGTCGCCTGACCTCGCGCGGGCTGGGGGTATGGACCCCCGGCGGGGGGCGCTGGTCCTGTCTCTGCTCCTGGCCGGCCTCGTGGCGGTGGCGATCCAGGTGGTCGGCGCGCTCCTCGTGACGGCGCTCCTGATCATTCCGGCGGCGGCGGCACGAGGGCTTTCGCGAACGCCCGAAGGGATGGCGCTGGCGGCCTGCGGGATCGGGGCGGGGGCGGCCCTCGGGGGACTCGCCCTGGCGGTGGCGGTGGATGCGGGCGTGGGTCCCGCGACGGTGACGGTCGCGCTGGCGGCCTTCGCGGTGCTCACGGCGGTCTCTCGCCTGCGCGCGGGATGACGGGAAACAAGCCTTGACTTAGGGGCCGTTTGTGCCCCTTTTGTTCTCATCTTCACGGAGGTGAGAGCCATGGCGGACGTCGAGGACCTTGCGATCCGGGCGCGCGGGATGGTCAAGCGCTTCGGCGACCTCACGGCGGTGGCGGGGATCGACCTCGACGTGCCTCCCGGCATGATCTTCGCGATCCTGGGGCCGAACGGGGCTGGGAAGACGACGCTCCTGCGGATGCTCGCCACCCTCCTGCGGCCCGACGCGGGCGAGGCCAAGGTGCTGGGCCGCGACCTGCGGGCCGATCCGGACGGCGTGCGCGAGGTCATCAGCATGACCGGGCAGTTCGCCTCGCTCGACGAGGACCTGACGGGACGCGAGAACCTCGTGCTGCTGGCACGGCTCTGGGGCTTCCGGGGGGCGCAGGCCAAGAACCGGGCCGAGGCGCTGCTGGCGGCCTTCGACCTGAGCGAGGCCGGGGCCAAGCAGGTGAAGAGCTATTCGGGCGGGATGCGGCGGCGGCTCGACATCGCGGCCTCTCTGATCGTGACTCCGGGGGTGCTGTTCCTCGACGAGCCGACCACGGGACTGGACCCGACTGCGCGGGCCGGGGTTTGGACGCTCATCAAGCGGCTGTCGCAGTCGGGGGTGACGATCCTTCTGACGACGCAGTACCTGGAGGAGGCCGACCAGCTCGCGGGGCGCATCGCGGTCATCGATCACGGGCGCAAGATCGCCGAGGGCACCAGCCGGGAGCTCAAGGCCCAGACCGGGTCGGGGGTGCTTCACGTCACGCCCGTGCGATCCGAGGACACGGAGCGGGCGGCGCGCGTGCTGGGCCTCGCGGTCGGGGCGCCCGCCCATCGATCGGCCGAGGGGGGCGCGCTGTCGGTGCCGGTCGCGGACGCGGCGCGGGCCAACGCGGCGCTGTCGGCCCTAGTGGCCGAGGGAGTCGAGGTCGGCGACTTCCGGATGGGCCAGCCGAGCCTCGACGAGGTGTTCTTCGCCCTCACCGGAGGGCCCGGACCGGAGGCAAGGCCATGAACGACATGACGCTGGACCAGGGGCCCGTCACGGCGGCCCCGATGCGGCTGCCGCAGGCGGAGCGGCCCCCCCGGCCCTCGGCGCTCTCCAACGCCCTGGTCTTCGGCTGGCGGGCGGTGCTGAAGTTCCGGCACGTGCCGGAGCAGCTCTTCGACCTCGTGATGACGCCCGTGATGTTCACGCTGCTCTTCACCTTCGTGTTCGGCGGCGCGCTGGCGGGGAGCCCCGGCGAGTACCTGCAGTTCTTCCTGCCGGGGATCCTCGTGCAGACGGTGATCTTCAACTCGGTCTACTCCGGGGTGGGGCTTTGCACCGATCTCCAGAAGGGCCTGTTCGACCGGTTCCGGAGCCTGCCCATCTGGTCGCTCGCGCCCTTCGCGGGGCTGATGGTCGGCGACATCCTGCGCCACGCCATCGCCGGGGGGATCATCCTGGGGATCGGGCTCCTCCTGGGCTACCGGCCCGAGGCGGGGCTGCCGGGCGTACTGGCGGCGTTCCTCTTGCTGTTTCTGGTGGGCTTCGGGACCGGCTGGGTCTTCATGACCATCGGCCTCTTGGTGAGCACGCCGATGACGGTGATGACCTTCGGCTTCACCTTCATCTTCCCGCTGGTCTTCGCCTCGAACATCAGCGTGAACCCCGAGACGATGCCCGGCTGGCTGGAAGCCTTCGTGAGCGTCAACCCGGTGTCCCACATCACGACGGCGCTGCGAGGCCTGATGGCCGGGACCGTGACGGCGGGACAGGTGGGGCTCGCGCTCCTGGGTCCGGCGGCCCTGACGCT